>ERZ808049.67-NODE-67-length-114452-cov-197.733499_pt1 | contig 114452 bp, 107 predicted proteins | sample MGYA00380198_ERZ808049 | MGnify/ENA primary metagenome ERZ808049 (study PRJEB31490, sample SAMN06133414) | mouse gut metagenome | isolation source: Z2_2 | host: mice | place: China: Chengdu | collected 2015-05 ...
CCTCGCACCTCCATCACCCAACAGTTCTTCAAGACAGTTCAAAACAAGATGCACTTTGCCGCCCACGGACATACTGCAGCAGAGGTAATCTATGACCGTGCCAATGCCGAAAAGGATTTCATGGTGCTGACAACATGGCGAGGTGCCATGCCTACCAAACATGAGGCTGAGATTGCGAAGAATTATTTGTCGGAAGAGGAAGTCGATATGCTGAACCGTATTGTCAACCTATACCTCGACTTTGCGGAACTTCAGGCCAAGAGCCACGTACCAATGTATATGAAAGACTGGATTCAGAAGCTCGATGATTTTCTAAAGCTGTCGGGTAAGGAATTGCTGAATCATGCCGGAAGCGTCTCAGCCGAGGTTGCCAAGCTCAAAGCCAATGAGGAATACGACAAATTCCGCGAGCGCACCCAATACCAGCTATCACCTGTAGAAATTCACTTCCTCGAAGCCTTTGAAGCCGAAAGAAAGCGTCTCGGAGGCAAAGAATCATAAACGACTATTGTGCGCGGCCACGCCACGGCGTTGACAGACGTTGACAGAATGTTGACACAAATTTTGAATTTGCAGACAATTTGCAGACAATTTTGAGGAAAGAAATAAGCCAAACTGCTGTAAATTAGCAATTTGGCTTATTTTATTGGTGATCCGCCTGGAGCCGGACAATATCGTTGCAACTAAGTTGTTTTCAGAATATTGTAATGCCGCGCTATCCATTGTTTACGAATTGCACACGGCACTATTTCAATGTTCTTCCCCCATTGTTTCATTGGGTACTACAAAGTTACAAAATTCTTTTAGACCCTTAACGTAATATAGTGTTAAATAATACTGTTGTTTGAGAGAAGGTAAAAGATTTCCCCAATAGGAAATTCAATTTGCTTAATTCATAATTTATCAGTATATTTGCGTGGATAAATGTATAAAAATGCAACAACAATTTAAGTACATAGATTTGTTTGCTGGGTGTGGAGGACTATCGTTAGGATTGCACCTCTCCGGTTGGCATGGTGTGTTTGCAATCGAAAAAAGTCCGTTTGCTTTTGCCACATTAAAATATAATTTAATCGACAATAGAAATCATTTTGACTGGCCTAAATGGTTACCGATTTCTAATCACGATATAAACGAAATCCTTTTAAAACATTCAACTCAGTTAGCAGAGTTACGGGGTAATATTGACCTTGTTGTCGGAGGGCCTCCATGTCAGGGGTTCTCAATGGCTGGTAAACGTGTTGAAAATGATGTTAGAAATCAATTAGTTTTTTCATATGTACAATTTATAAAATTAGTACAGCCCAAAGTTGTTTTATTTGAGAATGTCAAGGGTTTTACTTTTGCATTTAATAAGAAAAACAACAAAGATGCAATACCTTATTCTGAAATTGTAATTAACGCTTTACAGTCTTTAGGGTATAATGTTGAGCCCCAAATTATTGATTTTTCAAAATATGGAGTTCCACAACGACGTAAACGATTTATTTTAATTGGTATAAAAGAGGGCAATCCTAAGTTATTTCAGCAACTATTAACGGAATATGCGGACTCTTTCCTTTGCGAAAAGGGTTTAACATCATATACCAATTTATCTGATGCAATTTCTGATTTATTGAAAGAAAATGGTGAAGTTCCAACCCCAGATAGACATGGTTTTTACTCGGGATTATATGGTGATGTAATGTCTAATTATCAAAAATTAATGCGCTTAGGGGTTGATTCGTCAATTATTCCGGACAGTCATAGTTTTGCGCATCATAATGCCGATTCAATGACATTATTTGCAAAATTGATTTCTCAATATCCGACTAAAGGGAAAAGGATTACCAATCAAGAGCGAGTATTATGGAATATTCGTAAAAGAGGTCTGACTGTATTGGATGAGAAAACTATTACGCCCACATTAACAAGTCATCCCGATGATTATATCCATTATAAAGAGCCTCGGATTTTAACAGTACGAGAATATGCTAGAATCCAATCTTTCCCAGATTGGTATGAATTCAAAATGAAATATACGACAGGTGGGAAAATGCGCAAAAAAGAAGTGCCACGATATACTCAAATTGGGAATGCTGTTCCACCGTTATTCGCAGAATTAGCAGGCCGAGTAATCAGAAAAATGTTGCAGTATGGACCGGATGAGATTTAAAATTAGCTCAGCATTAAAAGATTTAGTAGGCAAAGACCTTATCATAAATGATAATATAGCCATCTTCGAACTTGTAAAAAACTCTTATGATGCATATGCAACAAAAGTAGAAATTACATTTGAGGAAGATCGGATTATTATTGCGGATAATGGCAAAGGCATGACCTTTGATGATGTTCGTAACAAATGGCTTTTTCTTGGGTTTTCTGCTAAAAAAGACGGGAGTGAAGATGAGCATGGGAAGAATGCGTCTTATCGTGACCGAATAAAACGACATTATGCAGGGGCCAAAGGTATTGGACGCTTTTCTTGTGATAGGTTAGGACAGCGATTAGTTTTATCAACGAAAGATGAAACATCGTCTAAAGTAACACAAATTTTTGTAGATTGGAGTGAATTTGAACAGGATCAAAGAACAGAATTTGCAGAAATTGAAATTGAATATAAATACATTGATGCAAATATATACTTTCCTGACAATTCTAATTCTGGAACAATTTTAGAAATAACAGGCCTTTCTACGACTGACAAATGGACTAGAAAAAAAATTTTGGAATTAAAGCGATCTTTGGAAAAATTAATCAATCCTTTATCCGAAACTAATGATTTTCAAATCGAAATTATCTGTGATAGAGAAAAGGATAAAGATTTTGAAGAAATTGCAAATAATAAATATGATCGAGATATTGTTAATGGACTCTTAAGGAACAGTATCTCAAGTATTTTTAATATTAAAACCACGTTAATAGAGGTTCAACTTAATCACAACACTATTTATACGAAAATAGTAGATCGTGGAGTTGAGATATACCGTATTTCTGAAAACAATCATGCTTTCGCCGAACTAAAAGATGTTAAAATATCATTGTATTATCTTAATAGATCTGCCAAGTTAAATTTTACCAAATTAATGGGTGTTGAACCTGTTAATTATGGATCCATATTCCTATTTAGAAATGGGTTCAGAATTATGCCATTTGGACAGCCTAGCGATGATAGTTGGGGCTTAGATTACAGAGCACAACAAGGGAATCGTCGTTTTTTAGGGACTAGAGATTTGTTTGGTCGAGTTGATATCATTACTGATAATGTCAATGATTTGAAAGAAGTTTCAAGCCGAGAAGGTGGCCTTATTGAAACCAATGTTTCAAAACAACTTTTTGAGTTGTTTAAAATCGCCCATCGCCGATTAGAAAGATATGTTAGTGGGGTTCTGTGGGGCGAGGCCTTTTTGCGAAAGGAGTATTTTCAAAATGAAATAGAAGGTAATACGGAGCGAAAAAAATTGTTAGAAGCAGATAAACTTGACGAAACTCCAGATTACGTTCTCACACACAGCATCGGGAGTAAAATCGATTTCATTCAATTAATAAAAACATTGACAAAAGACAAGAATGTTAATGTATTATACTACAATAAAAGTTTAGCTGATATACTAACCATTCCTAACGTTACAGAAAACTTAAAACCGCAATTTATTGCTGATTTGGAGCGAATTGCTATAGATACAAACGATGGAGAGTTACTATTCAGTATCGATGAAGCAAGACGTAAGATAGATGAATTGCAAAAAGAAAATGAGATTGCAAAAACTAAAGCATTAGAAGCGGAACGTAAACGCATAGAAGCTGAAGAATTGGCACGTTTGGCTGAAATTGCCAGATTGGAAGCCGAACGTAAACGAAAAGAAGAAGAAGAACAGAAACGAATAGCACAAATTCAGGCAAAAGAAGCAGAAATAGCACGTCGAGAAGCTGAATTAAAACAGAAAGAAGCAGAACATCGGCGTATTGAAGAAGAAGAAAGAAGAAAAAAAATAGAGGAAGAAAAGAAGATAGTTGAGAAAGAACGAGATATTGAAAAACAAAAAAATCTATATCTCACCGCTACTCGCAACATATCTAAAGAAGCTGAAGATATTTTGCATACAATAAAAATATCTTCTAATGAACTATCTGCGTCTGCTCAAAATATTAAAAGTGAGATAGAACAATATCAAGAACTAAGCTCAATACGAGGAGAACTGGATTATATTTTTTTTCATATTGAAAGAATAAATACATTAAGTAAACTGCTCACAAAAGCAGATATAAACATATTAAAAGAATATGCAAAAGTAGATGTTGTACAGTATATTAAAGAATATCTTTCCAATTATAAATCAACATTGGAAGATATTTCATTCAATACATTATTTGACGGAATAATCATAAAGAAAATTCCATTATTAGACTTATCAGTTATACTTGATAATTTAGTTAATAATTCTACTAAGGCAAAAGCAACAAAAGTACATGTTGATTTTGCGAGAGATAACGATATGCTAATAGTTGATTTCTCTGACAACGGTATCGGTGTAGATTTAGATATAGTTTCTAGTAATTCTATTTTTGAATTAGGAATAACTAATAGATCTGGAGGATCTGGCATCGGATTAAGTACAATTAAAGAAACTATGCACCAAACCCTTAAAGGAGATATTATTTTTAGTGGTAATGGACTGCATTTTAACAATGGTGCAACATTTAGACTTATATTCAAATGAGCAACAAACTTTGTATTATAATTGATGATGTCAACCAGAAACGAGTATTTGAATCTATGGTTGCAAAGCCTCTCAAACGTGAAGGAATTCATGTAGATGCCATTTTTGTTAATACTACTGATGCCGAGTTTCTTGATAATGACCAAAATATTATTCTTGAGAAGCTAAAAATTAGGCTCACAGAGGTATTCCGAAATAAGCATATTGATGTTGTTGCTACAGATTTTGACTTATCAGATGATAATGTTTGCGGCATTAATGTGGTTGAACTAATATATCAAATACGTCCCAAAGTTCCAGTTATACTTTATTCGGGGAAATTAGGATCAGTCCTTAAACATTTATTGGGAGATCACACTCAAAAAACATCAGACGAACTCGTTAAAAGCATTAAGAAACTTATAAGATATAATATTGTAGATTATGTTGAAAGAGATGGATATCCACCTTCAATTATAAAGATTCTAAAAGATAATCAAATATACATATCTTCCCTTTTACCTCAGAAACTTCGGGAATATTCAACCTTAGAATTTAAATCATGCTATCCATTTTTTGCAGGCAGAACATTGGGTAGCATTGCTGATGAAATAGAATCACACACTCCACAAGGACGTGAATTTCAAGAACAATTATACGAGCAAGTAATTGCTTATATGATAGCGATAAATAATTATGAGGAATAAAACAATTCTATGTCTTTATCCAACAGACACAACGACAGATTTCCTCATGCCTATATATGAATTCTTATCTCAATTTGATGGGTTTAATGGGTATAGGATTTCTACATCAAAGCAGGATATAAATGATATAAAATTCGAAATAGAAAAATCATCTTCTAATAATATGATTATTTTTCTAGGTCACGGAGCCAGTCATTGTGTATACGGTTCTGTGAAAGAAAAAATTTTAACTTCAGATGATTTAATAAAGTATAATAATGCAGATTGTATTTTTTTATCATGTCGTTCAAGCGAATTTTTAAAGTCTCATAATGGCAATCACATTGGATTTGGGGATATGCCAACAGATTATGATGAAGTTGAGGCCGAGAGACAGCTGAACGATGCTCAATATCTGGAAGGTCTTGATGAAATAGACATTGAATATTACCGTAACCAAATAGTTGATTTCTTTATTAATGCAATAAGAATGAGCCAGCTAAAATCATTAGAAGAATTTTATACGGCAATAAAATTGTTCGCTAATAAAGAGATATCTAATCTTTTATTGAATAAAAAGAGGAATCATTATAGGCTTCTTGCCGATTTAATATATTGTTGGAAAGATGAAATGGAATATAGTCACACTTAAGATTTGGATTAGATATTATTAGTAATAAGAAAATTGATGTGATTTTTGTATTTTATTTCAAGGCAGATTGATTAAAGAAATCACATGTATTACAAATTCTTATTTCAAGATCTTTCCATTTAATTTTTCTGACAGATAAGTTAGTAATAACTAGGAGATTGTCGCAGTGGAGTTCTTCGGCGGCTTCGACGAGGGCTTCGAGTTCGCGTTTGCGAGTTTTCTCGGAAGTCATGTCGTAGCAGACTTGGATTAGTTGCTCTACTTTCGTGCCTTTACGGGTGACGAAATCTATCTCTTTATCGTTGCGGGTACGGTAATAGAACAGCGTTTGACCGGGGATATAGCCACGGCGCAGGAGTTCCACAAATACTTGGTTTTCCAACAGTCTGCCGAGGTTTTCACTGAGATTGAACGCTGTGCTTTGCACAAAACCGTTGTCAACGACATATACTTTTTTCGGTGCCTTGTTCATCAGTTTCAGCTTGTTGTTGAAGCGCGGCAAATAGAAGAACAGGTAAGGCTCATTGAGATAGTCGCAAAATTTCTTTGTAGTCGCCACGCTTGACAGCCCCAGTTCTCCCGCAAGTTCGTTGGCAGAAATCGGATTGCAGAAATTTGACAATAGATATGTGGCAAGGTTGTATAGGTCGGTCGTATTCCTTACATTATGGCGTTGGGCGACATCTTTCAGCAGGATTGAATCAAACAGAGTGGAAAGATAATTTTTGGTTATGCCACGAGCCGGGATTGTTTCAGGATACCCGCCGTTTCGCATATAATCATCTGCCAGCACTATTGCCTGTGCCGCCTGTTCTTCGCGGTCCGGGCTGATGTTTTTCCACCTCATGGTTTCATCAAGGCTGAAAGGCAACATCTCAATCTGGAGATAACGACCTGTCAGCACTGTCGCCATTTCACTGCTCAACATATTGGCATTACTGCCGGTTATTATCAGATTCTTTCCCCTGCGATATAGTTTGCTTACCCATAAATCCCAATCCGGTAGATTCTGAATTTCATCAAGCAGCATAAAATCATAATCGGGATAGACATCATCAAGAGCTGACATTGCCAGATCCTCGTCCCATTTTTCAAGCAACTGATTATCGTCAAAATTGAGATAGGCAAAATTCTTGCCTTGTAACATCAGCAAGGCAAAAACGGATTTACCGACGCGACGAGGGCCGGTTATAAGTTTGATAAGCGGGTTCTGCAAAAGTTCGTCAGCGTCATACTTAGTATGCCGTTGCTGATAAGGACGCGACAACAATTCGTCGCGCTCTGCCCGCTGATTGAGTATCGTTGTTTTCATTACCGTCTATCTTAGACTGCAAATATAGCGAATTTTATTCAATTAAACCACCGTATTGAATAAAATAGGTCTTTTTTTATTTAATAAGCATACTATAAGTGAATATTTTTTTGATTGAGATATAGTATATACAGCCAAGCCTAAATAAGATGTGACCATACTATCGTCTTACTTTCTGAAGGCAGTTAGTATTCAGGCGTAATTGCTTGACGAATGCCACACTGTTTTGGTACACTCGTACGGATGCTTTGCTGCTGGTTATCCCGAACGTGTTTTCGAGGCGCAGCGTAATATTGTACATGGCATTATTAATTGTCTTGGCTGTCGGGCAACATTCCATATTTGGCAATTTGTATGTGTCAATGAAGCCGCGGTTGAGATTACGCTTAAGTACTTTTACATTTTCATCCCAATAACCTTTTTGCTTCAGGTTAGTGGGACTGATCGTTTCCTCAACGGTGTACTTTCTTTTCCAATTGTCATAATCGGCTTTAAGCGATTGGAATAGGGTTTCGTTTATAATCGTAAAATCGAGATCGCTTTTATCGGTGAACGGACGGCCATAATTATCGGTCGAAAGCGAAAACCCGGTCTTTGCGCTCCCTATCAACAGTATATCATGCAGCTCGACTGAAAGCAGATTGCTCAGATATTCCTTGATTTTTTCAAATATCAACGGACGGTCTTTGAATATGTATGGAGTATTACTTTGCATTACATGACGGAGGAACGTTTGCGCATCGCTTTCATTGGAATTGAAGTAATATTTAAGAAACTTCTCAGGCTTGACATAAGTTTCTGATATTGCTCCGATTACTGGCGAATTGTTGAGATAATCGCTGATATTCATTTCAAATGGGTAGGATGTTTTCGCAAATATAACTTTAATAAATGAGATGTACGCCGCTCAATTTGATAATTATTCCTCTCGGACATTACCCTGGGCTCTGGATATTTCAGCCTCGCTATAATTGATGCGCATACTTTCAGGTCAATATCAGCATCTCTTGAAAGACCGAACCCGGCAAGTATGGCGTCAAGCGATGGGTATTCGGTACCATAATAAGCTATATCAAGATATGATATAGCCAACTGTTGTCTATCAAATTTCATTCTAATGATTACAGCAAGCAATATCTCCTTTAGCTTTCGAGAAAATGTCATGCTGTAGTCAGCGGTTATCACCCTAACAAGTTGTTGCTCTATGGTGCTCGCGCCCTCTTTTAATCCTGTTGTTACACGGCGGTATATGGCCCTCGTTATAGCTATTATATCGAACCCTATGTGATATCTGTTGCGATGGTCCTCTCCTAAAACCAATAAATCTAACAACATTTTGCCTGACTGCGTTGAAAGCAACGGTGAGTTCTTTTCTATCAGGTAGGGGATGGTTGTCAGAAGGACTTCACGGTCATTAAGGAAGCTTCTAATAAATTTTAAAGTCATCAACGTGATAACAGGACAATTGATTAAAAACAAAAAGGAATCATTTTAAAATGATTCCTTCGGTGATCCGCGAGTGCTTTGTTTTACTCGCGTATATCCTTGATTGTTAAGAGGTTACAACTCTTGTTTGTGTGTCAATGTACCACTGTGTGTACCACATTTGGTACGTTGACGAGGACAAAATTACGCCCGATTTTGGACCTGTCAAAGCCACACCTCAAATTTTAACAATTATTTCGAGAATATTGTCTAATTAAACAATATTTAACTATGAGACTTTCTGTCTCTTCCATTATAACGCCGCTCTCTACACCAGTGTTCGCCATCTTGGGCATGGTATATCATAGCGTTGAAATGTGGCTGTAAAGGTGGCAGCAAAGGTGGCAGCAAAGGTGACGGCAAAGGTGACGGCAAAGGTGTCCGAAATTTCGGACACTTCGGGGAAAAGGCTGGAGATAAGGAGCTGCATAGCAGACTTATGGGTATCTGTTAAGGTGTCCCCAAAAGTGTCCCCAAAGGTGTCGGAAAAAGTGTCCCCAAAGGTGTCGGAAAATGTGTCTGTAATAGTGTCCCCATGTGTGACGGCAAAAGCGTCCGAACAGGTGTCGGGAATACTGTCGGCAATCGCGACGGCAGATGTGACGGTATTCATAACGGCGAAAAAGAGCCTAGGCGGACAGTTCGGCCTCACTTCCGGATAAATCTCCACAGCAGGGAACACACCTTAATTTCCCTGTTGTCCCCAAAATACATTTGAACCAGTCAGGGAACTGAGCGCATACGGTACTCACGATACCGGTTAATCGCATTATGCCATAGCCAGCATATCAGACGCCAGGACCACCTCGGTATCCGACGGATGAGTTTAAGGGATATACGGAGTATCATTACGACAGACCATCTCACTATCCGAACAAGCAGGCATAGCACTACCAATACAGGCAATAGATATATCATCAGGAGAAGAGCAAACATATTCACCGGGTTTAACAGATTAAGATACCTCCGACACCTCGCAACCGAAGGGTCGGATTATCATTCAAAATGATGCTTAGAGTATGTAAATATACTAATTTTCAACGATATAACCAAATAATACAGCAACTATTTTTATATCATATTTTCTCATAATTCCATTATTCATACCAATCGGCACCTGATAGAACAGGCTACGAATTATCCCTTAAATCTGTTTATCGTACAAAGAAGTAATGCGTATATGAGGACACCGTGTTACCATATCTACGCAATATCGTTGTAAAGGAAACTGAAATCATCGGATACGGGTATGATTTGAAGAAACGGCTGTAAGATTGTGTTCGGAATTTGTGCATGAACCATGAAAGGCTGGTAATTTAGCGGCCCACAATCAGGCGGGAAAACAGGCTTATGGATTTTGTTAAGCAAGTTGTACTTTTCCCCGGATAAAACGGAGTTTTACCGCTGAAAAGTAACTTGCCGCCCGTGCCGGACGGAGAAAAACAGGCTCGCGACTCGCCGTTTTTTAATCACAGACAACATGAAGAGACGAACCAACCGAATCGAGATATTGCTGACCGACGATGAGCTGGCACGGCTGAAAGCCAAAGCCGCATCCTTCGGCAGCCTCAGCTTCTATATACGCTCCGCCCTCAAAGAATTTTCCGATACCGATGCCCGGGCAAGAATGGAAGCCCTCGACCGGATGGCATCGGCGAGCCGGAAATTCAGCGATGACCTTTCGTGGGCCGGAAGCAATCTGAACCAGGCAATGAAAAGGGCAAACGAACTTGCCGTAACCGGCCAGCTGACCGCCACCTTTTATAAAGAGGTCGTGTTGCCATCCATTAATGAGACCAGGAGAATCCTCGATAATATGATATTGACACAACAGGACACCCTGAACAGGATAATAAAGGAATGTCTGCGCAACGGATTATCCGAATGACCGATTCCCACACGGTAGATAAAACGGATAGTCCTGTAAAGGAATACTGACATTATCCTATAATCACATAATGACACTGTAACATGATAGCGACAATTCTTCCATCGAGCACATCCTTCCATGCCGTGGGATATAACGAGCGCAAGGTAGCCAAAGGTGTAGCCCATCTGCTGGAGATGAAAAACTTTGGAGCCGTCGAAATGCTCACAAGGCATACGGCAAACGACCTCGTTTCATATTTGCAGAACTATTCTTCAAGGAACCCACGGATAAGGAAGGCCCAGTTTCATGTGGCCGTATCATGCCGGGGGCATGAGAAAACGGAAGAGGAACTGCTTGCCTTCGCCCATGAGTACATGAAGGAAATGGGATATGGCGAGGCGGGCCAGCCTATGCTTGTCTATGCCCATACCGATACCGCCAACACACACCTGCATATAATAACATCGAGAATAGCGCCGGACGGCAGAAAGATAGACCACAACCATGAAAGGGTGCGCTCACAGAAAGTCATAGACAAGCTGCTCGGCAACGATAACAAGGAAAAGGTCAAGGAGGATTTCGCCGAAGCCATGTCTTACCGTTTCAGCTCCATAACACAGTTCAAGGCCCTGATGAACTCCATGGGATATGAATGTTACGAGAAAAACGGCACCGTCTCGATAAAACGGAGCGGTACCGTGCTTATGAGAATACCCCTTGCAGACATATCCGGCCGATATAAAAGCCGCACATTCGACAAGAACCGGCGTCGCCAGCTCAGGGCCATATTCAGGAAATACCGGGATTCAAGCGCGGACAGGGCTGAGCTGACGGCAGAACTGAAGAGAAAATTCGGCATAGACCTCGTATTCTTCGGCAAAAGCGACTCTCCCTATGGCTATATGATAATCGACCACAACACCAAATCCGTAATGAACGGAGGAAAGATACTCCTGATAGGAGAACTGCTCGACTTCGCGACAGTCGATGAACGCTTCGCCCGGATGGACTCTTTCATCGACACGCTTCTGGTCGACAATCCCAAAATGAGTATTGTCGAGCTTAACGACAGACTGTCCCGTAAATATCATGCCTATGTAAAGGGAGGCCGCATCTGGCGAAACAACGAGTCGAGGCCTGTCAAGACCTTCATGTGGGAGACACTGAAAATGAATAACCGCATCGCGTGGGTGGAGTCTTTCCATCCCTCGACAGAAACCGAGCGTGATTTTCTTTGCCGGATCGGGAAAGTCACTGCGGTGGATAAGGTCCGTCTCTCTGACAAGAGATATAATACATATTACAACAGACTGTCGGATCTCCGGCAGATATTCAGCGCCGATGACACTTTCATTCCGGGCAGCCGGTTCAGCGAAGAGGGATTCAGGATACGGGACATCGGCGGCGAACACTATGCCGTGGATTTCCATAGCAAGATACTGATAAACCTTGATGCCGAAGGATTCGATACAAGGAAACTAAGGTATAGGAAACCTGAGACAGTCAAAAATAATACCACGGTTAAAACGAAAACCGGAACAGTGTCACGAATAAGACCCATGAGGGATGCCGGTGTCGGTCATGGTGAGAAACGTGAATGGGAGGTCGGCTACCGGGGAGATTACGACAGGATAGACGATGAGAACAACCTGAGACGGTAACATCACTGCAATGCATATCCGGTGACAGCGTGTGCGTTTAACCTCGGTTTTTCACTATTTCATATCCGGAATATCTAAAAGCGGGAGTATGTGGTAATGAAAAGTATTCGGAATTTCCAGTTTAGCAATCGACCGGTGATAATTTTGCCGTGAAACCAATTAAAGGTGCTGAAAATGGACCCGACCTGCATCATCACATACGCAAATCAGAAAGGGGGTGTCGGCAAGACAACACTCTGCGCCCTCTTTGCGAGCTATCTTGTAAGCAAGGGGCACCGGGTGGCGGTGTTCGACACAGACCCCCAGCAGTCCATCGCCAAGAAGAGGGCTTCCGACATGGAGGTGTATTCCGGATGTCAGGTACCCTACGCCGTCTATTCCTTTTCGCTAAACAACGAAAAGGCGCTTATCTCCCTTATCGGGAACATACGTGGCAGCGGACATTTCGATTTCGTATTGTTCGATTCAGCCGGGAGCCTGACAGACCAGGCACTGCTGGCACTGTTCGCCAATACGGACTATCTGCTGACACCCTTTCATTACGACTACCTGTCGGTGCCCTCGACAGCGGTGTTCATCGCCCTTATCGTGAAGCTGCGCAAGTCACTCGGACAGCAGATGAAGACAAGGCATTACCTGATTCCGAATCTCGATGATCCGAGGGTCGGGACATCAGAAGAAAAAGCTCTGTGGGCCGAAACCGAAGAGAAATTCTCCAGACACGCCGTAATAACGCCGCGTATCGGGAAACGTGCGACGATGGAGCGTTTCAGCACCATGTCGGAGATGGACGAACAGATGATAGTCGTGTCCCCGGCCTTCGAGATTATCTACAAAGACATATCCGCCCTCCAAACCATACAATAATGAAAAACGACTCAACCTATCCCGACATCAACGGTCTTCTCGGAGACCTCGGCAATCTTGTCCCCGACAAAGGAGCTGCGGTCGCTCCCGCCGATACACAGACCGGTACCGACGGACAGATACAGCCCGACGGAGAGGATGAAGACTGGGAGCTGTTCAGGAAAAATCTGTCTCTCTACAATTTCAGGGAGAAAAAGGATGACCGCATGATCTGCAAGCTCGACCGTGACCTTGCCGACTCTCTCGACGACTGCGACATCGACCGCAAGTGCCGCTCGGACATAGTGAACGCCATCGTCAGAACATTTGTGAACCGCTACCTGCCCAGGTTAAGACAATATAAAAGAAACAACAGGTCGCTGCTTGACTCGACCCCGAACAATATATAAAAATGAGCAAAATTATATGGACTGAAGAGATGCTCGGCATCCTCACGGAAAGATTCCCGAATGAGACAAATGTATCCATTGCCGATGAACTTGGCGTCTGTCGCCGTTGCGTGGCGTCAAAGGCAAGGGAACTCGGCCTTGAAAAACAGACATCCCGGCTGCGGGATGAGACAATACGCCTCGTGGTCGAGAATTATTCCCGGCGGTCTTATGCGGAGCTGGCGAAACTCGCCAATATCTCCAGACGCACCGTGCAGCGTATTGTCGCTGAACAGGGTCTGGAGCGCAGGCCCGAGGAAATATCCCGCTTCATATCCCGGCGACGCACCGAGCTGATCCGGCGCGAAAGACGCCGAATCACATTCGGTCTCCCTCAGGTCTCCAATATGAAAGTTGTCAGCAACCCCCATAGGATAAGACTCAGGCACCGGCTGAAAAAGGCCGGGTACACAGTCATTCAGGGTAGCAATACAATCTACTATACCGAGGAAATCAAGCGAAGTCCCGTGAGGGAACACAACGGTGTAAGGCTCGGACTCCGCTTCATGCCTTATCCCGGACAGGACACGCAATCATTAACCGCTGTAATATAACTACCATATGGTATTCGGAGAAATATTCATTTCCCTTCTTGTCATCCTTATACTCTATTATGCGGTGGCAATCTCGATGGAGCTGTTCATGAAGCCGCAGGTACAGGATGCCGCATCGGGGAACGAGGAAACAGAGATTGACATTACGGATGAAGCCCGTAATTTTCAGACAATAGAGGTAAGGCGTGACACCAGACCCGTCAAAAAGAATCCATCGGGGGAAAATACGGCGGACAACAAAGTGATTCGTCCCGTAATGACAAACGGCATCGCTGTCGAAGTTCTCGTATCGCAGGTACAGAACATATCCGGCACCGATGATGTCGAGCTTGAAGGTCTCGGCAAGATAGTCGCCAAATGCGAGAAAGCCGCCTGATATGTAACATACCGCTCTCCTCTTTCCTCATTCATATATACCTCTCTCTTCTTAATTGCCTTTATCGAACGACACTGCCTTTACAGCCCTGCATTTCCTTTAGCGCCCGGTCCAACCCCAAATTAAAACAAATCAATCGCAAATGCAGAAGATTAAAACAAAGTGTCTTCGTGCCATGGCACGTTTACGCAATTCCGATTTTGCCCGCAAGAGCGTTCTCGCTCTCGGCGCGCTCACCCTTGCCGCAGGCGAGGCGATGGCGGCCAGCAAGGGAGCCGCAGGTTTCACCAAAGCCACGCAGGAGGTCAGCTCCTACCAGACTCCGGTCTCCAATCTCATGAAGGCCATCGCCGCCGTCATCGTCCTTGTCGGCGCCTTCAATGTCTATTTCAAGATGCAGAACGGCGACCAGGACGTGAAGAAGACCATCATGCTCACCATCGGTGGCTGTATCGCCTTCATCGCCCTGAGCGAGGCCCTGCCGCTGTTCTTCAAGTAAACCGTCATACCACAGACAGTCAAGGCGATGTATAACGATGGCTATCCGGTTTTCAAAGGGTTACAGAAACCGTTGGAGTTCATGGGCATACGGGGACGATTCCTGACACTGGCGGCTGCCGCCATAGGGGTGTCGTTCGTCGGATTCATAGTGTTCTCCATAGCATTGGGTAAGCTCGCCGGATTCATCGCCATGCTTGTCATGGCGGTAACAGGACTTGTGACCATCTATGTCAAGCAGCGCGGCGGCCTGCACAACAAAAAACGAAACCGTGGAATCTACATCTATCACAACCTATTCAGACGCTGACACATGGCAAAACCGCAAAAGAAAGTATTTGACGGCATTTTCTCCCAACTGGAGGAGACAGACGGCAATGTCGTGCTGTTCGACTCCAAGGGCGCCCCCTCGGTGATATTCCGCATGGTGAACCCGGTGCTCCGGCTCTGCACCGACTCCGAACAGTACATGCTCTTTCAGGATGTCCTCGCCAATATCGTTCAGACACTCGGCGAGGGGTACACACTGCAGAAACAGGACATATTCTGCCGGCAGAAATACAGCCACGAGGTACCCGACACTGCGGAGTTCCTGACCAGGAGCTATTTCGCATACTTCATGGGACGCGAGTTTACCGAGATAACCACCTATCTCATAATCACACAGGAGGCCCAGAAAGGACAGTTCGTACAATACGACCCGAAGAAATGGCTCGACTTCCACTCCAAGGTCTCCAAAGTCGATGACATTCTCAACGACAAAGGCATCCGGCACGGGAAGCTGGATAAAAGGGAGGTATATGAATATATCCACCGCTTCATGGCTTTCCATTTCAAGCACGGCCCGTTCTCGATGACAAACTTCAAGGTCTCCGACGAGTATCTGCGCACCGGCGACCGAATAATCCGTTCATATCCGCTTGTCGATATTGACGAGATCAATCTCCCTTCGGTAGTCAAGCCATATTCTCAGATGAGCGTGAACGGCTACGGAATAGCCACCGACGTATTTTCTTTCCTCGCCGAAGTCCCCCATGCCGACTGCGTTGTGTTCAACCAGGTCGTTCAGATACCCGGCCAGCGCAAGCTGTTGAGAAAGCTGCAAGGCAAGGCGAAGCGTCATGGCTCCATGCCTGACCCGAGCAACAAGATTGCGAAAGCCGACATAGAGGAAGTGCTCAATATCCTCGCTGTCGATTCATCCCTCCTTGTCAATACCAATTTCAATATCATCGTGAGCTGTCCGGCTGACAGGATTACCCCTGTGACATCGTTTCTCGAGACCAAGCTCTACGAGTGCGGCATCATGCCGTCGCGCACGGCGTATAACCAGCTTGAGCTTTTCATGGCCTCCTTTCCCGGCAACGCATACGCCTTCAACCCCGATTATGACCTGTTCCTCACACTGAGCGACGCCGCCCTGTGCCTGTTCTTCAAGGAACACCTCAAAGGGTGCGAGGACACGCCCCTTACTACCTACTACACCGACCGTCAGGGTCTGCCCGTGTGCATCGACATAACCGGCAAGGAGGGTAAAGTCAAGATGACCGACAACGCCAATTTCTTCTGCATCGGTCCCTCGGGGAGCGGTAAGTCGTTCCACATGCATGCCACATCGACAAAAACGCATCGAAAAGAACTCCAAACAAAACTTAGAGAAGCGTCATAAAATGCTCATTTTCAATACATATTCATTAACATAACGCTCCAACCGCCTATTGCGAGTTTTATCCGTTTAGAGTAATTTTGTACCATGGTTGTACCATGGGCAGAGGGACACACGGTTCGTAATGAGGGTTCTTATTTCCTCTTATTTCCCCTTGTTTCCTCTTAAAAGTTTCCGTCAAGGACCATCCCCCATGAGTCACTGCAAAATTCAAAAAATAACGGTAACAATGAATACAACAACTCGCATTCCAATCGTGCTGATGTCCGTAGAGGAAACAGCACTGGCAGTAAGCATCAGCGTCAAGACAGTACGCAGTCTTATTCGCCAAGGCAGACTCAGAGCCGTAAATTTAGGTACGCGCATGACAAGAATCTATTTGCAAGACATCCTTGAAATAGCCAAGGAACAAGGTTATCAGGTGGTTCTCCCTTCTTCCCTATCGTTAGAAGGGACAACTCCCAAGAAGGCACAAAGGTTGAAAGATGCCGAGACAGGCTCAGTCAATAAGTTGGCAAAGTGTCGCAAAACTCCCAAAGCTGGAGAAAGAGCACCTGACGGAGTAACCCACGACACCCATTATACGATGGCAGAGGTGTTGAGCACCTTTGATATTAAGTATGGCAGATTCTATGAAGTCCGCAATCGCTACCAACTACAATCAGTCCACGCATGGGGTACGACATGCTTCAAGAAAGAAGATGTAGAGAGGGTCATCGGGCTTTATAATGAAGAACAGGGAAAGAACATTTCCGATGACTGGTACACCTGCTTCGACATCATGAAGCTCTACGGATTGGGCAAGACACAGGTACGCAGATTTGCAGAAACTCATGGAGTGAGAATCCGAAAGTTCAAAGGCGGAAGAGCCAACTACTATCTGAAAGCAGACTGGGAGGCTGCACGCAAGAAGGCTGAGAAAAACAGTACTTCGACCAAGGCTAAACGGAAGTGAGACACAAGGCAACGACTGTTTCAAACAAACTCATATACGACCCATACCGTTGCAAATGGTCTGAAACAGCCTTCCTTGTCGATCGAAACAAACTCTCAACACAGAGAAACGGATATAAGATAGAAAGCGCATCCGACACCTGTTTTAAGTATGATATTTAGCGTAAAATCATACTCAAAAGCAAATTCAGGTTAAATTCAGACAGTATTTGAAGCCATCATTACTTTTCTCTTTTCACGGCAATCTAACTTTGCATCGGATTTGAGAGTTAAGACGTTGCAACGAAGGCTATTCGCATCCACAGATACATATCATAAACAATAATAAAACAGTAACAATATGACAAACATTTGTACAAAGGTCACCGTGCGGAGACGACCTATCAAGAACGGACAGACTTCCCTCTATTTGGATTTCTATCCTCCAGTCCGCAACCCAAAGACAGGCAAGCTCTCACGCAGGGAGTACCTTGGTCTTTACATCTACACCAACCCTGTTGAACGCTTCCAGCAGGAGTATAACAAGAGTATGATTCAGAAAGCGGAAATCATCAAGTGCCGCAGGACTGAGTCCATCATCAATGAGGAATATGGCTTCCTCGACCGCAACAAGGGAAAGGAGAGTTTCTTGGAATACTTCAAGAATCTCATGATTGAACGTGGCAGCAGCCAGAACTGGGCTACCGCCTACATGCACTTCCACAACTACACCCATGGTGAGTGTCGTTTCTGTGACCTTACAGTTCCGTACTGCCAGGGGTTTCTTGACTACCTGCTGTCGGATGCCTGTATGCACAATGGCAAACGTATGATGGGAACGACAGCCAACAACAACCTTACCAAGTTGAAGTGTATCCTTGCCATCGCATACGAAGACGGACTGCTCAAAGAGAACATTGCCAAGAAACTTGTGCGTGCAAAGGCTCATGGCAACAAGCGGCAGTTCCTCACCAAGGAAGAGTTGCTGCAGTTGTCTCAGACTCCTTGCAAAAGTGATGTCCTTCGTCGTGCAGGTCTCTTCTCCTGCCTCACTGGTCTTCGCCTCTCTGACTGCATCAGACTCCAATGGGAGAACATCGTCAAGTTGGCTGATGGCGGCTGGGGAATGGACATTATCACTAAGAAGACTTCCACCGCTGCAATCCTGCCTATCAGCGAAGAGGCTCTGCAGCTCTGTGGTGAGCGAGGCACAGGGCAGGTGTTCAAGAACCTCACGAACAGTACAGTGGCATTGTATCTCAAACCGTGGATAAAGGCTTCCGGCATTGAGAAGCACATCACATTCCACTGCTTCCGCCATACTTCGCAGACCTCTACAAACTCGCTTGCAACTAATTGCATATCAGTATAATCCAAAATAACAAGAATTTGCGACTAACACAGAGGTAACATATTCGCCAAAAATAATTAGTCCGATTTATAATTGAGCGTCTATCGCGAACTCGTGTTATTTATCGTTTCATTGGAGATATTTTTTTTGCCTTCAAAGAAAAAACAAGGCCAAATCTTCATGTTCTCCAACTTCAATTATTCCAATTCCCCTCTTTGTTGCACCTGCCCCTGTTCACATATACATGAGCAGGTCAATATATATGTCAGTCAGTTCATGTATATATAGTACATGACTTCCGACCTGTTTCCTTTTCCGACTGCATCCCGGCTCTTCATATTCACAGAGCCGTTTCTGTTCCGGTCAAAATATTAGTCAGTCAGTCCGTGTATATATAACACGACTTCTGACTTGTTTCGTTACAGACCTTTTTTCTTTTTTTAGAAGGCCTCCTTTTATTGTTTGCCATTTGCAGCATCTTGGTTATCCAGATACCTACGGTATTCTTTGCCCCTTTGTATCGGATCCAATCCCTCATTTACGATTTCCGCGAAAGTCTGTTTTCGTGTGCAAAGTTACGGAGTAAGTACACTGCACAAGAAGCGTCTCACTATCTTCGGTGAATTTTGACGAAAACTTTCCGAAATCACAGATTTCGGCATTTCATAAAATTTCATCCTTGATTTCTTGTTTGTTGTCCTTTCATTCTCCGTTTGAAATGGCACATAAAAACTATCCTTTCCAGCGAAGTCGAAAGACTTTGAATAAAGGGAATTAGTAACAAAAAAACATAAGACAATGAACAAGTATGATTTTATCAAGAATGGTAACCTCCTTTATTGGAACGACCCTGACAATGGTATATCCAGTGGCGACTATAAAGTGATTTCTGCACCCGAAGAAGTATATGAGGACAGCATCATCTTAATTGCAAGCGACTACTCGGAAGCGGAGGTCTTGGCTTCGGAATTAACACCGATACCTCCAACGAGAAGCCATAAAGAGGAGTTTCAGAAGTGGAGAGAAAAACATGAGGCTGATGGCGAGGTGTTTTATAACAAGCTTTCAGAGGTTATTGCCACAGACAACGATTTGGAAGTTGGCGACATGGTGGCGTTCACAAACGATTACGGTGTGGTGTTCGGTCCGTATGAGATACTGGCTTTCGAGGAACCTTGGAATGGTGGCAGATGCGTTCACCTTGACAGCGATGCGTATTGGCTTGCAGACCGCCCCAGCCAACTTACTCTGATGAGCAAAAGAACTCAAAAATAACAATCGAAGCATAGACCATCCGCTATCCACAGCGGGTGGCTTTGTTCTTGTAGGTGGCCGCCCTTTTATAGTTTCATTTTAGACAGCACCTGTTTTACTCAAGCAATATCCTTTTGTAGAGATCGGCGATGCTTGCCACGACTGCGCCACGGGTTGTTTTCGCGTGCAAAGTTACGGTGGACGAACGCCGTTCAAGTACCGCCGTGGCTACCTCCGATGAAATTTGACGGAAACTTTCCGAAATCACAGATTACGGCATTTCATAAAATTTCATTCCCGGTTCCTTGCCCTCTGTTCTTGCCTCCCCCGTTAGAACCGCACGTAAAACAATCCCTTCAGGCGAAGTCGAAAAGGCTTCAAGGGCAGGGAAAATAAAAATTTGAAATATGAAAGTAATATGTACAAAATGCGGCGGTATGCACGTGGCTTGCGAAGCCATGATTAACCCCAATGACAAATCTATCCGTAACTATACGGATGAAGCCTTTATCTACGGCTGGTGTGATGACTGCGGCTATGGAGTTGTACTCTCCGATGTCGATGAAGTGAAAACGGACATTTACAAGCTCCATGCTGATTATTGTGCTGAGCATGAGAAAGAACCGCTTTATGCGCAATGTGAAATCGTGTGGAAAGATGAAAGTTTCACCGAGCCACAGCCTGTAACAATAAAGCTATCTGTTGATGCTGACGATGCCACCGATGAAAAGATATTCTTCTATTGCAACAGCATTGAAGACCTTAAATCGCTTGCTGAATTTGAAGGTGGGGATTTTGTCCTTGCAGGCTGTAATTGTTTAACCAATGAATTATAACAAGATGAACAGGTACAACTGGAAAGGTTATGATTTTGTAGGCACTGTACCCGAATTTGCAGAAAAGTTCGGGTACTGCAAGACCCCTACCTTTGTCAATGCAATCAAGCGTGTTCCCCGACATCGATACAACTGCATGGACGCTATGGAGCAAAGGATTTATGAGGAAAAACGGAAACGGGCGAAGCGAGCATACTGCATCTATATGAATGAGGATAGGACCGAGAGCTACATCATCACCAAAGAAGAGTATCTGGCGACAAATCTCCCTGTCTGGGAGAAGCACCATGAGCCGTTCCTGCTTTCGTATAGCAACAGGGTGTTGCCTTATAACTTCATCGGAAACAGCCATGATGAAATCCCAGTCAAATCCGCCATGGTGAAATACTCCGCAGAAGCCGTGCAATTCGCCGAACAACTTTTGCTTGCCGCAGGATATTTCAACGGCAACTGTCCTGTGGAAAAACCGTCTATAACGGTAAACTACACTTCGCTGTACCTGACCTACGGCAACGGCATCAGCATTACCTTTGACTCTGAACAGAGCCGTGACGGGGTGGACAACTGCCGTCTCGCGGTTATCGACCTCGCCGGAGAAAGGATTTACAACGGCTGGCGGAGATTGGGCAGCGTCGATGAAATCCTGCACCATACAGTTGTGAACAAGGACTGCAAGGATGCCTCTTGGTATTTAGTATGACAATGACGGACGGGCGGGGCTTTGCCCTGCCTGCATCTTCAGATGGTGTGGCGCGGATATCCACAGCGATGCCTTTTGCTTCACGGTGTCCGCCTTGAGACGCCCCCGCTCTCCCTCTTGTAAATTCCCATTCCAATCCTGTCATATTCCTGCCAGGAATATGACAGCACAACCATTTCTATACGGAGTTATCAACCCCTGCTTGCCGGTCGGGATGGCTGAATATTACGGTGCAAAGGTAGAAGCCGCCGTCAGAGCGTCAAGGTCAGACACGCCGTGTTTGTCACTGCAAGATGGAGGCTCCCCCCAATCTTTCCCTCCAAAACCTTGCCTTGTCTGCCGTGCGCCACCTTTACAGGCACTGTAATATTCAAGTCCCCGACGCCCAAGCGGAAAGAAAGGGATAAAAACCAGTAACTTTAACACAGACAAGACCATGTACGAGAAAGAAGAAGCATCAGACATCATCGGCGCATACTGCACATTACTTGAAGATAGCCAAGGCATCTGTGACGGACAGATTGTCGGGGACTACGGCACCGAGGTCGTTGTAAGGCTTCCCAATGGCGAGGAGATAGCAGCCCATCGGGACGGTGTGATTGTTTTCGACTGACTGCGCCAAGGCACGGTGACGGCAGTCCCGGCAATACGCTCGGACTGCACTGTCCCGGTATTCCTGTTTTATTTCTTTTTTTTGAAGGTCCCCTTTTATCATTCCATAGGCTCCGCCGATGATTCCGATTCCTTTTTTATCCGGCAAATCCATTTATCTGGCAGTCTGTTTCGCCAATGCAGGCAAGCCGTGCCGTCCTTGAAGGCGGATCTGACCGTGCTTCGCCTTTTTTGTTCATGCCTTTCCTCTTTTCCCGCCGGATATATTCTGCAGCGTTCGCCGGATGCGGCAAAGACTGCGGTGCATTCCCGTCATCCTTTCAATCATCCATTCTCCCGTATGGCCGTCAACCATAGGACTGCCTTTCCAGATCAGCGGTCTATACATCCACGGACAGCCGCACAAGCATACATAGTCCCGTCCGGGCATCCGCTTTACAGTCAGTACCACGTCATGACAGAGGGAGGCGTGCAATGCCCGGCTTACGAATTTTACGGAATTGCTTCAACGTACAGCCATCCGGGACAGTATGGTGTCGTCAAGCTGCCACAACAGTATTACGGCGAGTCATACACAATTATTTTTCCTGATGCGAAGTTATGATCATGGCGGAGACTGATGCTCCTACGGGACGGTTACCACCTTTGACCAACGGTTTTCAACAAATCTTCCTTTTTCTTTTCGAGGGCTTGACAAAAAGAGTATTTGCCGAACCTTCCGCTGGTGCTACCCTATGCCCATGTCATCTTTTTGCATCGTAAAAATTAAATGTTTCACTCTTTAATACTTAAAGTTATGGCAACTTCAACAAACAACACCAACTCGTTCAACCTCAGTGGCTTCGTAGCCGTTAACGCAAACATCCGCAACTTCGAGAAAAGCTCGGTTGCCCGTTTCCCCCTCTCAGTCAGCCGCACCGAGACCAACGGTGACGAGACCACCCGCAAGTCGGCCCTTGTGAACTGCGAGTGCTGGCGCAAGTCCGAAGAGGCATCGACCTTCGAGCTTCTCAAGAAAGGCAAGCTCGTCCAGGTTTCAGGATTCATCCGCCCGGAAGAATGGACGTCGGAGGACGGAACCAAGCACAACCGTATCGTCTTCGTCGCCACATCCATCAGCGAACTGTCCACCGAGAAGAAAACCGACGGGAAAAAGCCGGCGAAAGGCAAGGCTTCCAAAAAGAAAGCGGCGTGACGCTCTCTTCCCTCTCTCATCAAAAGACGGCTACGGCCGTCTTTTCTTTTGCTCACGGGCTGCGTTCATGCCTTTTATAGTCCTGCGGATTCCGTTTATCTGTCATACACATCCCTTTGTACGCACATGACAACCGTTTATACCACATTGTATTCATCCGGCAGTCGCCCGTCCGTTTCCTGCGGCGAATTTGGAGGTGGCAGGGCAAACATCAAGGCACACTCCGTTCTGAAGGCCTTGTCTAATTCCCCTTATGGCCACCATCCTCCGATGCCGCAAGAAAACAGGAGCGGCCGACCCGCAAGTCCGGTTAAGGCAGGGAAAAGCCACTCCACAAGTCTAACATTCAAACTTAAAAGAAAATGGAAAAGAATATTGAGAAAATTCCAACTTACGCATTGCCTTATCTGGTGAACGGTGATGCAAGCAACCTGACAGAGGACGAAATCAAGCAGATTGACGAAATCTGCCGCGAACAGGGCATCGAACTTGTTGTACCCATCGGTGACAGCGTGGAAGGCGGAACCGAACCGTATTTCAGCAGCACCCCGTTATTCGGCAAACCGACAGAGGTGGAGGACTGCATTATCATTCATCGGAAAAAGGATTAGAGCCATGGACATGACAGTGCTTAAAGACATTTCAGACAGAAGCAGGCTTGAAAACGGCGTTGCAGTCATGGACGAAATCAGACAGGACGGCAAAACCATCCTGTCAAGCAGTGACGACATTTCGATTCCGATGATATTCCGCAATCTCAGCGGCAGGAACTTTTCGGGAAAGGAATATCGTAAATATCTCAGACACGTGGCATACGATGACATGGGCTTCGTCCCCGGCACAATCACGTTGTGGCATGGCGGACGGCTGGTCGCCGAAACCGAACTGGACAAAATCTACTGACAGATAACGGCAAGACTATGGAAAAAGAGAAACTGACTGTCAATGACGAGGAACTGATAGAACTCGCATACTCCACCAACTACCGGAGCAGCATCCGCACCATGATACAGGAAGCGGACACGGAGCGATGCCACGTAATACTGCGGGGCATAATGAATGATGCCGGTGTGGATTGGGAAGATTGAGCGTGACAAGGGGGCTGCTGACATCCGGCAGTCCCTTCCCATGCGGAATAACATCTGCGGCAGGCATTGTTCCCTTGAACTTTCCCTTTATAGGTTTGCACCAACGCCGGCGGATCGCAGGACACCTGCAATGCCTGGTACGCCGATACCCTACGTTCCGTCCAGTCCGGGCGACCTCCGGCGCAGGGCGAGCGTGGGCCGGCAGAGTGTGTCATGCTTCCACACACAGCCTGTTGGTGACACCCACGGTTCGCTCTTCACCCCGACTTCCCCTACACTCCGGGCTGCCGTGCCAGTGCTGCGGCCAGTCCCGCGACTTACGCCTGCCTGCTTTTATAATGCGATATTCCCATTTATAACGAAGATCGTCCGGCTTGGCCGATTCACCTTTTACTGTTTTCATCAATGCCGGCGCACCGCAGGACACCCGCGAAACCCGGCACGCCGACACCCTACGTTCCGTTCAAGTCCGGGCGGCCTCCGGCGCAGGGCGAGCGTGGGCCGGCAGAGTGTGTCATGCTTCCACACACAGCCTGTCGGTGACACCCACGGTTCGCTCTTCACCCCGACTTCCCCTACACTCCGGGCTGCCGTACCAGTGCTGCGGCCAGTCCCGCGACTTACGCCGCTGCCTCTTGTGATCAGACCTTTTATAGAAATTCTCCGCCACTTATAGAAAAATCTTTTTCTGTCCGGACCCGTCACTCCCGGTGGTTATCGGCGCGAAGTTCGGCATCCGGGCTTATAAGCCAAGGTTGTACGGAGTTTCTGCGAGATTTTACGGATAGGCGGTAAAATCATCTTGAAAACCTTGTCCCTAAAGCCTCTTAGATGCCCCTGTGTTGCGCAGATAATCACCTCGCGGACGGTTCCGAAAGGAGCAGGAAGTGAGGGAAGAAATAAATCTTCAACATTAAGGTCAGATATGAGATACAACAAGAAAAAGGCATTAGCCGACAACGTAAACGCCATAGAGACAGCTTTGGGGGTACACGGTCATGGCAGACAGGCTACTGACAGCGAGAAAAAGACATTAGCCCTTTATTCGGGGTTCGGAGGCATCAAAGAGGTGCTGAACCTCGGCACGGACAAGCCCATGCCCGACGGCATGGCAGAGCCTATGAAACGCTTGCAGGAAATCCTGCTTGCTTTTGCAAAGTCCGACATTAAGGAGTACAAAGCCCTCATTGACAGCATAAAGTCTTCCGTGCTGACAGCGTTCTACACTCCGCAGTTCATCATCGACACCGTGGCGGCGCAGATACACGCCACTTTCAAGGACAACGGTATGCAGATGCGCACTTTCCTTGAGCCGAGCGCAGGGATTGGCGGCTTTCTGAAAATCGCCATGCAGGGAACAAGGGCATACGCTTTTGAGAAAGACACCATCACAGGGCTTATACTCTCGCTTCTCCATGACAACGCCACCACGATAAGCGCAGGATATGAGACCATCGGGGAACAAGACCTGCAGGACAAGGGATTTGATGTCATAGCCTCAAACATTCCGTTTGGGAACTTCCGTGTGTTCGATGCGGATATGTGGAAAAAGGGCGGCATTTACGAGCAGTCCACCAAGACCATACACAACTACTTTTTCATAAAGTCCATGGATTTGCTCAACGAGGGCGGCATACTCGCTTTCGTGACCTCAAGGGGCATCGCCGACACTCCCGGCAACAAGTTCGTGCGCGAGTACCTTGTGAACCATGCAGACCTCATAACCGCATTACGGCTCCCCGACAACATCTTCATGGAGACCGGCGGTATCGAGGTAGGCACAGACCTGTTGGTGTTTCAAAAGCACACACGGAAAACGATCCTGTCACACCGTGAGCAGCTGTTCATGCAGGTAGGCAAGGAAAACGGCACGGACGGTATCGTGACAGAATATGCCAACAAACTTTTCATGCAGCCCAAGACGGCACTTGCCACCGATAGCCGTATTTCCATGAACCAGTTTGGCAAGTATGTGAGGAAATACCAGTGGCAGGGCGAGGAAGCGATGATGCGGCAATACTTTTCCGCATTGCTCAAAATGGACTTCAGCCGTTTCTTCCGCAAGAGCCTTTTCACGGGTGACGGACAGGACACCATGCAGGGGCAGATGTCGCTCTTTGACCTTTTCGGGGATGAAATAACCGCCAAGTCCAAGGATATGGGCAAACGTGCATACACCGACAAAGTGGCATGGTGGATGAAAGACGGTGCAATGGTGATGTTCGAGGGGCAGCTCGGCAACCTCAAGATGCGCAAGTCAAGCCGTTATGCCGATGTAGCGGTGGATTTCGTGCCTATGGCTGACATTGAGGCGGCGAAAGAAAGGGCAAACGACTATTTCCCTATCCGTGAGATCTATCTTGAGCTGTCAAACAAGGAGCGTGAGGAAGAACAGGAACACCCTGAATTGAGGGAAAGTCTTAATGCGCTATATGACAAGTTTGTTGCCAAGTGGGGATATTTCCATGACAACGACAACAAGGAGTTTATCATGCTTGACAGCCTCGGTGTCGAGGTGTTCACCATTGAAATGCAGTCGGGCGATGCCATTGGCAAGGCTGACATCATGCGCGAGCCTGTGGCGTTCAAGAAGATAGACACCATGACCGTGCTTTCTCCAATGGAAGCACTGGCGACAAGCCTCAATTTTTACGGTAAGGTGGATATGCCGTTTATCGCCCGAAGCTCAGACAGGAGCGAGACGGAAGCCATAGACGACCTAAAGGGCGAGATATTCTTCAATCCCATATCGGGAGAATGGGAGAACAAAGGTAAGTTCATTGCCGGAAATGTCGTAGCCAAATACAAGGAAATCATGTCGCTGCTGCAGGAACTTGACGGCAGCGAAAAGGATTATACGGAAGCCTCGCTGAAAGCATTGGAAGAAGCGACCCCCGAAGCAATCCCTTATGAGGAGCTTGACATCAATATGGGCGAGCGATGGATTGACTCAAGCCTGTATGCCGCTTTTGCGACAGAGCTTTTCGAGACCGGGACATCGGTCATGTATTTTGATGTAAACGACACCTATATTGTTTCCTTGCAGGGATATTCGGCAGTGGCATATCATACTTATTCAGTCCGCAACTACAACGGCGAGGACTTGTTTGTTCACGCCCTGCAGGACACCGTGCCCGAAATCACCAAAGAGGTGTACCGTAACGGCGACAAGGTGCGTGTGCCGGACGAGGAAGCCATACAGGAAGCGGCGACCAAGATACAGGAAATCCGCAGCAAGTTCAATGCATGGCTTGACAGCCAGCCCATAGAGGTACGCGACGAGCTTGTGAGAGCCTACAACGAGCGTTTCAACTGCTATGTCCGTCCGCATTATGACGGCTCGGCGCAGACATTCCCCGGACTGTCCTTTGTGCAGTTCCCCTACGAAGAACTCTATCCGTCACAAAAGGATGCCATATGGATGATAAAACAGAACGGCGGCGGCATCTGTTGGCATGAGGTAGGCACAGGCAAGACCATGATAATGTGCGTGGCGGCTTACGAAATGAAGCGTCTCGGACTTGTGCGCAAGCCTATGATTATCGGGTTGAAAGCCAACGTGCATGAGATAGCCGACACTTTCAGAAAGGCTTATCCGTCAGCAAAGATACTCTATCCTGGCAAGGAGGATTTCACACCTGCCAACCGCAAAGAGGTATTTTCCAAAATCCAAAACAACAACTGGGACTGTATCATTCTGACACACGACCAGTTCGCAAAAATCCCTCAGTCCGATGAAACGATGTTTGAGATTTTCTCGGAAGAGCTGCAGGATGTGGAGCGTAGTCTTGAGGTGCTGGAGGAAAGCACCATGCGTTACCGCAGCGGCAGGATGCAGAGCGGCCTTGAGAAAAGGCAGGAAAACCTGCAGGCGAAGCTCGCCAACCTGCGCATGAGCATCAACAGCCGCAAGGATGACACGGTGGATTTTCATTCTATGGGGATAGACCATATTTTTGTCGATGAGTGTCACATTTTCAAGAACTTAATGTTTCAGACACGCCACACGAGGGTTGCGGGCATCGGCAACACGAAAGGCTCACAAAGGGCTGCAAACCTGCTTTTCGCAATCCGTGACATTCAGAAGCGGACAGGGCGCGATTTGGGCGCAACATTCCTGTCGGGAACTGTCGTTGTCAATGCCCTTACGGAGCTTTATGTGATGTTCAAATATATGCGTCCTGCTGAACTGAAACGGCAACGTATAAGCTGCTTTGATGCGTGGGCGGCGATATTCACCAAGAAATGCGCCGACTATGAGCTTAATGTGACAGGAAGCATCAAGCGCAAAGAACGCTTCCGCACATATATCAAAGTGCCGGAACTCGCCGCTTTCCTGCGTGAGATCACGGACTACCGCACCACCGACATGATTAACCTCGATGTGCCGGAAAAGAACGTGCGCTTCCTTTCCCATGCGCCGACAATCGCACAGGAGGAAATGATAGGACGGCTTGTGTCATTCGCCAATTCCGGGAACTGGGAGGATTTGGGTCTTGACACGCCCGAACCTGACAATCTCGACAAGGCGAAGATGCTCATTGCCACAAACGTAGCCCGAAAAATGGCTCTCGACATGAGGCTGCTCGGCGACAAGTTCCTTGACGATGAAAACAACAAGGCTTCCATCTGCGCAAGGACGGTCTATGACTATTATGTGCGCTCAAACGCAAACCGTGGCACACAGTTCGTGTTCAGCGACCTTTCCACCTACAAGCCTAACGAGTGGAACATCTACAGCGACATAAAGGAGAAACTTGTACGACTCGGCATCCCTGCCGGTGAGATACAGTTTATCCAGTGCGCCACCACGGAGAGAGCGAGGAAGAAGCTGTTTGCCGACATGAACGCAGGTCGGGTACGTGTGCTTTTCGGCTCGACATCCATGTTAGGCACAGGCGTTAACGCCCAACAGAGGGCTGTGGCGGTGCATCATTTGGAGATACCGTGGCGACCTGCCGACATGGAGCAGCGCAACGGTCGGGCTGTGCGTAAAGGCAACACCGTGAAGCTGTGGGGCAACAACACCGTGGATGTGGTAATCTATGGCACGGAAAAGACACTTGACGCTTATAAGTTCAACCTCTTAAAAAACAAGCAAATGTTTATCAATCAGATAAACAAAGGCACAATCGCCGTGCGCCGCATCGACGAGGACAGCATGGACGAGGACAACGGAATGAATTTCGCCGAGTTCGTGGCTATCCTTTCGGGAAACACCGACCTGTTAAGCAAGGCGAAGCTCGACAACAAAATCATACAGCTTGAAAAGGAACTTGCTATATTCAAGAAAGAGCGGGGACGTGCGGAGCGTAAGATTGCGCAGAACGGACAGGACATCGAAAAGGCTGCCGCCTATATCCGGCGAGTGGAAGATGACCTTGGGTATGCGGCATCATATACAGGCGAAAAGGTGGTTTCCCTGCTTTCCATTGGCAAGGACACGGCGGAAAAGACCGGGCGAGAGCTTCACAGGATAGCCAAGACTTATCGGTGCTGTGCATATTCCGCCATTGGCTCCTATATGGGACTTGACCTCTTGGTAAAGAGCGAATGTAACCTTGACGGCTCATTTGACCGTAACACTTTCTTTGTCGAGGGGAAAAGCGGTCTGAAATACCGTTACGGAAATTCCGGCGCACTGCCGCTGGGATTTGCAGACACAGCACTCTATCCGCAGGCCACGCTTGCCAAACTGCCCTCTATCATCAAGCAGCAGCGTGAACGTATGGCGAAACTCGAAAGCGAGGTTCCCACGTTACAGTCCATCGTCAGCCGCACATGGGGCAGACAGGACGAACTGGACGCACTGAAAAAGGAATGTGACGAGCTGAAAAAGCGGATTGACGAGAGCCTTAAGGAGAACAGGCCGGAACAGGAAGAAACGGCGGCTGAAACGGACACCATGCCGATACCCGGCAGGAGGGTGACCGATTACGCTGCCTGATTTATACAATATCTGACCTTTCCCCTGCTTGGTTGTGACAACCGGGCAGGGGGATTTCCTTTCCGTCTGATACGCGCCGGCACCCTATTTTATATATCGAGACCCTGTTATATCCCGGCGATTGCCATTTATAGCCCATGCGCACGCTTATACGGAATACAAAACCGGTTTATGCCGGAGCGGTTATATCTTTTTTATAGAAATATAATGATGCTGTCATGTCTGCCAATCCGATATGGTTTCCAGATGCAAAATTGGTGCATCAATGCAATCCACTGAGGTTTGAAGTGCATTCCACATTGAAATCTTCCTGCTGGCGAGCGTATTTCAACATGGAAAACCTGTGGATGGCAGAGGCGGATACACCGGGAGGCATCCGAAAACCCGTAATCGGATCCGGCAACGATTCCGAAAAAAGGGAAAATGTCAAACCAAACAAATTAAAAACATTATGTCAGTACAAAACCAGACCATGCACGAAGCGGAAGCATATCTCCGCAACACGGAAAATCCTACATCATTATATGTAATGATTGACGGCAAGCGCAGAAGACTGTTCATCAACCGCATAGAAAATGTAATCGGCATCATCGCACCGGGCAAACGCATACGCGGCTATCTGTTCAGCGACTGGAACGACATCGAGAAAGTCCTTTATCCGCAAACCGACAATACGGAAGCCGACCGCAAACTCGTACTTAAGTACCAGCGTCTTGCTAAAACAGCCACGTTCAAAAGCGACTGGCTCAAGCGCATCGCTGCAGCCGACCCCGAAAAATCCCCTTACGAGAACCGTATCACGACAGGTACAAGGATTGACGGCAAGTGCATAAGGCTCTGCACATTGGAAAAATACTGCGGATGCAGGGAAATGAGCCGTTTCATAGAAGCGGTCAGAAACGGTACGAGCTACCACTCCTCACGTTTTGAATACTACGGCTATGACGGGACATTATGGTGTGAACCACAAGAGGACGGTATGATTACAGCCGGTTTCAGCAAAGAATACCACGGGACAGGCAACGGCTACTATTATCTCCTTATCAACGATGAAACACTGATAGGTTACGATGTGGACTGACCCACAGCCGGATATTGCCATGAGGGGTTATAAAATTCCTCATGGCAGCCTTGCGCAGTTTTTCCCTTTATACCTCTCATACTGCCGGTACTCCTTTTATACAGTGGAGAATACACCGTAGTTTTCCCTCCGGTCAAAAATGCCTGTTGTAAATAAATAATCCTGTTATACCAGTCTTGCTATAGTTCTTTCTCCAGACCACCCGGCCGGGGTTTACGGCGCGAAGTTCGGCATCCGGGAGCGACGGGAAAGGTCATGCGCTGTTTCGGCGAGATTTTGCGGCATGGGCGAAAAATCATCTTGAAAACCTTGCCTTTCGTCCCTTGACGATGCCCCTGTAATGCGCAGATAAACCTCTTGCGGATGGCTTCGGAAAGAAGGATCCAGGATAGGGAAATAAAAATTAAAACAGATTTCAGATATGCGTACAAAAAGAATGACAGCAGAACAAGGCAGGAGATGTGGCATCAGCCGCTTCCCCAATTTCCACCGCACAGGCTCGATAAGGGGCATGAAGAAGCTCTATTACGGCAATGACGCTCTTCTCGTAAGATGCGGACAGTATGTCTATAACGTGACAAGCGAACCGTCAATATACAATCAAGCAACTATCTAAACATCATATTCCTATGAAGAAGCAGATAATCTGGACAAGCGACTATTATTTTGATGACAAGGCGAGAGAAGATTACGAGAACTCGCAGCGTGACCTACTCGATGATGACGATTACGAAGTCAGCGATGCGGAATGGGCTGATGTTGTCAATGACTTCCTGTCGGACGAACGCATAAATCTTGACAAACAGATTGACGGTGTTGTCATGGCATTTGCCGACCTCGGTCTTTGGGACGGCAGACGGCAGGGCTACAAGATACTCGGACATAACATCAACGGCATCTTCAACGTGTCGGAAGATGATAACGAATGGTACGGTGACGGCTTCAATATCCGTGGCAGCCTCACGCACCACGACGGCACCCACCATGTACTCTATCGTGTGGTAAAAGACATGGACGAAGCGGAACGCATAGGCGAAATGATTTACAACCGTGAAATAGACGAAGCTGGCTTCCGCAAAAAGACCCGTTCACTCTATCCGTATGTGGCTGAGGTTTACGGATGGAAAACAGGGCGGTTCGGAACGGCTTTCAATAAAGCGGTATGACCGGTGGCAGGCTCCGATATGGGGTCTGTCCACAGCCTATGTTTCCATGAGGGATTGAGAAATTCCTCATGGGAGCCGTGTGCCGCATCCGCCTTTTATAATCGGTTCCCCGTCCATTTATACGGAACAGCTCCTTTTATACCACAGGCTTCCCCTCCCGGTAAAAGCGGAGTGTCTGCAATATTCCCAGCCATAAAACACCAGGAACGAGGGCCGAATAACCGGCACCACGCTTCTTTTTGTTTTTTCGCAGGAAATCTTGTTGACAAAACATGACACTTGCCGTATCTGCCATCCGCCAAACGGCAAAAGTCATTTTCGTTTTGTCTGACAGACCATTGTTTACCCGCCCAAGCCTGTACTTGTCAAAACAGGCGTATTCTCAAATTCATATTACGACCGCCCCGACAGCCTTGTGATGTCGGCACGGATTGAGGGGAAACGCATTGAGACCATAGAATTTTCCCTTACCGATATGAAAATCCTGCAAAGCAGGGCGGTTTACAACGGAACATCGGAGTACCACGACTGCATCATCAACCAGCTTAACGCCAATCTTCACCAAATCGCAAGGCGTAATACGGCATGAAGCCGTATTGCGTTTTGCAGGAAAAGCCTGTCCTGTTATACGCCCGTACAGGCCGGGCATCCCACGATACTCCGTTTTTATGAAGCCGGAGCTTTCCATCCGGAACCATATCCCTTTTTATTTGACGGCCTGCCCGGAATGACTGGAGATGAACCCCGAAGATTCCTTTACGGAACGACTGAATGCCGTTGGCTGTCCGGCAACCGTGATAAACAGGTGAACCGATCCAGGAATCAGAACGTATTTCCGTTCCACTCCAAGGTGCGCCAGCCGGTCTGCGAAGTCGGCTCCTTGACAACGGAGAATGTCGCGTTCTGCCGCTACAAGCAAAGTAGGCGGCAGTTTGGATAGGACAGAGTCCGATGTTTCTGCAGGAGAGACCAACGGATTATGTGGGTCAGAGGTGTAAGCATCGTTGAAAGCGTCCATCAGTTCGCTGTCAAGTCCGAATCCTTTGCCAAACTGTTTCCAGGAACTTGAGCCGTCTGAATAGGCTTTTGTGACGGGATAGAATATAATCAGACTATTGAAAGTGCTTTCGGGAAAACTCATGGCCGTGGCTATGGCAAGATTTCCTCCGGAACTGTCTCCACCTACGGATATGCTGCTGCATTTCCACTCCGCCATATTGTCGAGGGCAAATTTTATCGCATCCGTGCAATCGTTAAGCCCTTCGGGAAAAGGATGTTCGGGGGCGAGCCTATAATCCACGGCAAGCACCGCAATCCCTTTTTCGGCCATCGCCCCGCAATATCGTGAACAGCTGTTTATGCTTCCAATCACCCAACCGCCACCGTGGAAATATACAAGCAATGGTATGGTGTCGTTATCATAGCGGTTGCTCCGGAAAAGGGTTAAGTTTTTGCCTATTTCAGTCCGCGATACTCCCTCCGGCAATTCAGCTGCAAGATTTCGCGCATTTCTTACTTTAAAAAGCAGGTTACCATCGCCAACTCCCGCTTTGCGAATCGCTTCTGTCTGGCGTTCCTGAAGTTTTTCCGGCATATTGGCAAGGAACGAATCGGCTTCAATACGTTCAGGATTCTTATCGCAGTCGGTATTTGCGGAATATAGTGAGCAAGCGCACCATGTTGCAAGAGCAACAATAAACAGCCTACTGAATTTTGACATCGAAAGCTTTGAACTAAATTATAATTATCATTTATAAAAATGAGTCCTTTATGTTGTCGATACTTCTTTTGATATATATTGAGGATAATCATCTTTGGATAATCTTTTTTCCAAGGTTTTGGGATTGACATCCCAAAGTGTAGGAAAATATTCATATACAACTTTCCCTTCATTAAGATAAATCCGGATTTTTGAATCAAAAGCTACAGGCTTATATTTATCCTCATCAACAGGATTGTCCCGATACAATAATTGGTTTTCCTGCCAACAGAGTTCCTTTCCATCAAAGATGACATCAAATATACCACATACAACTGCATCCATCGTCTGGTTTTGAACTGTCGTGGAAACACAATGCATGTACCCTGTTAATTGATTTGTACTTTTCCTCATTGCCAATTCATAGCAAAACACACTTGTACCAGTGTAGTCTTTAGCGATGGTAGTTCTCGCACCATTCACATCTAAATTATAGATCAGTTCATGAGTTATGGTGGTGAGATTAAACTTAAAACCATTCACAGTTCTTTCCAGATTGGAAAACACCATTTGGTCGTTATATATACCTTCCAGTTCCCCATTTCCAAGTGTATAGACAACCTCATCAGTAGCCAATTTCTTGCCAATAAGGTTATTCTCTAAAAAGTGAATAATTTTATCTTTAATATCTAAACAATTCATTAGTCCTTCCCAACTCTATTATTTGCTTTACAAATGCTGCTTTTGCTTTGGTGTAACCGTCGCGGTCATTTCGATATTTGGGTAATAGAGACATTTTAAGCCTTTCATACTCTCTTGCTGTGTCAGGATGTGCAATAAGATAATCGCGGAAAAGAATCTCATTGTTATCCCCGATTCTGTGGAAATGGATATGGAAAACTTTGTTAGCATATCCTTCCGGAGTATATCCCTTGTTAAAACTTACTCTTCTTTCAGAGTAAGACATACATATATATCCGTTATTTTCCAACAAAGTTCTTATCGGCAACCAATCTACACTGGCCGAAATCTCTATAAGGATATCTATAATCGGCTTGGCTTTAATATCTGGTATGGCTGTACTTCCGATATGGTTGATTATCGGACTGTAATCTTTCAACAATGCTGAAAGCTCCAGTATCTCTTCATTCGCCCATTCCGACCAATCGGGATTAGGTGGCGTCAGAACTATCGGGAAAAGTTCCCAAAGTTCAGCCAAAGTCATATCCTTTAATTCCTTACACATGATTTTTGAAAATTTCCTACGTTTCCAAATACTTAATGAGCATAACGCTTCTTATCTTTTCGTATGTTTCGGACAAGAGTTGCCTCTTTCCAAATGCAAAGTTACTCATTTTTTGCAGCAATCTCTTATTATTTAATGCTTTTCTGTAGTTGGGAGTTGTATTGAGTCAATTACGTTATTCTAATTTTACTGTAATTCCATCTAATGGATTTATGTCCCTTATTAATATTGTTTGTATTTGAGATAAATGATAGATTGTGTGCCAAGCAGTATCACGTATAAGTATTCCACTGCCCAATATGCCGCTAACGGTACATTACAATAACCTAATCCCCATAAACATGCCAAATAAGCAATAGTAGTTATTACCTGAAAGATGAATACCGTCCGTGTTGCACCAGTTCCCGTTGCAGCATTAAGATAGACATAACCAGGTAGTGCAAAGAAGTAATTTAACAGCATGACAAGAAAAGGCAACCATGCAAGCTGTATAATAACGGGATTTTCTGTATAAGCTCCTATAATGAATTGGTGAAAGAATAACGCAAAAGCAATCAATGGAATGCCTGTCGCATATCCTAAACGTATAATCTTATGGCAAAGCGGAAAGACTTTTTTCCTTTCACCTGCACCAATAAGATTACTCACCAAAGAACTGGTGACACCTGCCAACGCATTGACGAGAACGGAAAACAGGGCGGAAACACTTCTTACAATGTTTGATACGGCCAATTCCGTTTCTCCCAAACGTTCGATAGCCACGAAGAACAGGAACCAAATGGCTACACTTGTAAAGGACTGGAGCATACTCCATATAGAGATAGAAAACACCTCTTTCAATACCGTTATATTAATACGCCAGTATAAGCCATACGCTTTTTTATCAATGTGCCGAAACATAAATGTAGCCAGTACAGCCAGCGAACACGTTTCAGCAAATGAAGAAGCTATAGCCGCTCCCGATATGCCCATGTCAAAGCTGAATATCAGGATCCAGTTTAGCGGAATGTTCACTAATACGGCAGTGAACGCCGCTATATTCAAGGCTTTTGTCTGTGTAATTCCTACCAAAAAAGAGCGTAACGCAAGGAACGGGAAAGAGAACAACAACCCCCAAATACGCCAATCCAAATAGCGGATAACCGCATTATAGACATCATCCGAAGTTATCAGATGTCCCAGTAGAACGGGAGAAAATATCTTGGACAGCAAACAAAGGAGTACTGCCAATATCAGCAAGAAGAACAAGCCCTGATAAAACGTTTTTCCAGTTTCCTCATACCGCTGTTCTCCGTTTCGGCGTGCGATTACCACTTGTAGGCCCATACTGAACCCGAAACCAAACATATAGATTGCCAAGAACCAAATACCGGCAAGGGCGGACGCGCCGAGTTCCACATCACCGACGTGTCCCAAGAACAAGGCATCAGTAATATTTATCAGCTGTTCGATCAGGATGCTCATCATTACAGGAAAAGCGATGAGCCAAATTTTCTTATAGGTATAATCCATTTGTTCAAATCAATATGAAACGACAAGTCACGTTGTCAATAGCAGCGTAACGAGTACATAGTAATTAAATAAAGGAAGAAAATTAATGGCAAAGCAATAAATGACAGACTTAATACAAGCCCGTCAATTGCTTAATAGCTTTGAGAATGCTATTCGTTGAGTGTAGCTATATGCACAACTGCCATTTCATATTGTTGAACAACTGTTTTAGTATGTATCGGACATGAGTTATCCCAATCCAAGTGCAAAGTTACACATTTGCTATAATAATCTCATATAATTGAACAGGATTCTGCGATTGAAAGAAGTATTTAATCAAATACTTGTTACAGAAACACCTATTATATTTGAGATATATTCACTTTTATAATTTAAGGATAAGAGTATTTCGATCATACGAGAAAACGCTCTTAAATGGTAGTTCCATTAAATAATCCTTTTTACGGCAGTTTTTGTGTCATCATTCGGTAGGCCGGCCTCAGATAATTATTTTACCGCGAAGTTAAGTCCGTCCTGCAACCGTCAAGGCCATGCCTGTCGGTGACATCCGAAAATCTTCCTTCTGCGAAGAGTATTTTCGTGTCAACCTTGCCTAAATGCCGTCCGTCCGCTTCATAATGCAGTAAAAAATTCCTCTAAGTCCGGGACACACCGGAAGAAAGGGAAAATCAAACTTAAAATCATCAGCTATGGACAACAGGCCCAACAAGGAACAGGAACTTGCAAAACAGGTGGAAACGGTTCTCAACTCCTACAGTTTCAACCCCAAGCTGTTCGCAGCAGCCATCCCCACAATGCACCGCACGTTGCAGCAGTCGCTGTGGCGGCTCATAAAGGAGTGCGTCAAGGTTATCGCAGACGATAAGACAGGACACGATGACCGCAACATGGCTTCACATCTTGAAGCCAAAGAGATGCTTGAATACCTAAACAAACACGGACGGCACATACCGTTTGTATAGAACCCTATGAATATGGAACAGAAATTTTATTTGCTTGCGACACTGATTGAAATGCAGGACAGCGTTTCCGACGGACACGCCCTGTATCGTTCACTTGACGATGCGATGAAAGCATTTGAACAGGAGATTGCCGACTGCCAAGAAAACTTCAACGTGCGGTACGGCAGCACTCTGATTGACTTGCCACGGTGCAAAGAGTGGAGAACGGAAGACGGTTACGGCTATACGGTGTCAATCGATGAAATGATACCGCTATGAGACAGCCAAGATACAACTACATCCAAAAACTGATTGACCGGATAACCAAGTCCGGTCAGTCTAATAACGACAGCTTTACCTATTACGGGCATCTTGTGGAGCTACAAAGCGGCACAAGCGGCTACGTTTCAGTGACACTGTACAAGACCGATGACAGATACGGCGGAGAACTTGCGGATTTCAGTTTCGACTATTGGACGCTTGAACTGCACTTTGTCGGCACGGTAGGAAAGGTTTTGACGGAAAAAATCATCAGTGCCTTCAGATATTTCTACGCTCCCCGAAAAATCCGTGTCTCTTACGACAAAAACGAGTATGAGGACGAGGATACGACCTATGAGTATGACGAGACGGACTGGGACAAGCCCCCTGTAAAAAAGCTGAACAAGTAATAATCAATAAACAAAAGTATTATGACATTCGATTACAACAAGGAAAGCAAGACACCCATGTCATTGGTGCTTGAGAACGGCATTACAGCCGAGGGCGAGTTTATAGACCTCAGAATAACAGTGGAGAACCTGCCGAAAGGGAAGCAGTGGTATCAGATACGCCACTGTGACGATGACGGCTCTGAACCGGCATCCTTGAAAAGGGGGTGCGTGGCGGTAAACTTTTTCGGCACGTTCATCTGTGACCCGATAGCCGGAATGAATGACGGTGACGAACTGGAGATAACGGAATGGGGCTGGTGAATGACCGCCCCACTGACAACTTAAAACCAAGGATATATGAAGATAAAGAATTTTGCGACATTCGGGCTTTTCGTTGACGGCGATATGACAGACAGCGGAAGCATACACGCCATGGAGAATGAGGCGACACGGAGAATACTGAGCGGACAGGCGGAAGCCGCACACATATCCGTCTTTGACTTTGAAGGTGACAAGGTTGTGGAGAAAACGCCTGTCTTATCCCTCCGCAGGAACAATAATGACATCATCATCGCCAATATGCTGCTGCCCGACAACCCCGAAAGTAATCCTGAAAATGTCAGGAAAAGCCGTACTCTGATTGAGATAAAGGATATTGTCGATGAAATCATGGAGTGCGACAGTCTGGTTGACCGTACCGAATTTGACACCGTGCGGTGCAACATCGGCGGCGGCATGCTCTGGCTCTGCGACCTTGAGAAGCTGCAGCGACATTTCGACATAAAGGGGGTTATCGCCGAAGGTGACAACATCGCCCTGCTTATCCGAAATTACCAACTTTGAACAATTCTCCCTTTGCTTCCCCGACCGGGAGCAAGGGGAGTTTTCCTTTTTACAACGCAGGGGCATAATCCATTTATAGTGCGTTGCGGCCCATCCTGTTTTATCCCATAGCCAGTTTTATATTCTTACGAAGCCTTCCCGTTTATACCATTCCGCAACCCCGGTCTTTCCAGGTCTCTTTCCCGTCGTCACCGGTTTGGTTTTATCAGATGCGAAGTTCGGCAGTCCCGCTTGATCCGACGGCTTGAAGTGCATTTCTTGCAAAATCTTCCTCCTGCGGAGAGTATTTGGCAAGAAAAGCCGCCGTATGAAGCTGTACGGACAACCGTGTGTTGCATCTGTAAAACCCCAAAACGGTTCCGGGAAAAAGGAACTGAAGAAAGGGAAAAAACAAACATTCAATAACTCATTAAAACCATACGAAAATGGAAGCAACACTCAATCAGACAGCAGTAAAGGAAATCACAATGGTAGCAATCTCCGCAATCCGTCCTAATGGTTTCAATCCACGCAAGCATTTTGACGAGGCGAGTTTGAACGAACTCGCAGACAGCATCCGTCAGCAGGGAATGCTACAGCCTGTCACCGTGCGCCCCACGGCAGACAACGGCTATGAGCTTGTTTTCGGTGAGCGCAGATACCGTGCAGCAACGATTGTCGGCATGCAGGAAATCCCTGCCATAATCTCCGACCTTTCCGATGAAGAAGCCGAGGAAATCGCCATCACCGAGAACTTGCAGCGCAAAGATGTGACACCCATGGAAGAAGCCAATGCCTACCAACGGCTCATGGAGAGCGGACGGCACGATTTATCCTCTCTCTCCGTGCAGTTCGGCAAGAGCGAGGCATATATCCGTACACGGCTGAAATTCGCATCGCTTATCCCCGAAATCGCCTCTCTGCTTGAGACGGACGAAATCACGGTCAGCGTGGCGAGTGAAATCTGCCGTTACGGTGAGGACATACAGCGTGAGGTGTACGAACAGCACTTGAAAGAAGATGTGACATACAGCAGTTGGCGAGGACAGAAAGCCTCCGAAATCGCAAGAAACATTGAACGGCAATTCACCACAGACCTTGACCGTTATTCTTTTGACAAGACCCTGTGTCTGTCATGCCCCCACAACACCAACAACATGTCGCTTTTCTGCGAGGGCTGCGGAAAATGCGCAAACCGCACCTGCCTTGCCGAAATGAACGCATCGCACCTTGTGGAGAAAGCCCTGCAGGTATTGGCTGATAACCCCACCGCAACGCTCGGACACGATACATACAATTACAACCTTACCGCCGTGGAGCGTCTTATGGCTATGGGGCATGAGGTAGTGGGTGACATACCATACGGCACGGCTTATCCCCGAAAACCCGATGCACCCGAAAAAGAGGACTACGACAATGGGGAAGCCTATGAATCCGCATGCAGTGATTACGAGCAGGAACAGAGCGACTACGAGGAAAAATGTGGTGAAATACACCGCCAAAGCGAAAACGGCGAAATATCGCTCTATGTGAAGATAGGGAGCAATGACATAACGCTGTGTTATGTGAAGAAGAACGACAACGCAGACGATACGGCACAAGGACAGCCACTTTCTCCTGTGGAAAAGCTGGAGAAACAGGACAAGCGCAACAAGGAAATCGCCATTGAAAAGACTATCGAGGACACCAAGAAGCAAATTCTCAACATCGATGTGGCGGAAGCCAAGTTCGGGGCTGACGAGGACAGGATGGTTTATTTCTTCCTGCTGTCAAGCCTACGGAGAGAGAATTATCCCCTGCTGGGCATTTCCGAGGAACAGACCCGATACCTCAATGACGAGGACAAGATGAACATCATCGCCAATCTGACGGCAAAGACAAAGGCTGTCATCCGCAGGGATTATCTGATAGCGCAGTTCAAGGACGCATACAGGAACAATGCCACGGCAGACCTCATGCTTGACTTCGCACGGAAGCACATGCCGGACGAACTTGCCGAGATTGAAAACGGATATAACCAAATCTACGAGAAGCGACACCAACGCATTGAAGAACGGAAAGCGGCAATCATGACAAAGGAAAAGGTTACGGAAGAAATGGACGGCACGGCAGAGGCTTCCCCCGAAGATGTGAAGCCGGAAGAAGCAGCCGCATGATGAAAATTCAGCCAAGCGACAGGCAGGGTGGAAAAATCCGTCCTGCCTGTCTTCATGGCATATTCTTACCATACGGCAGACAGCGAGACACCTGTTATACCGCAGATTTAATGACCGTTTTACCCCTTTATAAAACGACTTCGTTTTCCTCCATTTATACGCGATGCCACACATCCTGCCATCCGTCCGGCCGGATCTGCTTTTTCCCTTGCAAAGTTACTGCGAGGGAAAACCGGCCCAAGTACCGCCATGCTATCCCGGCATTATTTTACAGCAGCCTTCCGCGATTTGTCGCCAAATCGGGTATTCCGTAAAATAACGGCAGGATTCCTTGTGCTTGTTCCCCGTCATTCGCAGTGATGGCCGCAAGTAAAAAACAAATTCCGACCGAACGGGACAATGGTCCTGATGATAGGGAAAACAATATCTAAACAATATACAGCACAATGGAAAAAGAGTATGTGATGAATGTCGCAAAGACGGCAAGAGAGCAGTTGTTCGGTATGACACCAACCATGGTGATTATGTCCTGGGGCGTAAGCGGCATGTATGCCACGGTATTCAAGGATATGCCGGCACTTATGCTCAAGGTCAACGGCAGGCTGTTCAAGGGCATTGTCGTAATTGCCCTGAACGGAAATGACTATTACGAGGTTTATCTGAACAACGAAAATGAGACACGGCTTGTCAGCGATGAAGTATGTTTTGACGAACTTGGCGAGCTTATAGACCGCCACATCGAGCGAGGAGACAACAAGAAAGAATATGACGAGTTTTGCATAAGCCAACTGACGAAACTCGTGACAGGATAATGCCTTATGGCAGATACCAAGGTGACGGGATGTCCGAGAATGTCCCGCACCTTTGCCTTCTGCGGCAGGAATCCGCTTATAGCCGCGCCCGACAACACCGGTTGCCGGGCGAACTGTGTCCGGGAATGCCCGGACATGGCTGCAGCCCTTTTATACCGGTTTTCATTCCTCCTTTTTCTTTCGGGGGCCAAGCGGTCCTTTCCAGCGTCCTCGGTCAAGTTCCACGTTGGCTTCGTTCAGGATGCGGAACACGCTGCTCCGGCTGCGGAAGCCCGACTTCTTGAAAATCTCGTCGATGGGGAATCCTTCAAGATACATATTGACCACACGCTTGTTGCGTTCGGCACGGCACATCGCCTTGTCGCTGATGCTCTCGATATGTTTCTTGATCCGGCTTTTATGACGCGAGGACTTGCGGATGGCGTTCGCCTCCTTCGGGAGCAGGGCGATGGCTGTAAGCACATCGCTGGTCCGCGTTTCCGGGAACAGCTCGTTGCCCGAATCTATCCGGTCATGTATGGATACCAGCCTTATGTTCATCAGCCGGCAGAACTCCAGAAAGAAGACGAGCTGCCTCGCACCCCGCAACGCATTTGACAGTTTGGGGATGACGACCGTATCTCCGAACTGGATACGCGCCATGAGGCTGTCCCACTGCGTCCTTGCCTTATCCCCCGACAACAGTTCCTCACGCACGATCTCCACACAGCCGAAGTTCTCCATCCATCCGCTGTCGGCCGAGAAGTCATCATAACCGGGAGCCGTCATTATATATCCTATTTTTGCCATCGTATGAAAGAGTATGATTCAGAGTGCAAAATTAATCAAATCATCCGACAATTAATCAAACTCTCCGCAAAAACAGCCGTTACCGCACCATTTTTATGATTATTTACCTAATCAGGGCTTTTTGCGGGATAAATTTTGTGTCAGCCACAGAAGATTATCTGACTGCCCCGTCAGATTTTCCGCAGCAAAAACACAGTATGATTTATGTATCTTTCCAGTTTGTCTTTCAGTGTCTTTGCTTCACAACATCAAGAGTTGCAGATGTTTGTGAAAATCATATTCAGAGTATGATATTTCAAATAAATATAAATATAATTACGATTGTACTTTCGTGTCAGAATAATACTCTAATTTCGCGGCATCAAACCATCGCTCATGCGAGAAAAACAGATATTGATATGACTGATTATCCGTCAAAAAAGACAATGTTGCGGCAGATTGCCGCCCTGCTGCCGGCATTGCTGCTGGCACTGTCACTTTCCGCCTGCAAGGACGGAGATTCCGAGACAAGAAGTTTTCCCGGTGCCGATGCCGCGCTAAAAGATTACGAATCCTTCCTGCGCTCTGTCTCCCAACGAAAGGCTCTCTCGACCCCGGAGCTTGTTTCCTCCGTCCTGGAGTGGAAAGCCCTTGACGATTCGGTGAGTGCCGCCATGTTCCGTGACAGCGTACATACGGACCGTGCGGCTGTTGATTCGGCATACTTCTCCCTGCGCGATTCCATCACGGACAGGCTGGCATCGCTCGTTGACGGCCGCAAACGCTCGTTCCAGGATTATCTTGACTTCGCGCTGGCGGTCAACAGGCCGGGACTCGACTCGCTCTCAAGGCAGTTCATGATGTCGGCGCACCGGTTCTATGCCTCGATGGATTCCGTCCCCGTCTTTGGACTGAACAATGTTTCCACCATCCGCAGGTATGAGGACATTCTCGACGATGCCGCACGGCGTGGATTCCGGGACAAGCGTGACCTGTTCACGTTCCTGCGCAACGAGGACAGGGCGTTCCGCTCGTTCCTCGGCCACCTGCCGACACTCGGCGACACCCCTCTCGCCAAAGTCCGTGACGGCTCGTCCGCACTTATGAAGGAGATGATTGGACTGTGTCAGGGCGACAACCCTCCGTTCACGACCTCGGAAGTCGTGATACTGCTGACGATGCGCAACAACCGGCGTCTGCTGCAGAATGCTCTGCAATGCGTGAATGACATCAACAACCGCAAGGTCAAGGGCGGCGACCAGTCGGCAGCCTATCTGTGGATGCTGCTCCAGCACTGGATATCGTTCGACGGCTTCGCCCTCTCGCTGATGAGCGACGCTCAGAAAGGCACGTTGCGGACACTGGCTGCGGAAACGCCGAAATGTATCGTAAAGCTCGGCAAGCCGCAGTTCCCCATCGACACGGACGAGCTTCCCTCGCTGCTTATCAAGACCACGATTACCAATCTATGACCGACATAAAAACAAGATACGACTATGCTGAAACATAAAATTGAAAGATTCCTCACTTATATCTCCATGCAGATGCCGGCACTCATGTCACGCTCCAATTATGCCGGTGCCGAAATCTTCGACGGCATGGCAGTACTTGAGTTCAGACTGCCGAAGCCCTGTGACATCGGCGACCTGCTCGACGAGTTCGACGACCAGATGGAGCTGACAATCCTTTACCATGTCATCCCGTCAGAGGCGACGGTCATGGGACACCAGTGCTGCGCCTATTCCAATCCGTCATTCGACTACCTGTACAAGCTCAACGGCATCAGCGATGACAACGGCATCTGTGACACAATCTACGCCTCGCTTTACGATTCGCTTGAAAGTTTCGGGCTTGACCTGCAGGCGGAACTTAACGACCAGACATCGAAAAGCAAGGTCGTTTTCGCACGCAAGGAGGAAGACCTGCTGCGCGACTTCATGAAATAACACGCCCGACAGTCTGAACGATGAAAGAGACCGCATACGACAGGATTGTCGGGACCATCCGGGCAAGACACACATGGATAACCGTGCTTCAAGCTGACAAGGAACGCAACCTGATGGTTCAGGTCGGCCGGGAACTGCATGAGATACGCTGCCGTGTGCTGACACTGGTGGCCCTGCGCCAACACGGGCTGTACAGGAAAGGCCATGTCTGGGACATCCCCGAATACAACCTCGACAAAGCAGTGCGCTCGCTCAAGCGCGATGCCCGTTTCAGGGAACGGTGGAACAAGGATGCCGCGACCGTCGATGACATCAGCGAGATCATAAACCGTGCATCCTACGGATTCATCCGGCTTGAGCTTTCCGATTTATAAACGACAACTCAAATTCAAACAACATTACCATGCTGATAAAAATTCTCTACTCGCTTCTGCTTCCGACTTTCCTCGTCGTGCCGTTCCTCTACAGAAACAAGCGTCCTGCCATGCTCGACTTCTACTGCAATATGGCGATGAGCTTCGCCTTCAGGAAAGTGTACACGCGGATGCTGCTGCTTTTCCTGCTGGCATTCCATTTCTACCACCTGACAATCTTCCGGAACCACTATGACCTTATCCCGTCATCGGTGTTGTGCTTCGCGATGTTCTCACATCCACTTTGCGAGAGGTGCATCTATTTCCTTCAGGAGCGTCGCGTCCTTTGGGCCGGCATGGTTCTCTCGCTGGCGTGCCTCTTCATCCCGCACTTCATGCCGCTCGGTGTCTCTATAGGAGTGTTGCTCTGCGGAACGGTGTTCTATACGTCCCGTATGCTCAGGGACATCCTGTCCGTGACCGGAATGAAGAAACGTCCTAAGAGCCGGGACGACCTTGAGGAAATCGCCGACTGGTATTTCTGCTGGGGCAATTCAAAAAGCAACGGGCAACATAAACCCATGCGCGAACGTAAGCACCTGCTCAATGACGAGATCGAGGATGCCGAGTTTGTGGAGATTGAGCAGGAGCAAGAACAGGATGGCATACAATCATAAACCGGACAATATGGAACCAAAGAATATTTTTTGTCTCATCGCAAACATGGAGCTGTTCCGCTGCCTTCAGGAAGACAGGCCGGAGGATGGCGGACGGCTGTCCCGTTACAGCGCGTTTGTCTATCTGCTGGAACACACGAACAGACAGCCCGGAACGGTAACGGCTTCCGGTCAGGAGATTTTTATTTCCGCCGGACAGCTTGTGACCTCGTACAGCGAGCTTGCCGCAGTTTGGAAATGGTCGCGCGACAATGTGCGCAACTTTTTCCTTGCTTTGGAAAAGACGGGAACCGTTTCGTTGGAACGCCGGGGAAAGGCTACGGTCATATCCCTTCCGCTCGGCATGACTGACGCTCCCGTACCGGCACGGCTGCCGACCCGTGATGAACGCGACAGGCTACGCTTCATCTTCGGCGCGATGTCCCTGGAGGAAATGGCGGAGATGCTGGAGTCAATCATGTCAGAAACTGAGCGGGACATCGACAAGTTGAAATCCGAAGACTCCGATGACATCGGTATCGGACGGCGGCTGCTCCGGCTGGTCAACCACCTCGTCCTCCATCCATCCGGGTTCTTTCCCAAGGACGACCGTGTGGCGGATGCGCTGCACTGCCTCTTCATCGACGACTGCGGCTCCGACCTCGCAAGGCTCTTCACCTTGCTCACCATCGGTGGACTCAAGCTGGTCGATGACCGCTGCGACAACAAGGAGTTCCCCCTGTCGTTGCCGGACAAGACAATGCGTCTGCTTGCCGTGGTTCTCGAATACTATTCTCCTTTTATAAGGCACGGTGTCCTCTCCAATCCCGCCGCCTTCGGCAAACCGAGACGGGCTGCGCCCGAAGCTGGAAAGGACATGGCTCCGCATACGGGATAACGCGGCGACTTGCCGCCTCATTATCGGACGGGCTGCGCCCAAAAAGGCCGCTTCGCGGCTGTTGGGAAGCATAATACCCCTGATTTTCGGCAGAAAACCGGGACAGACCGCAAAAAGCGGCAGCAAGCTGTGAGATTATGGAAAAATTTTCTTCGCAAAATTCAGAAACAACAGTGCCGTAAGGCTCAAAAAAGCCTCCGGCAAATCGAAAAAACGACTAAAAAAATCATGGCAAATTCACAAAAACAAGTCATGGATCTGAAGGTCGCAAAGGGCTTCTGCGAAGCTCAAAGTGACGAACATAAACGCAACTGGGACGATAAAAAATGGGGTCGGGCATCGGGATATGGCGCCTACGACCGCACACGCGACCGCCTGAATTTCGAGATTGTGAACGGTAAAATTGTTCCTATCGACAAGAAGAAATCCATCCCTGAACGCATCCGTGAGATTCTGTCGGCACGTGGCATCAAAGACCCTAACGAGGGATTGGCGGAGCCGAAATTCCGCACAGTGGTGAACTTCATTTTCGGAGGTTCACGTGCGAGAATGCACGAGCTGGCTTTCGGGGAACAGACGGTCAATCTCAATAAAGATGCCGACAATTCCCATATCAAACGCTGTCCCGACATCGAAAAATGGGCACTGGACGTGTACCGTTTTGTCGCGGACAAATGGGGCGAGGAAAACATCGCCGGCTTTGTCGTACACCTCGACGAGACGAATCCGCATTGCCATTGCACGCTGCTTCCTATAAGGGAGGGACGCTTCGCTTTCAAAAAAATATTCGGCGGAAAAGACCTGTATGACTACAAGGACTATATGCGCTCGCTTCATGATGAATTTGCGAAAGTGAATGAGAAATGGGGACTGGTGCGAGGCTCCGACATATCGAAGACCGGGGCAAGGAATATCCCTCCGCAGGAATACAGGCGCATGCTGAGCCGGGAATGTGCGGATCTTGAATCGCAGATAGAATCGGACAAATCCCTGTTGCAACAGTTGAAACTTGAGGTCTCCCACGCCGAAAGGAGGGTGAAAGGACTGACCACGATGATAGCCAATCTCGAAAGCCGCAAGGCGGAACTGGAACAGGAAATGGTGCAGCTTTCCACAGACCTACAGGCAGGGAAAGGTGACGCTGACGAATTGCAGAAGAACATCGACAGACTCGGAAAAGACTACCAGAAAGTGCTTGACTCCCTCACGGACAAGCGTCAGAAGCTCGCTGAAGCCATCCGTAAGCTGTCCGAATACAGAGATCTGGAGGAGGAGTCCAGAGAGAAAACCAACGAATACCGGCAGCAGGCAGAGGACTATAAACGGAGTATCCGCGAAGCATCGGGAAACCTTGCCGGACAGATACGTTTCCGCATCGCAGACGCTTTTGTGAACGATGTCATCAGCAGCCTCAGAAGCACCATGCCGAAACTTGGCGATGCCGGTTCCGCGTTTGACGGAACGCTGCTCGAAGACCTTGCGGAACGTGGCGAGGACATACTGAAATGTGCCGGGATGCTGTTCGCGGGATATGTGGACGGAGCCACGACTTTCGCCGAGGGACACGGAGGCGGCGGAGGTGGAAGCAACCTGCCCTGGGGACGGAAAGATGACGAGGACGACCTGCTTTGGGCGCGGCGTTGCCTCTTCCGTGCGGCGAAAATGATGCGTCCGGCAGGCGGAAAATCTGTAAAACGCAAATGAAGTAACACCAATTAAACAAATTCAAACGATGAAGAAAATCTTATTTTCAATGCTCATGACCCTCGTGGCACTGCTTGATGCGGATGCACATGCGGTCAGCCACGCAGAGATGAAACTGAAAGAAATCGAAGTCGGACAAAAGGAAATCTCGCTCCGCAAGAAGCCTGCCTACCTCTCCGGAGCAATCATCCCGTCATGGAAGGACAACTGGTTTGTCAGCGTTTCGGGAGGCGCGTCCTCGTTCATCGGATCGCCGCTTGGATGCGACGATTTGTTCGGTCGCATAAAGCCCGCCCTCCAGATTTCATTAGGCAAGTGGCATACGCCCTCGGTGGGAAACCGTCTCGTCTTTCAGGGCTTCGAGTGGAAAAGCGGGGCTTTGACAGACCAGCAGTACCGCCATTACCATGCCGACCTGCTCGTGAACCTGATGCCGTCCCTGTCTATGGACGACAAGGAGTGCCGGTGGGATATCATTCCTTTTGTCGGCGTGGGAGTAATTGACAACCGCGATGCCGACAGTAATCCTTTTGCCTTCAATTATGGCGTGCAGGGACGCTTCCGCCTTACAGACGGCTTCCATATTACAGCCGAAATAGGCAACGCGACCACGTTCAAGGATGCCGACGGTCTTGGCTCCGCAAGGGAAATCGGCGACCATCTGCTGACGCTCTCCGCCGGTGTATCGTGGACTTTCGGCAAGAACAGGGGTTGGAAAAAGGTCATGGACGCACGACCGTATATCATCCGAAACGAGCGGCTGGAAGCCTTGGCACACGCACAGGAGAGGGAAAACGGAAGGCTTGCCAAAGAAAACGAGGCGAACCTCAGACTGATTGCCGAACTCCGCAAGATTCTGGAAATAGAGGGACTGATGGACAGGTATGCCGGCTATTTTGACCGCACTGACAACAACGGCAGTGCCTCGGCCAGAGGCTACGCCATGAATGATTACAGCGGACTTAACTCGCTTAGGAAACGCCTCCGTGAAGGTAAAAACGGCAACGCTGCGACATACGGCAAGTCCGACAAATCACAGTCCGGCAATGGGAACGGTAACGCGACAGACGGCGACAGCAGCGGAAGAATACACGGATATCCGAGTGATGCCGCAGACGGGAACGCACCTCTCGGCGCACCGATTTATTTCTTCTTTGAACTCGGTACCGACAATCTTGTAGAAGAATCACAGATGGTGAACATCGACGCGATTGCGCGTGTCGCAAAGAAATACGGTCTTGGAATTGAAATCACGGGAGCCGCAGACAAAGCCACCGGAACGGAAATGATAAACTCCAATCTCGGCTCTCTCAGGGCTTCTTTCATCGCCGGATGCCTCAAGGAAAGAGGTGTAGAGAAAAGTCTGATCAAGACTTTTTCAAAGGGAGGAATTGATGATTACACACCAGGCAAAGCGAACAGAAACACCATTGTGAGGCTTTTCTTGCCATGATATAGACGAGAGCTTAAAAGCTAACTTTTTCATTTTTTTGCAGGCAGTCCTGACCGTGATGGCTGGGGCTGTCTTTCGTTTTCTGTCATTACTCTAACAGATTTTAGTCCATTTTCTGCTGGGATAAAAACCGAAAAGTAGTCGTTTTTTAAGAAAGAGAGGTAAGGGAAAAAATGGACAAAGAGGCTGAGACAGTCTGAGACAGTTGGTTACAGCAGGATATTCATGCTGCTTTTTGCATATTTCCCGGCAGATTATTCTCGTTGCTTTTGACTAAAATAATCCGCTAAAAACTTGTGTATGTGAGAATTATTTTGTACCTTTAGTATGGGAATTACCAATCAAAAAGTAACAGAATATGGACATTATACTTCTACTATTGGCCGGATGGTGGCTGTCGGGAGTTCTGGGCGTTCGGGAGCGCAGAAAACCGCGTCGCAAACGTAAACGCTCGTTCTGGAAGCCGGATATGGACGAATACGACTGGGAAGAGTTCAACAAACGCAACGGTCGTTAATGCCTTATGCTCATAAAAACAACCCGCCGAAGACAAGTGCCCCGGCGGATTGCAATAAGATATGCTGTGCCTATTCAGCGGCTGCGGTGCGTCCACTGGAACGGCACTTCCTCGTCCTCCTGCATCATATCGAAAGGCCTGTCCTCGATATGGACAACCTCCGTGGTGTTGCCGTCATTGTCTATGTCATAGACATCGGGATACTCAGTCGTGTGTCCGGGAATGGCCTGGTAGCTGTCTATCTGCCCCTGGACAAGGTCTATGCGGTGGCTTATCATGGAGGTGGCGCGGCGCACGTCCTGAAGGGTCGTCTTGATAAATTCGGGGGATTCCTTGAGACTGTCGAGCCATGACTTGAGATAAGCCGCTGATTCATCCTTTACATTCTTCACGATGCCGTAGCATGATGCGACAAGGGCACTCCCCAGCTCGGCCACAAGTTCCTCACGGGCATAATCATCCGAGCCGAACGATGTGGGTTTCAACCTGTCAAGACGGCCTTCGGAGCCGGTCGAATGGGTCATCTCATGAAATGCCGTACCATAGAAAGCCTCCCCGCTCATGAACTGCGATTTCTCCGGCAGCACTATCTCATCCTTCGATATGGAATAGTATGCCTGGTCCTGATGCGTTGGCTTGATAGGACACAACCAAAGGCCGTGCTTTATGATTTCGTCCATTGCGGGAAAGGAGAATTTCTCCCCGTCAAGGGATGCCGGCCTCTTAAGCCTGTTCTGCTCCTCCAGCTTTGCGTACAGTTCCGGCCGCGCCTGTTCCAGATTGGTCTGGGCCACATTGAACACATTATATACGTTCAACTTCGGATAGACATTATACGCCTTTTTCTCTTCCTCGGAAAGGTTCTTGTAATCCTCGTATTTGATTTTCTCCTTGGTCTCGCGGTTCACGACCGTGAAACTGGTGAGGAAGATGGGAAAGGACTTCTCACCCTTGTTTACCGTGACCGTCGGGAGTTTCTCGCCGTTGTCATCCACCAGCGGCTTGCGGCTGCCGTCCTTGCCGACGGAATAATTCAGCCCGGTCACACGGTTGAAGGTGCAGAACACCGGAAGCCGGTAATCGTTTTTTTCACACAGAAGCATTAGCATAACGGCATTCATGCCGTTATACTCCCTGCCGTTCAGGTTCTTGGGCCATTTCAGGCTGCCCTCGGTGAACCATGGTTTCTGCCAGTCGGACTGCAGACTCTTGATTTTTTCAACCATCAGATCCGCGAACCTGTCGAGGGCGCGGTCTTCGGCACTCTGGCCGTCACCGTTGCCGTTGAATTTCCTGTATGCCATATCAGAACGGTGGATTTACGTTGTCCTTTGACGGTGTGAAAGGCTGGCGTTCCCACGGCTTGACCTTCTCCATACGGCAGTCCAGGTCAATACGGCCGTTGTATGCCGATACCGTCAGCTTGCCGGTGGCGTGTATCTTCGCCTTTGCTTCGAGGAATGCTTCTTTGACATAATCGAACTTGATGAAGCGCACCCATGTGAACTGCAGGGCATCCCCGGACTTTTCCGTGGAATATGCCGAGAATGACACATATTTGCCGCCTTTCTTGTCGGTTTTCTCATCGACGCCCTTGCCGACGGTTCCCTTGAACTCCAGCGTGCCCTCGATGGCATCCTTGTTCGATTCGGGACTGAGGTTTACCGTGTCGGCATGGAAGTTGAAATAGAGGTTATCGCCGGCCTTTCTGAAGGTGAGCGTTCCTGTCGCGTCTATGCGTGTCCCCGCTGCAAAAACGGTCAGTTCCGATTCGTCCCCGTCCTTGCTTACGGAAACGGTCAGTTCCTTGCCCGGCATGTTGTTTCTTGAACCGGGGACTGTGAGCTTCACGGGGAAGCTGATGAACTTTTTGCCATCGCCGGCTGTACGGAGTGTAGCCGATTTGCTGATGACGCCGTTGATTGTTGCCTGTACTTTTATCATACTGCTTTGTTTTAATGGTTTGTTGTTATCTGATTGAAATATTCTCTGACGGTGTATGCTGTGACATTCCCTGACGGTAATCCTGCGACAGCTGCGCGTTAAGCGCGATGTTGCCGACAATGCCCGAAATGCGTTCTTTCTTTTCCTCGGAGGTCAGGGTACTGTCCGACAGGACAAGGTTCATGCGGTTCATGTCCGCCGCCGTCAGCTGTGCCGAAAAACGGTTTGTACCGGTGTCCACGGACAATGTCGGTGTCTCACCTTCTTTCACCATGAGCGTACACTCCCTCATTCCCTTTACGAGCGGCGTAAGGTCAATGCGTCTGTCCGTTGCGGCGGCTGTTGCCGCAGCCATCTGTTCCTCTTCCGTCCTATTGTCTATCTGCACGGCCAATGCCATCAGGGAGGTGAATAGCGTCATTGCCATTTCCATTACCGGGTCTTGCCCATAACCGCCCATGCCGATGCCGCTGTCCTCGGAGGACAGGAGCTTTTTCATCCATTCCTCCGGCGAAAGAGAAGTGTCTATCACGGGACTGTCCGGGTTCGAGCTTTTGTACTTCGCCAGCAGGTTCTGTCCGTCGTGCATGGCGGTGAGACGGATATTCCCTTTTTCGGCTATCTCCGCGAGATAGGCGGCGGGATCCATGTCACGCCCGGTTCCGTCAGACGCAACCTGCTTAACACCTAAATGTAGGTGCGGCCCTGTGGTACGGGTTCCCGTATTTCCCGAAACGCCTATCTGCTGCCCGGCATTCACCGTGTCGCCTGCCTTGACGGATGTGGAACTCAGGTGCAGGTAGCTGACCTGTACCTTGGCTCCGCCTTCACGCGCGTACTCGACGGTGACGGATTTTCCTCCGGGAGTGTTGGCATTGTCATTCACCGCCACCACCTTGCCGTCTTTTTCCGTGGCCAGCACAGCCTCGTTGTCACAGCGTATGTCGATGCCCTTGTGCATCTGCTGCTTTGACGGGTCTGTCGGATCTTTGCGCATACCGAACGGCGATGTGACGAACAGGAACTCCTCACGTTTCAAGGGGAAGGAATAGTCCTGTGAAGCTGCATTGACTGTCGGCATTGACTGTCGGGATGCCTGGCGTTGCCCCGGTTTCAGCCCTTTGGTGTTCATCTCTTCCATTACCATGCGGTCATACCGCTGGAGGTCGTTGCGCTCGATGATGGATATGAGTGCCGGCGCGTATTTTCCCGCCGTGGCATATCCGGCTTTGTCAAGCCCCTGCGCCCAGCCCCTGTAATCGTCCGCATCAAGTTTGAAGCACGATGCGTACCGTGAGTTCCCTTTCAGGAATCTGGAATGGTGGGCATAGGAATCTCCCACGCTGTCGTAGCTGCAGAATTTCTCGTTCGGCTTGTCATCGGTATAGAGTCCGTATCTGCCACCGTTAGCTATCCATGACTGTGTTGCCTTGATGCCGAAGTGGTTGTTCTCGTTCTGCGCGAGACGGCTCTGGCCGCTTGCACTCTCAAGGATGCCCTGTGCCAGCGTCACCGAGGCCGGTATGCCGTACAGACGCATCTGCTCCATCGCAAATTCCGCGTATCTTTCCGCGTATGCCTGATTTTTTCCTGCCATAGCCCTACATTCTTAATCCGGTGTGACGTTCCATGTTTTCAGTTTCCCTGACCGGATTGCTCGGGAGCGGCATCCCGGCTTTCCTGTCCGGGGATTTGTTTTCCAAAGCGTCGCAGACAGCCACCCTTGCCCCTGATTGCACGAGCTTCGGCAGGTAGGAGTCCAGCATTTCCGTCGGGAAAGACACCTTAAAGACAGGACTGCCTTCCCGTCGGCCTCCGTATTCAATCTTTGCAAGCCCCAATGTCTTTTCCATCGTCGGCACATCATCCTGGTACGCCTCGTAATTGTCACCGTTACGGAACAGAAGCAGGATTCCGGGATGTTTTTCCTTCAAATCCTCATACTGCTGCAGTTCAGGACGCACGGCAGCCACATCGGGACGGACAACCGCAGCGTCCTCGTCCTGCTGCTTCTCCACGGCCTTTTCCTCCGATTTCTGCATCAGCAGGTCGGCGAACAGGTTTGCGGCGAGGCTGATCTTATACTGCGCCACATCCTCCGCCACCCACATCCTCTGCCATTGCTGCCTGCTCACTTCACGGGGCTGCACCTTGTCGATGCCGTCGATAACGGGGACGCACAGTATTTTGTCATCCTTTCCCTTGAACACGTTAACACGCTTGATGCGCAGCGAATCGATGCCCTCCGGCACGGAACCGAACAGGTCAACCTTCAGGTCGGGGTTTGTCTGTGCGAGGGCATAGTATTTCTGTGCCAGCTCGTTGCGGACAGCTCCCGCCGCCACGCGGTCATCCTGCTTGACGGTGGAGAAGAAGCGGTTGATGTCGTTCTTGTCCGGGCGTATGCTGAACGACGGCCCGTTTTCCGGCTTGAGGTACAACGCCCAGCCGCCCGCATCGTCACGGAGCATCTGGATCCGCTCGAACTGCACTTCCGTGGCACGGCTGACTGCCTCGCTGACATCGAAGTCAGATACTTTTCGGATATCCTTTCCGTCCAGTTTCGCCGAATACACCTGTTTGTCCGCAAAGTAGGAATCGTCGGGATGATAGCGCAGCTGGCCGTCCTTGTTGAAGAACCTGACATAAGAGGCACCCTGCGCCGCCAACGCCGCCGCTATCTTCTCCTTGTTGAAGCCGGGAATGGTGTGCGACACCACTCTCGCACCGGCCTCCCTGCGCTCGTCGGCCGTCATCACCTCGTCTGGGGACAGCCAGTAGTTGCGGCGGTCGCCGTTGGGCATCACGACATCGCCGCCTGACCGGGCGGAGGTGGGATGCACCACATCGGCTATGCCTGTGTTCCTGTCAAGAACCACGACAAACTCACGGCTCCGTTTGTCTGGAACAGCGTTGATGTCATCGGCTATGACGTGTGCGCCCTTTTCCTCCCATTCCTGAGGCATCCATTCGGAGCAGAGCCGGTGGATGCGTGCGGCGGCATCGGAAGCCTGGGTATAAGCGATATTGACAAGTTCCGGGTCATCATGCTGCAGGCGTGCATTCGTGAGCGCGTCCTGCGTCAGCCGGTCGTAATGCCCGAGCCCTTCAAAACGGGCAAGGAACTCACGCTTGTCATCCTGTCCTCCCGGAAAGTTGCGGTCGCTGATTTCCATGCCTCCCTTGCGGAGAATGTCCTGAAGCGCCAGCGCGTCAGCCGCCGATACCTGCGGACGCCCTTCCTTCTGCTCCCGAAGTTCTTCGGTCTGCTGCCTGTTGCGGTCATGGGCTGACTCCATGCGTTCCCCTTGTTCCGCCTTTCGGATGATGTCGAGGGCATTGTTCACGTCGCTCTCCACGGCATCTATCAGGCAAGGGTTCTCTTTCAGCTCCTCCGTCCAGTATTCCACCATGCCCCGGCTTTCGGGCGACAGTTTCGCCGGCAGCCCGAACTCCGCCATCTTCAGGCCGGAGGCTATCTCGGCGATAAGGCACTCGTAGCGCAGGGCGTCGCCTGAAGGTGCCTTGCCGCCGTTCATCACCATGCCCTCCCTCGACATACGTTCACGGTGCCCGGTGGCACTCACCACCTGACGCACCAGTTCCTGCACATAGTCCATGTAGTTCCCGAAATGCTTCTGGTCGGGGATATAGACGGCATCCTTGCCGGTGTCGTATGTAGCCGTTCCCGTGGTCGATTTCCTTATGGGCACGAGGTTCTGTGAAATCTGCTCACGAAACCTGTTTACAGCGGATCGGGTCTGCCGTTCCTCGGCGAGTATGTTGCCACGGTCGGTAATGCCGCCGAACTGCTGGCGCAGTCTCTCGAACTCCCTTTCATCCACATGGGGAAGTGTGGTCTGCTCCACGTTGAAGAGCGCGTGTATCTCACGCTTGCGCACGGCCTTGTACTGCTCCTGCTGCACGGGAGGCAGGCTGCGGTAGTCATCGCGCGAGATGATGTCCTTCTCGTCATGCTTGTTGACGTAGGAGTCCCACCTGTACCAGTTCATCGGCACGGAACGCTCGTCCTTCAGCACGGATTCGTTCCGCTTCCTTGCCTCTGAAAACGTGGTGTACAGTGCCGTGGAATAGCCGTGACTGTCAGCGTCAAGTATCAGCGTAAGGCTGTTGAACGGGCTGAGCGTGGCTCCCTTGGGATAGATTCTCGGAGAGAGGCGTCCCGACACGTTCAGCCAGTACCCCTCCGTCGATGCCCCATTGAGGGCGTTGGACAGCAGCTCCACCTGTCTGGCGGCCGCCGTCTGTTCCTGAGGTGTCTTTTCTTTCATCGCTATATTTGATATATTGTTTTTTATCTGAGGATTATGCCGCGTTCCTGATTCTGCTCCCGTTGCCGTTTCTGCTCGATCTCCATACTGCGGTAGTTGTCTTCCGCCATCGCCCTCATGCGGTCGTGACGGGCAAGCACCGCGTTGGCAAGCGTGTTCAGGGGCAATGCGCCGGCGGCGTATGCCTGCGCCGCGTTGTCGGGAAGCGTCACCGAGCAGGGCACGTTGTCGATATTGGCTATCAGCGTGTTGCCACGTATGACCGCACCGGTTATGCGCGGGTTCAGCTCTTCATCGGCATACTGCCTGTAACGGACAGCAGACCGGTTGTTTTTGGACTTACGATCTATTGCTTCATGACCCATCTTGTTGACAAGGTTGGCACCGCCCATGCCTATCAGCACCATCTTCAGCAGCGGGTTCCTGACGAACATCCCCACCAGTATGGAGGCCAGGGGCATCATGCCGCTTCGGAGGTTCACGGAGGTTGTCTTGCCGGTGAACAGTCCAACGAGCATATCCGGCAGCATGGCTATTACGTATGGGAGATTACGCCCTATGTCGCCGATACCGTCCAGACCGACCGACTGGAGAAGGTTCGCCCAGCCGTCGTTGTTGTCCTGCTTCTGTGTTTCATCTTCCCTTTCTTCACCGTCTGGCGCATTATTGCCGTCGGGTGTTTCCTGCTCTCGTACTTCCGTATTCTCTTCTGCGGCCTGTGGCGGCTGTTGCTTTTTCTGTGCCTGCTCCCAGTCATTCTTTGCTTTCCAATCAAGGTATTCCTGCTCATGGCCCGGGGCGATGACGGACGGCACGGCAGAGAAATTCTTGCCCCGGTCAACAGCCTGGGGGTTGGTAAAGGACATCGCATCGAATTTGAGAGGGATAAACCCTTTCCCCTGATTCTGGAAAGGGTTTTGCAGATTGCCCAGACTCCAGTCCGTTTCCCATGCCGGCTTTTCTTTCAATATGGGCATCTTTTTCGACAGGGTACCGTTGACCGACTGGATGTAGCCGCTTTCGTAAGTCTTGATGCGCCAGCTGTCCTTGCGTATATCCGACAGCGTGCTTCCGTTTCCGAACAGTCCCGTACTGACGCACTGATCGACGGTCAGCCCCTTTTTCTGCTGCTTTTTGTCAAGCACGGACTCAAGCCCGGAGAACACTACTTCCGCACCGGCTAACCTGACAAGAGCACCCCACGAGTACACGCCTCCGAGGGCCACCACGTCCGATGCGAAGCTCACGCCCTTTGCCGCGCCTTTCTCTGTCTTTGACGGCTTGTATATGGCTTCGCCCCGTTCCTCTATCTCACGCTGCAGCGGGGATTTCATCAGTTCCTGGGACAGTCCGAAAAGGCTACCGGACGCACCCTTGCGGATGATGTAGTCGAAAGAGCCCTTGGGCATCTGGTCGCGCACCATGCGGTCAACCATCATCTGCTCGATGCGGTGGTCCACGTAGGCGAGTGCCAGATCCGTGCCGAGTTTGGAGGAAAGCTCGTCGTAACGCTTGCGACCCACTTCCGCTACAACCGCGTTGCGCCATTCCCCGGCAAGGCGTTGGAGGTCAGCCACGAAATCCTTGTTGCCGAGGATGCTGTCCTTGCACATCCCCACATAGTCCTCAGCAGTCTTGGAACATTCCTTCCCGGTGAGCCGGAGGTACTGCATGGTGTCGTCAGGACCCGGTATGCCTGCGGAGGAAGAGGACTGCGCGAGGGTGCGCATGATGCCGGCAAACGAATTGGAATAGTCAGCCACCTCTTTGGCCTGTGCCGCCTGAAGCACCGACTTCTCATGGTTCATGACCGGTATGAAATAGGTGTTGAAATAGCAGTCGAGGCAGTATTCCACCTCCGACAGCCTTTTTGTATTACGGGGTTGTGCCATTATGATATGTTAAGTTGTTTCAATAAGTTTTCCTTGGTTTGCTCAATGGCGCTGTGGTAAACCTCCATCTGTTTGGGATAATACTCCTCAAGCATCCGTTCTTTGTCTATCCGGTCAAGCAGGAACTGTATCGCGCATTCGCGCTCGATCTCCACGGCTGCCTCACCGTCTTCCGAACCGTTGAACCAGGCCTTCGTCCACCACCGTATGCCGGAACGGTCGGGATAGACGGTGACAAGCCGCTGTATGTCGAAACTGCGCACGTCGATGTCCAGGTCGGCCAGCGGGTCTATGATTCCGGCGGTGGCGACGGCTTCGTCATAGCTTTTTTTTTACTCGCTTCATCCATGACCGACAGGAAGATCCGGTGCCGCAGGGCGAGGTAGTTCAGAAAATCCCCGATAAGCAGGTTCTGTACCTTGGCGGCGATGGGCACCGACCGTTCCGTCAGTCCGAGCGGATTGGCCATAGACGGTATGGCGTCATAGAAATAGCTCCGTGCAGCCGACAGGGAGAAGATGTTACGCAGTGACTGTTCGGTCTTGTCGGGAACGGTGTACAGTCCTCCCGCCACTTCCATCAGGTATTCGGGATAGAACCTCGCCATAAGCTCCTCTATCTCTTCCATGTTCTCGTCATAGTCCGTCGGGATGTCCATGTCGAGGGTCTCGAAGTCGGGCATCCCGCTGTCCGTGCCGGACATCTTCATGTTCCCGAAAAGCATCTTCAGGAACTCCACTGGGTCTATCTCCGTGCCGTCATATTTCACTTCCAGATGAAGGGTGCTTCCGCTGATGGAGAGGATGCTCCCGGCCTTGACACGTTTGCCGAAGGCGACCATCGCGTTGCGTATGCCGCCGTAGGTCACATCGTATTTCCCGTAACGGGCCGTCTGGTAAAGGCCGTGTTCCCTGTCCGAGCCGATGGCGGTGACGATACCGTCGGCCACCGCACGCAATACATAGCGGTCGGCGGCGAGGTCTATGCCGTGGTTGAAGCTGCCGTCCTCCTGCTTTCCGTAGGCACGGGTCAGCACCACTTCTTCTTTCCTGTCATTGAACGGCATACAGTAGCCGCTCTCTGACTGCAGGTTCATTTCCTGTGTATATTCCATATCCTTATTATATGTTTACTTGTTGTCATGTTAAACCTGTCCGGAGATAGCTCATCTGTGCCGTCCTCCCTGAGGCCTGTTGTCCGCCTGCGGATTCTCCTGCGCCTGCACCTGCGCTACCCGCGAGTTGTTGCCGATAAGCATCATGGCGAGCAGTGCACCGCCGATCTTGCCGAGCCAGCCGAACCGTCCGAATATCATCAGGCCGGCGGCGAGAAGGCCGACGATGCTCAGCCCCGACACGTTGCCTTTACCTATGTTGGAGAAGAAGTTGCCTAACATATCGGCTCCATTGCCCCCGCATACGTTTTTCAGGAACTCGGAGATTCCACCGAACGTGCTGTTGGCCTGCTGCACCGTACCGTTCAGCCCGGAGACGGATTCCTTCACGTCCCGCACGGCTTCCTGCACGCTGTCCACGGCGTTGCCCGTGGTGTCCACTACCACATCCACATTGTCCTTTCCTATCGCTATGTCGGCGACCGTCCTCACGACCGGCTTGTCATTGACAAGTGCCTCCCAGCCGAGATAGCCCATGCCGGCACCGAGAGTGGCTGACTTCAATGCCGTCCCCGCGCCGGCAAGCGTTCGCTGGGGATGGATGACGGCTCCTCCGAGACTGCGTGTCGCCGGATTGTTGAAGATGTATTTGCCGCCTTTGAGTATTGTTGCCCATTTGCCCATATCTGTTGTATTTTAGTTCGTTATCGTATTGTCCGTATGAAAATAAGCCTCACACCGGAAACCTTTCCGGGGCGAAAAGTCCTTGAAACTGCACGACTTGAAAAGCATCGGCTTGTTGACGTACTGCGCAAGATCCTTCGCATACTGCGACGGTCTGGTCTTGTTTTCAAAATCCCGGTACGGCATCACATACGGCTTGATGCCAAGTTCCCGGCACCGCTCGATGCGGTAAATGTCCTGTTCCATCGTCGAGTTGAAGCCGACAAGGATGTAGCACATGATTTTCCACGGCTTGATGTACCGTGTGACTTCCATGAGCTTTTGGGTCAGGTCTATCTGCGGCAAGTCCCATGCGATGTGTATGGACTTGTAAAGCCGCAGCCTGTTGAGCCAGTATGCCTGTTCCTCGTCTATGATGCGCACGTCAACACCGTGCAGGTTGACCTTTTGCCCTGCCTTCAGCAGATAGTCAATGGCCGAACGCCATTCCGGGTTGGCGAAGAAGTTGTTATCAAGAACCTCTATATGCTGTCCTGCGGGATTCAGCTGCACGGGTTCCACCGGGTGTATGCCGCCCTCTTTGTCATGCACTAAGCAGAACGGGCATTTGCGGATGCACCCTCTGGAGAAGAACTGTATGGAATAGGCGTATTGAGGATAAAGTGTGTAGTCCATCAGGGTCGATGCCTCGATTTCCGGCGCAAGACGGCTCTTTATGTCATATCCGGTGCCTCCCTTTATGACCTCGCAGCCCCAGGGTGTGTTGGCATCCGGTGAAAACGTGAATATCTTTGACTTGTAAACACGGTCATAGCCGCTCCCGAACAGCGCGTCGGCCCATCCGACACTGTCGCCTTTCGACTTGTGCCACGCCGCCAGCTTCATCAGTGCGAAATTCGGGAAATGATGCCCGTCAACATCTGTCAGTCCTATTCTCATAATCCTTGTTGCGTTTTATCGTTTTTATTCTTGTTCCCTTTCATTGTCTGTCCTCATTTACGGGGTCTTATCTTGCTGTTGCCTCGCCAGCGTTCAAAGGCTTCGTCCGTGATTTTCCACTTGTCCACATCGTAGCTCTTCGCCCTGCAGTCTATCTCCCGCCACACATCGGACAGGGAAGTGTATTTGACCGCAAGCGTGAGCCTGCGCAGGTTTCGGTTCATCAGACGGAGCTTCGGGCGTATGCCGAAAAGGATCTCTATGCGTTCCTTTTCCGTCATCTTCATGTCCGAGAGGCATACCAGCCTTATGTCGTTCACGATGTCGATGCCGCCGAGTATCAGTTCCCGGTATATGGTGCTTCGGCGTGGCGTGAGTGCCACGGAAAGCGCGTTTTCGGGTGACTTCTCCAACTGCCGGCTCAGGCTTCCCATGTTCTCCGTCAGCTTGCCTATCTCGTGGTAGAATCCGTATATCTGTGCCGCATAGCTGATTACCGAGCGGAACGAGTCGAGGTAGTCGTTGAACTGCCGCTGGAAATCGGTCGTGGCTTCCACTTCCTTCTTTGTCCATATATGTCCGGTGGTCTGCAGCAGCATCACCTTCTCCTGGGATTTGAGCTGTTTCTCCGCCTTGTCGGTGTACAGGACAATCATCCCGGACAACACAGGGTCTGTCTGCGCGAGACCCTTGCAGATGCCAAGGATGAATGTCAGTATTATCAGTATTGTCCTTATCATGCCGCCTCCTTACTCTATGGCCCTTGCAGCCCGTTTCCATCTGTCGAGGGCGTCACCGGCGATGGTGCCGATGTCCCTGTCCAGCATTCCCGCCGTGATGTTGTTCCACACGTCCGTGAGCGTGTAATACCGTATGCTCAGGTACAGCCTGTTTAGTTTCTTTGAGAATGCACCGAGCTTGTCGGACAACGCCCAAAGCGTCTGTGAGCGTTCCGCGCCTGTGAGCATATTCGTCCTTCCTCCTGTGGCTATAGCTTCCTTCAGCAGCGTATAGACGGATATCAGCTCCGTCGCCGTCTCAAGGTAGAGGTTGTTCATTGACATGGTGGCGACTATGCCCTGCGAATTGGAGCCGATGGCTTTCTTGAGCTTCCCTAAAGTGATGAAGATGCGCACTCCGTCCTCGTACAGCGTGGCGGACGCTTTCAGCGACGAGGCGAAGCCGGAGGCGGTCTGCAGGTAGCCGGAGTATTTCTTCTCCCATTCGTGTATCTTGGTGAACTCGGCGGCGATGGTGTTCTGCAGGGCGGCCGTCCGTGTCTGCGCGTCGGTCTGGTCCTTCACCTGCCCGTTGATGGCCTCGTTCCCTTCCGCGAGGGCGAGCCATTCCAACGGGTTGGAAACGACAAGCTGCGCCCTCGCCTGCAGGGAGGCAAGGACGGCAATGATGACTGTCAGTATCTTAGCGGTTGGTAATCTCATATATTCCGTTTCTTTTGCGGCTCGCGCCCACACGTTCACGTATGAAGGGGATAAGGTTCGCACTCATATCCATGCCTGTCATGTCAAGGCGCGGTGTGGAACGGTCTCCGGAGTATATCTGTATCGTTTTTAGTCCGAATATCCGCTGGGAGAAACTGCTCTCTTCCCGGAAATCCACGATACGGTAGAGTTCCATAAAATCGCGGGTACGCCGGAACACGCCGTGCTCGTAGATGAACTGCTCGTCGGTGATGACGAACCTCATGCTCCGCAGATAGAGGAAGCGGTACACGAGGCAGACGGCAATCGCCAGTGACGCCCACAGGAGGACGTTGCCCATGAACACGCCGTCGATGCCTGCCACGGCAAGCCCGGTAAGGCAGACGACGGTGATGATAAGGTCGTTGGCGAGGTACTGCCTCGCACGGGGACGGAATACCATCGTCCCGAAACTGTATGTTGGCTGTGTCCGTGTTTTCATCGTCTCATCCCTCTTGTTTGCGTTTCCTCATTCTCCATGGGCTTGTCGAGCAGCTGGTCGTTCCAGTCCTTGTACCGGCCGTCACAGGGTTCATACCCGATTCCACGGCTGTCGATGCCTAACCTGTCGCACACGTCCCTGAAATCGAAAGGCTCCATCGGCAGTTCGTGACGCTTGAAGCCTTTGGTCAAGTCGGTGACGACCAGTTTTTCCTTGTCCTGCGTCAGGTGGGAGGTGAACACCCTCCCGTCTTTCTGCAGGGCGAAGTTGACCGCGAACATCCGTCCGGCACGGTCTCGGTCAAAGCAAAGATGATGTATGGCTTCGGGTGTATGCTCTATCATCGACGAGAACTGCTTTTTGGTGGGTGAACCGCCGGTTGACACATACACGGCATTGGCGAGGTCGTGGTAGCCCACATTTCCCGGCTCGTTCATCTTTATCTGATAGTAGGCCATCGCGTCAAACGCGCTCTCGAACCAATAGACATCCTGTGCCGCCCCGATGGGACGGGTGAAGCCCATGTCGCTGCGGTTGTTTTCCAGCCGGGCTATCCAGAGACCTTCCGCTGCGTTGCTGCCTGCCGCCATGCCCTTGTAGGCGGTCTTGCCCTCGGCATTGGGGCGGCTGCGCTCCTCCAGTCCCACGATTTCCTTGCCAGGCATTGCGGCGAGTGACAAGGGGAACGAGAGGTTGGTGTATTTCTTGCCGTCACCCCGTTCTCTCGTAGCCAAAAAGAAATGGTCGGAGAAGGCCCGCTGGGTCTGGAGATTGATGCCCCTGTTCTGGAAGTAGGGATAGAACCGCTTTTGCGAGTCCCAGTCGCCGTTGACGAACGCCTGCGTCTCGTATTCGTAGATGTCGAAGGGGCGTGTCTCACGCTGTCTCCCGAAGTCCCGTGGCGCACGTTCGGCCACAGGATGGTTCAGGAGGCGGTTGCAGACAAGGTTGACGAGCCTGTCGGTTGACATTCCGGGACGGTACTCAGCAAAAAGGTTCGGGTGCTCCTTGATGAAGCTGATGACATTGTAGTTTTTTATCTCCGGGGGCTGGAAGCAGCACAGGCCGTTGGCGGTAACTATAAATTTGTCGCCATGCACGCGTTTTCCGTCACTGCCGATACGGACGTAGGAGGGATAGCGCATGCCGTCCCTGCGGTTGAGCCGGTAGCCGGCGTCCACCAGCAAGTCCTGGATGTTCACCCTGCTCTTGAAATCGTCGTATGTTAGTTCTGACATGGCCGTTGGTTCATTTTACTGTTAAAGGCCGTGCCCCATGCCGGGGACACGGTCGTCGGGAAGGTTTCTCATGGCGTCGAACTGTCGCGCCGCCACATCTGCGGGGCTATCGACACCCGGCTTGAAATAGACGTGCGGCATCGGACCACGGTGTCCTTCCACATAGATGTCAGGCATGGGACGGGGACCTCGGAGGAGGTCATGCGTCACCACGGCTCCCGCAAGCAGGGCTGCCGATATTTTCGTGCCGAGTCCCACGGGATAGCGGTCTTTCATATCGACTTCCTTGAATACTTTTGAAAAGAGCTTCATGCGGTGCAGGTCATCCAGTGCCATGAATTTCTCATATTGTTTCTGCGAGATCTCGTGGCTCACCACCTCGCCGTCGATGACGGCGGTCATGCGGTATTTCGCCTCTCCCTCGCCCTGCACGGGTTCCACACGGATGTCATCGACGGTGACTTCACGGCCGTGCCGTCCTTCGCGGAACCAGCCCTTGTTCTCGTCTATGAGACTCAGGTCGTTGCCGTCCATGACCACGCCGCCTTTGGGCAGGTTGTCACGGAGCGACGGTTCCCGTTCCACCTGGTAGTCCTGCGGATTTTCCTGCTGACGGTAGTATTCGTCCTGTCGGGTAATCTGCCGGTCGAGGTCTGCCTGCACTTCGGGATGGAGCTTGATGTCTATCAGTTTATTGCTGTTGAGCATGTCCATCGTGACGGCATCGGCGAAGTCCTCCTTGATGACATTGTTAAGTGTCTCAAGGCGTTTGGCTATTGGCTGGTCTTTGATGGAGTTCGAGGTCAGCACAGCCACTTCTTCATCGGAGAGATTGTACTGCAAGTCCGCTTCCAGTGCCGAGGACTGTATGGTGACGGTCTTTTTCTCCGCATCCACCAGTATGCCGTGGCTTGCCAGCACCTCCTGCCATTTCTCGTTGGAGAAATAGACATCGGAGGTGATGGCTTCCTTGTACGGAATGGCGGGTGCGGTCGGTCTCTGTGGCTGTCTGACAGGGGTTATAACGGTCTGCAGTTCGGCAAGCACGTCTTTCTCCGCCACGGGTGCGGTGTTGTAGCCCTTGTAATAGAAGCCGTAGCCGCCGGATTGCAGTTCTCCTGGCTTCATGCGCCCGTCGGGGCGGTTCGGCACCATCGGTGCGCCGGGATAGTAGAGCTGGCCTCCGATGCGGCGCAGGTGGAATCCTTCCTGCATCCTCGGCGTCCATCCCAAAAACGACCAGCCCATCATGTGGTGCGGCGGTACGGGAAAGCGGCGGTACGGTGCGACCCTGCCGTATTCGCCCACGCCGACGCGGTAGCCGTGAAGTCCCATCGCCACACGCCCGTTGGCGTTGCGGGCATGGACAAAATCTTTCGGCATGTCGAAGTCTGCGGCGACAATGCTCGCAAATGTGTTGTATGCCTTGCGGTTGGCGGTGTTGGTGCCCCAGTCGGTAAGGGCTTTAAGCTGTTTCTCGGTGATGGGATAGTTCAGCAACGGGGAATCATGCCCCTGCACGAGCAAGGCGAAACCGTTGCTGCTTGCGGCCACATGAGCCTGCATCCCGTTTCGGAGCAGGATTTCCTGCAGTTCGGGCGTCAGCTCAAGGGGACGCGGATTGGTGTTTGTCCTTATAGGCATGATATTGTCTTGTTTATGCGTTTCCGTTTTCCAGTGCCTCGTCGAGCAGGGCGTTCCTCATTTCCATGAAGGCAGCCGCCGATTCCTCAAGGCCGGGGTCAAGCCCCTTGCGGTGGCAGTACCATTCGTATTCCTGCGACAGCTCGCGTGAGTGGTGGCTGATATATTCTTTCCAGCCGTATTCGCCGGACTGCACTTTCTCGATGAGTTTCTCTTCGGGTTCGTATTTCATATCACTTGCGGTTTAGTGTTTGAGTGTCATGTTGTTGCGCTTGCGCATCTCTTCCCACAGTTCCTCGGTGTAGGATGCTTCCGGAACATAGTCGAGGTTGCCCTCGCTGTCGGCTACCCAGCAGCCGTTCAGACCGAAGTTGTATCTGCCGAAGCCCTGTCGCTGTTCCTCGCGCCATTTCTTCTCGTCGCCGCGCGTGAGTCGCACGCCTGTCTTTTCATTGAGGTCGATGCCGATGGTGTAGAGGTCGTCGCCGTCCATGACGGTGACGGGCAGTCCTTTCTGCAGGCAGGTCAGCTCGGCGTTGGTGAGCTTCATCTCGTTGGCGGCGTATTCGAGGTTGCGGCCGATGACGGGTGTGGGAACATAGATGATCTGGTTGGTGCCCTGGTCTATCTGGTGGAAAGCCTGTATCTCCCTTCCTTCAGGCATGGTGACGGGGGCGATGACGGGACGGTGTTCAAGAAGTGCCTTGCGCTCTTCTTCTGTGAAACGGTCAAGGCGTCCGGCTTTGAGCTGCGGGTAGAACACCACATCCACACTGCTGTCATCCATGCGGATGAACGCGAAGCGGGTACGGGCATGGATTCCCTCTCCGCTTTCGTCGGTGACATGGATGGGAAGCACCGGGGAACGGCGGCCGTCGAGGATGTCCTCTATAGCCTTCTGTGGCAGGTCTTCAAGCATCTCCTGTGTCAGACCGAATCTTTCGAGTATGCCGTATGGCAGTTCCTCGCTTTGAAATCTCTGAATCTTCATTTTTTTGTGGGTTGTCGTTTCCGCAAAATTATATGCGCTGTTCCGGTTTTGAGGTGTTTGTAGGTATGATTATATTGTGGTTTATGCTTATTTAATATATGACGCAATAATCATACTCACTTTCATACTCTAACGGCATAAAAATGGGTATTACAGGATTTTAGAGTATGATATTTGTTACAAACGAATATCTTATGTAATATGGTATTGTCTTAGATGGGTTTGTTACCTTTGCACCATGTTTAGGATATTATTGATTACAGCGGGACTGTACTGCTGCATGGCAGCGTCGGCACAGTTCCATACGGTAACGCCCCACACGGCACGTTACAGGATTGAGCGTGTCGAACAGGGGACGGCAGGGAAAACAAAAAAAGTGACGGAAAAGGCGGCGGTGGAAGATTTGTCGGCCGATACCGCTTCCATGCGTAAACAGTGGATAGACAGCTACCTGAGCGTGTCCTATCCGCTGAAGGAGATTCATGTGACCTCGCCCTTCGGTGTCAGGACTGACCCTTTCACGAAAAAGCGCAAGAGGCACAACGGTCTGGACTTGAGGGCTGACCGCTGCGAGACCTACGCCATGATGCACGGCATCGTGGTGAAGACCGGACAAGACAGGGTGTCCGGAAAATATGTCACCGTGCGGCATGGGGATTTCTCGGTCAGCTATTGCCACCTGTCCGAATGGCGAGTGAAAAAGGGTGACTGCGTGAGGCCCGGTGATGTGATAGGTATAAGCGGCAGCACAGGTCGCTCGACCGGTCCGCATCTACACCTGACTGTCCGGCTGGGGCGGAGGCATATCAATCCGGGAGTATTGCTTCAGTTCATCGACGAGACACGGAGGCAGGCGTTGGAAAAACTTTCTGAGTGAGGTCTTAAATAGTCCTTTTGTGGCATTAAGGTCTTTGTTGCCGTTCTGTTTATGCTCCCGAATAGTTTTTTACTAATTTTACGCTGATTCCTTTTGTAAAGTTTGCAGGATTGAAATAAAAACGCTATCTTTGCATCGACAGTTTCCACCACGCCTCTTCTCAATGCGTACCAGGGTGGAACTTTTGCTTTTTATACACTTATGGATTATACAAAACAACCGTTGGATTATCCCCAGATTCTTCAAATGCTGAAAGGCCGGGGACTAATTATCAGAGATGACAATAATGCCTCAGAGCAATTAAAAGTCATGAGTTATTTTCGTTTGGCGAACTATCTCCGCCCGATGGAACAAGACAAGACTACTCATGTATTCAAACCCAATAGCCATTTCGACAATGCCGTCAATCTTTATTTCTTTGACAAGAAGTTGAGAGCTTTACTGTTTACTGCCATACAGAGTTTTGAAATAGCTCTTCGTTCGAAGCTAATTCATCATTTCTCGATGGCTTACGGTGCGTTTTGGATAATGGACAGGAGCTTGTTTGCTGATAAGAAAATTTTTACTGACTGCTCTATTCGTGTCCAACAGGAAGTTTTCCGTTCAAAGGAAGATTTCATCCAGGATCATTTTGACAAATACTCCACTCCGATAATTCCTCCTGTCTGGAAGACCTTGGAAGTAGTTTCTTTCGGAACATTGTCGCGCATCTTTTGCAATCTGTCAGATAAAGGGATAAAAAAGAGAATCGCCCGCGAGTTCAACTTGCCGCAGCATAAGCTACTGGAAAGTTGGTGTAAATGTGCGGTTACTCTCCGCAATAATCTTGCTCATCACTCGAGAACATGGAATAGAGCTTACCCAATCCAGCCACAGTTGCCGCAATCTCTAAATGGGGATTGGATAAATCCTACTGGCGTTGCCAATAACCGGTTATACGCCCAGCTTTGTTGCTTGGCATACTTGCAGAATGCGACTCATCCGGGTAACGATTTCAAACAACAATTAAAATTGTTACTGCTGGCTCACCCCAATGTCGATGTGGCAGCGATGGGATTCCCTGCCGGTTGGGAAAACGAGCCGCTTTGGAAGTAAGACAATACATCAAACAGTTTTATTGCTGATTCCAAGCTAATTCTCTTGAAACATACTTGAAATATGCTGCCGGGTAGAAATAAAAGCAGTGTCTTTGTAGCAATAAATCCCACCCGCTTCCCGTAAGATTAGCGTACCCAGCGAGACATTTCTATTTTGAGAATAGGGCTTCTCCGCCTGTTCCACATATAAGTCGATTTGGAAATTACCCTATAAAAGAGGGCGTGTCAATGACACACCCCCAATATTACCTTGGTCGTGCCAACGATCGCAATGTCAAACTACGTTTGGACATTGCCGAGTGCAGCCGAAAACGGGCGTAAGCCAACCCGTTGTCGTCCACTGCAAGCAGACGGTTCTCCTCGTCCCAGATGAGCTTGCGCTCACCGACGCTGTTGTCCCTATGTCCGTCAGTCATAACCCGGTTGGTGTTTACATTTTCTTCTTTATTATACTGATATTACCGCTTTGATTCATATACTTCCATCGCGGTAATATATAGTAAATCGTATAATTCTAAAAAAGAATCTGAATAAGTAATTTCATAATGATTTTGTCGCTTTCCAACAAAGTATTCATTACTTATTGTTTTATCATTACTGTATATTACAAATCTAATATAAGGTAAATCTGAAGCTACCTTTTCAGGCAAATACTTCTTAGCTATAATTACAGGCGTTTTCTGTTCAAGGAATATATCACCAATTTTTTTAAGAATTTGGTTTGAATAGGTACTTGGTAATATTTCCTTTTCAGATATATATGACAACTCTATTGAGCTTTCTTTGCCATGATTTATAGAAAATACAATAGAGTCCATTCCCAAACGTGGTGATATTATGGTGATTTTTGCAGAGTCGGGTAACACATTATCCTCATGACTATCATTGGTCACAACGAATGTTGAATCAATCGGAACAATATCATCTTTATATGCTTGTTGTCCAGAATTTTGGCAAGCAAATAATATAACAAATGAAATTAATAAAAACATTGTGGAATTTTTCATATTCTTATGAGTTCATACTAAAGGATGGGTGTTGCAAACCCAACTAATTGATTTTCTTCGATTAGCGATTTTGCAACACCTTATTCAATCAACGTCATTCTACTTGAATCCAATCTGGAAATTCGATCAACTCTCCATCTGAACTGAATATCAACTCTATTGAGCTTTTATCTCCAACAACAATTCCATTTGAATCGCAAATTGAATTAATAAAATAATAGAGATGTATGGTTCCATTAGATTCTTTTACAATCCTATTTTCTTTACCTAAGAAAAACCTTACTTTTTCAATCGATTGACCGATTAGATGAAATTCTGATACAATTGAATCAGCCATCTCTACAGTACGTTTTTTTAGGCAGCCACAACTATCATTCTTCCATGTTTGGACCATTAAAGGTAGGTTGTTATAACATGAAATCTTCTCGATGGAATCTTGGCTTTGATGTTCCACCTCATTCTTATCATTGTTTGCTTGACTACAAGCAAACAATGATAAGAATGCAATGGGTAAGAACTTAAAAAATTTCATTTCTTTTTACGAGGATAATATTTCTTTGTTCCAGTCTTGTCGAAAATTACATTTCGAACTGTAGCATATTTATTGTTCCCAAAATTCTCCATATAGGCATCATCTACATTTTGGGGCGTTACTCGTCGAGCATTTGGGTTTACTACTCGTTTACCTCCTTTGTTTTTGATTGACCAAAATTGCCCATATGGAGTTTGACGGGCTACCATAATATCTGGACGACTAGTTTCATTACTTAAATCTTTTTCTGGATGAGACAATCCAATACCATGTCCGAATTCATGAGCTGCCGTGGTCGTGCTGCCCAATTCATCTTTGGTATTAAACCAAAATGAATTACCTCCTCCATAGTGACGATCCGTTAATGTAAAACTTGAAGCATCTTCCGGCCCATTCTCAACTCTAATGAAATTATTCTTCGCACTAGTATTATCATTTGCTAATTTTAGAGCATCCTTTTCGGTAACAGTCTCGTAAAAAATCTTGAATTTAACTTTATACTGTTTACCTATATAGTCAATACTAGCATGAGCGCCATTCCATTGTGAAGCAATTCCAGCCGCAATTTTCCCAGATAATTCAGAATTAGCAGCTCCACCATAAAAATACAATTTCGCTGTAACAGTCGCAATTCCTGTTTTTTCATCATAAACAACCTCTCCGCTCCGTCCATCATAATCCACAAATTTAATAGGATTATTATATGTATACACATAGGACGTATAGTCAGGAAAATCTTCTTGTAATGGATCTGTTGATATCCAAAGGCTGAGACGCGGGTCGTAGTAGCGGGCACCGTAGTAGTACATACCTGTCTCCTCATCGAATTCTTTCGCGTTGAAGAGGTAAGGTGTATTCCATACGTTGTTGCGCTCCTCGATGAAGACTTCGCCGAAGGGGACATACTCAATGTGCTGCACTACCTCACCGTCAAGGTTGGTGATGAAGTTGGAGCTGCCGAGGTGGTCGGGGTGATAGAAGAACTGCAAGTTCTCGTAGTTGTCAGGGTCTTTGAACGACCGCGAAACCGCGCGGGTCTGAGCCTTCCGAGCCTGAGCAACAGCAGCCTCCATAGAGCCGTCGTTGCAGCAGAATCCTTCACCATCGGCATAGTTGTCGTTGTCAGTACCGTTGTATGGTACATCGAAGAACTTGTAGTTGTCCCTGATGACCTGTTGCTGGACTGCATACTTCGCTTTGTAGTCAACCGAAAGACCGTCGGTGTTTGCACCAGCATACTCTATGCGGCGCGGGTCAGAACCGTAGGAGGCGAAATCACCGACCTTCGACACGATGCGCTGGCTGCCGGCGTAGATATGCTTGGTGTAACGGCCGCCCTGATTTGCCACAAGGTACGGACTGACGTAGAGCGAGAATTTAGCGGTGTTGGTAGAGCCGCCGGAGAAAACTCCGTTGACATATACCTGATCGCTTTCGCCCGAAGTCTTGACAGTGCGCTCGCCGTCGGCATCGTACCAGTAGTTGGACACGAAGCCGTTGTCGTCAACTGCAAGCAGACGATTCTCCTCATCCCAGATGAGCTTTCGCTCTCCGACGCTGTTGTCCCTATGTCCGTCAGTCATAACCCTGTTGGTGTTCACATATACAAGGTTTCCGTTCTTGTCATAAGTGTAAACGTGACCGTTCTCTATTTGTTGACCTTCGGGAGTCTCTTCTGTGCGGTAATTAACATCCTTTACACTTTCGAGCTGGAATTTCGTTCCTTCTTCCGAGCCGTAGGTGTAAGTAAGGTCGTAACCGACATTGAGGGTGCCGTTGAACTGCACATTGTCCTGAGTCAGATGCTGGCTCTTTGACTTGATGCGGTGCATATTGTCATATCCCATGGCGAGGGTGTAGGATGCAGACTTGTTGTCGGCTCCGGTGTATGTACCCGTAGCGGTGGCGAGACGATAGAGACCGTCATAAGTATAGGTGTGGGACATCTGGGCGCCGGCATTGCCGTTGGCTGGGAGAGCTGCATTGTTGGCTACAGAGAGGACATTGCTCACAGCGTCAAACGTATAGGCGTTGTCCATAATGGATGCGCCTCCGCTGTTGACCGCGAGATTGCTCAGGCGGCGACGGTCGTCGTAGGTGTAGAATGTCTCCGCACCGTTGCAATACTTCAGATAGCTACGTTGCTCGAACTTGTCGTATCCCAGTTTGGTGATATAGTCGTAACCGTAGGACTTCTCACCGCGAACCTTTTCAAGAAGACCTCCGAGGTTGTAGGAGTAAGTCACTTTCTCCTCGTCGGGATAGATCATCTCGATGAGTCGGTTGTGGCTGTCGTAAGTCCATTGGGTAACGTAGGTTGCAATCGCCTGATTAGGCACGATGAGAGTGCGGCGTGTCTTGGTGACCTCGCCCATCTTGCCGTAGAAATATTCTATCGCGCCTGTTCCATCCTCGCGCATCATCAGACGACCGATGCGGTTGTAGGAGGCGTTGCGACCGCCATAGTAATACTTGACATTGTTTTCAGGGTGGTCGGGATAGCTGATACCTGTCAAACGGTGGTAGTCGTAGGTGTAGGTTATCATCTTTCCTTCCTCCGCCATGTTTGCAGTCTGCTTTGTCAGGACATTGCCGAGCGGGTCATAAGTGAACGACGTGATGCCGCTTGCCGGGTGATTGACCTCCGTGCGACGGTCTCCCATGTCGTAAACCGATGTGGTTACATTTTCATCAGCATCAGTAACTTTGACAAGACGCTGGATGCCGTCATATTCAAACGTTGTTACAATATCACCGTCAGGACCGCTCATCTGAACGGACTTGACCGTCTTGCCGCTCCCGTTGGTATGCGTTGCCTGCTTGTTGCCGAGCGCGTCGGTAACTGTTGTTACAAGGGCATTAGCACTATTGTCAAGAGTATATTCGGTAGTTGTCTCCGAATCGTCGGGAAGTTTCACGCTCAATGCACGGTCGAGAACGTCATAAGCCGTGATTGTCGGATTGACATTATCAAACGTGGTGCTGAACGAAGTCTTGCTGCCCATACCCTCGGTTGTGGGGTAGTAAGCCTTAGCGACACGACCGAAAGCGTCATAGACATTGCGCCCGCTGACAATCATCACATTCTGGTCGGATGCGCCCGAACCCTTGGATGCCGTCGTAACAACGCCGTCTTTCTTCACCTGTACCGGTCTGCCGAAACCGTCAACGAATGTCACGGTCTCAAGGTCGTCGCCGGGATGCTGGATGTCGAAATGCTTGGTGACAGCGTATGCCGGAGCGGATATGCCGGACTCGCCGAACTCTGCCTTTGGCTTGTACTCAAACGCGATGATGTAGTCAACGCCTGTCGCCAGCTCGTTGGGACCGCGAACCTTGGTGACACGACCCATATTGTCAATTTCAGTCTCGTAGTAGAAATTGTTGAGGTCGCGACGTTCAAGGGCGATGCCATAGCGGTAATCGAAATTACCGGCCTCGCTTCTGTAGCCCCACGCATCGTCTATACGCTCGACATACATGTTCATCTCCGGCTCATAGCGGTACTTGTACCACATACGCTGGCCCGTGGCATTTGCCGGGAGGGTCTTCTGCGTTATGTTGCCGTAACGGTCATACTTGTAGTCTGTCACCGCAGTGCCGTTGCCGAGCTGCTGTGAAACCTGCGTGAGATGGTTGGGATAGTTCGTGTTGAATGTCGCCGACACGTTGTGATACATGGTGCCGTCGCCACCTGTCACGGTCACATTCGTCAGGAGTCCGAGATGTGCTTTCCGCTGTTGGAGGTGTATTGACATTAAATCCATCGATTCCTTAGCACCCGAATTGAATATAATGGGCTATATATAATGAATAATGTCATAAGAAGTATAGAATATTTAATAGTGTCTTTTTTTATACTGATTAAATAGTTCACCCGTAAAAGAATGCTTGTGGGTATTAATAAGATAATTAAAACCCAAATAGACATCAATTGACCCCAAGGCCACAACTGATATGAATCAATGATTGCACATATTAGAATGTACACAAATAGTATTATATTACACCCCGTGCCAATAATATACATTATTTTTTTGATAGTCATATAGGAGATGTTGATTATCGTTTCTTTTTGAGTAACCCACTGAATCTGAATGTGAGTTCAGACTCAGTGGGTTATTCAAAATCTTAATTATTTGAATTAGTCGATGACTGATTTTGCTTAGTCGTTTCAGTATTCTGAGTTGAAACAGGTTTTTCATTATTATTCTTGATGGGTTCATGTAATTTAAATGAACCGCCAAGATTAAATCCAGCTCCGACCATTATTGCCTCCACAGACTGTTCGTAGTTTACATCAAGGCCATTTAAAGAAGGATCCACTTTAAAATCTCCAAAATTCAAATAACCTTGTTCCTCTGGACTTGAGAACATGTAATCGTTTACAAATGATTCTCCGTCATAGGTATTCCAATCAAGGATAGTTTTCTTTTCACGTGATGAACTGACTCCAACAAAACCTCCATTAAGATCATATGAGTATTCATAATTAGTTGTAGTATGAGATACCCCGAATCCATAATCATGATTATCAGTATCAATCGTAAAATAGATACTTAACTCTTGTTTGGCCCCGCCAAATGGAGCAATTGAACCACCAATACCCATTAACTTAAGGCCCAAAAAACCAGTATCTAAAGAAAAGCCGAACTTAATTTTTAGAGACCATAATCCATCGGCATCAATATAATTGATTGGATTGTTTTGCGAAAAGTTATAGGTGGTTAAGTGTAATGTCTTCTCTTGTGCTGGATCTGTTGACAGCCAAAGACTCAGACGTGGCTCATAGTAGCGTGCACCATAATAGTACAGGCCTGTCTCCTCGTCGAACTCTTTTGCGTTGAAGAGATAGGGTGTGTTCCATACGCTGTTGCGCTCCTCGATGAACACTTCGCCGAAGGGGACATACTCTATGTGCTGAACCACTTCACCTTCAAGATTGGTGATAAAGCTGGAGCTGCCGAGGTGGTCTGGATGATAGAAGAACTGCAAGTTCTCGTAGTTGTCGGGGTCTTTGAAAGACCGCGAAACCGCGCGGGCCTGAGCCTTCCGAGCCTGAGCAACCGCCGCCTCCATAGAGCCGTCGTTGCAGCAGAAACCTTCTCCATCGGCATAGTTGTCGTTGTCAGTGCCGTTGTAAGGTACATCAAAGAACTTGTAGTTGTCCTTGATGACCTGCTGCTGTGCAGCATACTTCGACTTATAATCAACCGAAAGACCGTCGGTGTTCGCACCGGCATACTCTATGCGGCGCGGGTCAGAGCCGTAGGAAGCGAAATCGCCTACCTTCGACACGATTCTCTGCGAACCTGCGTAGATATGTTTGGTGTAACGACCACCCTGATTGGCCACGAGGTACGGGCTGACATAGAGCGAGAACTTCGCCGTGTTGGTGGAGCCGCCGGAGAACACTCCGTTGACATACACCTGGTCGCTCTCGCCGGAAGTCTTGACCGTGCGTTCGCCGTCCGCGTCGTACCAATAGTTTGACACGAAGCCGTTGTCGTCAACTGCAAGCAGACGATTCTCCTCATCCCAGATGAGCTTGCGCTCACCCGTGCCGGTCTCGTTATGTCCATCGTTCATCATGCGTCCGGTGTTCACATATATAAGATTTCCGTTTTTATCATACAAATATATGTGATTATTTTCGATATTATTGTCTCCCGGAGTATTTTCCGTGCGATAATTCACGTCTTTAACACTTTCGAGCTGGAACTTCTTTCCGTCTTCCGTGCCATAGGTATAGGTGAGGTCATATCCGACATTGAGCGTGCCGTTGAACTGCACGTTGTCCTGAGTCAGATGCTGGCTCTTGGAAGTGATGCGGTGCATATTGTCGTAACCCATGGCGAGTGTGTAGGACGCGGACTTGCTGTCGGCTCCGGTATAAGTACCCGTCGCGGTGGCGAGACGATAAAGACCGTCATAAGTGTAGGTGTGCGACATCTGGCCGCCGGCATTTCCGTTGGCGGGGAAAGAAGCATTGTTGGCCACTGAAAGGACATTGCTAACCGCGTCAAACGTATAGGCGTTATCCATAATAGATGTGCCTCCGCTGTTGACCGCGAGATTGCTGAGACGGCGACGGTCATCATAAGTGTAGAATGTCTCCGCTCCGTTGCAATACTTCAGATAGCTGCGCTGCTCGAACTTGTCGTAGCCTAACTTGGTGATGTAGTCATAACCGTAGGACTTCTCACCGCGAACCTTTTCAAGAAGACCTCCGAGGTTGTATGAGTAGGTAACCTTTTCCTCATCGGGATAGATCATCTCGATGAGTCGGTTGTGGCTGTCGTAAGTCCACTGGGTGACGTAGGTGGCAATTGCTTGGTTAGGAACGATGAGAGTACGGCGTGTCTTGGTGACCTCTCCCATCTTGCCGTAGAAGTATTCTATCGCGCCTGTACCGTCCTCACGCATCATCAGACGACCGATTCGGTTATAGGAGGCGTTGCGGCCGCCATAGTAATACTTGACATTATTTTCGGGGTGGTCGGGATAGCTGATACCCTTCAGACGGTGGTAGTCGTAGGTGTAGGTTATCATCTTTCCTTCCTCAGCCATGTTCGCCGTCTGCTTTGTCAGGACATTGCCGAGCGGGTCGTAGGTGAACGACGTGATGCCGCTTGCCGGGTGATTGACCTCCGTGCGGCGGTCTCCCATGTCATAAACCGACGTGGTGACATTTTCATCAGCGTCAGTAACCTTGACAAGTCGCTGGATGCCGTCATATTCAAACGTTGTTACAATATCACCGTCAGGGCCGCTCATCTGAACGGACTTGACCGTCTTGCCGCTGCCGTTGGTATGCGTTGCCTGCTTGTTGCCGAGCGCGTCGGTAACTGTTGTTACAAGTGCATTAGAACCATTGTCAAGAGTATATTCGGTAGTTGTTTCCGAATCATCGGGAAGTTTCACGCTCAAAGCACGGTCGAGAACGTCATAAACAGTCCTTGTGGGGTTGACATTATCAAACGTTGTGCTAAACGAAGTCTTGCCTCCCATACCCTCGGTTGTCGGGTAATATGCCTCAGCGACACGACCGAAAGCATCATATACATTACGACCGCTGACAATCATAACATTCTGGTCGGATGCACCTGAACCCTTCGATGCAGTTGTGACAACACCGTCTTTCTTCACCTGTACGGGGCGTCCGAAACCGTCAACGAATGTCACGGTCTCAAGGTCATCACCGGGGTGCTGGATGTCGTAATGCTTGGTGACAGCGTATGCCGGAGCGGATATGCCGGACTCGCCGAACTCTGCCTTTGGCTTGTACTCAAACGCGATGATGTAGTCAACGCCTGTCGCCAGCTCGTTAGGTCCGCGAACCTTGGAGACACGACCCATATTGTCAATTTCAGTCTCATAGTAGAAATTGTTAAGGTCTCGGCGTTCAAGGGCGATACCATAACGGTAATCGAAATTACCCGCCTCACTGCGGTAGCCCCATGCGTCGTCGATGCGCTCGACATACATATTCATCTCAGGTTCATAGCGGTACTTGTACCACATACGCTGACCTGTTCCGTTTGCCGGAAGGGTCTTCTGGGTGATGTTGCCGTAGAGGTCATACTTGTAGTCGGTGACAGCAACGCCCGAACCGAGTTGCTGGGATACCTGCGTAAGATGATTGGGATACTTGGTGTCGTAAGTAGCCGACACGTTGTGATACATCGAGCCGTCACCTCCGACAACCGTCACATTGGTGGGAAGACCGAAGATGTGCTTGCCGTCGTTGGATGTGTACCGGATGTTGGTCGCATAGTCGTAACCTCCCGCACCGTTGCTGCCGAGGGTGCCCTTGTCGCTGTAACGGTAGGATTTCAGTTCTCCGTGGTAGCCGTTGAGATAATACTCGTTCCATGCCTCGGAGATAATCATACCGTCAGATGCGCCCTCATACTGCTTGTTGGCAGTGTAGCGGAGGGGAACAAATGCCGATGCACGGTCACTGTAAATGACATCTTTCTGAACGAATGAGTAACTATCCGCATTGGCTGTCACACTGTAAGCGTCATATTCGTTGACAGTCTCGGTGAACTTGTTGCCCGATGCGTCGGTGACGTAGGAGGCCACAAGGTTGCCGGAGACATAATAGTTGTCAACAGCAAATTCCTGAACGGCCTGGCGATATACGCTGCTGCCGCTGTTGGTGTCGAGGCTCTTGGTGACAACCTTGCCGAAACCGAGGAAGTCGCGCTCGTGGCGGTCACGGAAACCGTCGAAGTATTCAAACGCCGATTTCATCAGCGGGCCGTCGTCATGGATACCGTCGTCAATGGTAAGAGCCGACATAACCCACTTGCCGCCGGGATGCCCGTAGGTAGGAGTGGAATGTGCATAGTCCATCTCAAAGCGACCGCCGATAGAGTTGGTGACAGATTTGAGCATATTGGTACGACCGATAGCCGAGCGTGTAACCTTCAGCTCGCTTTCACTGTCAGACTCAACAATATCCAGATAGCCGTCACCGTCAACATCCTGCAATGAGTATTTTACTCGGTTGATGCTATGGCTCAATGAAACACCGGGGTTAACCGATATTTTGATCGGAATAATCTTAGGTGTAATATTAACCGTGAAGGCTACATTGCTACCTTCAGATGTGGATGCAGACTCATTAAGGGCCTTTGCGCCTTTCCATACAAAGGGAGTGTCAAAACCGGTACCGGTATTCAAAGCGACCATAATATTGTCACCGGATTTCCAAACTTTGTCGGGCAGTCCGTCTGAGTTTATATCCGTAAGATTATATTCTTCACCGCTTTTGGAGGTTACAAAATTAAATCCGCCGGCAAAACTGCTTGACCCTATATTGAAGGATGCACCTGCCGAGAAAGACTGGCCCTTGCCACCCTGTATGCGGTCAATATCCCAGTCTATAGGCTCAGTAAAGGCATAGCCGAGATTGATGCGAACTTTGCCACCTGAAACTATCTTGTCAGGCAGACCGTCACCATTCACATCAACAAAGCTCTCGGTACTCCAATCCTCATTGGACGGAGGGATACTTGCAGATACAGGGATGCCGCCTTTAGCCTTGTTCCCGGATTCCAAATTGGAGTTTCCCGACTTGCCACCTGCAATGTGTCCGACAGTGTTGCTGACAGAGATTATTGCATCGCTACTTAGAGCGAATCCCTTTGACTGGTTTTCGCTTGTAACAGTACCTATACCACCGAGGACCTCGCCGCTTATACCGCCGAGAGTATTAGTGTATTGAACCTTGCCACCGGCTACAATATCAGGATAACCGTCGCCGTTGAGGTCAATCATCATAGACTTGGTTGTAGAGCTGCCCTTGGAATCATTATAGGTAAGCATAACGCCTGTCTGAGCGACTCTGCTGTTGCTTACCATCTCCTGAGAGATTGCAGCTGCACCGGTGCCTTGCAGATGTTCTCCGGCAATACCGGACACGTCCCCCATGTTTTCAAATGGGTTTGTAAGCACAACATCCAGTTCGGTCAGACGGGCCGACCCCATGTTTGTGGCAGTGATGAATATCTCCTCTCGCTGGCCGCTCCAACGGTCAAGTTTATTCAAATCCGTACTCAACGGCGTAAACGCCATTGTCAAGGGGTCAAGAGTGACATTTTCATCTTCAGGCAATGTCAGCAAAGACTCATCAATAGGCCGGGAGTAACGGTTTTCAGATGCGTTATACACGAAGCCGCCCCAGCCTCGATAAAGATGTCCGAATCCTGACGGGTCATTGGCCGCATACAGGTTTGCATCAACAGTCTGAGGCAAAATCACTGACGGAGATTTTATTTGTACGGAGACATTTGCTATGGCATCGCCGATAAGACAATCATCCGAGAACAATTCAAACCAGACCTTATCGCTGCCGATGTCTGATTTCGGAATGGAAATAGAGTCATTTGCTATAACTCCGCCCACAACAGCAAAGGATTTCTTGCCCAACAGCCTGTCAGTTGTTTTCGCTGTCAATGTGACCTTCCCGTTATATGACAGATTTGAGAATGTTACAGCGGGTTTTACATAAAGAATTGTGTCCGCCGTAGTTGCTGTATAAGACGGAGCATTTTTTATGTGATTGGCGTACAATGTATAGTCAGGGCATACAGGGCGGTTCTGCTGTGTCCCGGTTGAATCCGCGTAAGAAACGACAGGACTCCACTTGACAGCATCCCAGCGCACATTTGATTCCGAACTTACTACAAACCGGAAGTTTGTCAGTCCGTCATTGTTTTGCAACGATACGGAAACATCGTCATTAAAACTCTCATTACAAGGGAATGTACGGGTAAACACTGTTTTCTCGACATAAGCCGGATTGTCATTGCCGTTTATATCCTTTCGGTCAGTAGATCCGATAATTGCAAGAGTGACATCATCCGTAGTTTCAGGTTTTGTGAAATTGCCAGATATGCCGACTGTTGGATTGTTTTTCGCAATACTTAATGAAGTGGCTGCAAAATATAGCGCACCCTCTTCCGGCTCATATTTTGTTGTCGAGTATCCATTGGGCATTATTTCTTCAGTTCCGGCGTAGGTTACGACAGGATGCCATACAACCTCGTCAAACGCACCATTGCTCATTTCCTCCGTACCTGACTGGACACGGAAATATATGCGGTCACCCTTGTTGACCGACACAGCCGTAGCCGAAGCGTTGTGGGAAGCACCATCGTCTTTCGCTATGGACTGGCTCCACAATTCTGAACTGCCTTTTTGTATGGCCACACGGACACCATCCGCTTTTTCATACTCATCGGCATCATAGTCTCCGGTCGGATTTACAAGCGAAACCGTACCGGAAATGCTGACTACGCCCGCTCTCGGAGCAACCCATACGCGGACAGCATCTTCCATCGGAGATATGCGCAGTACCTCTGCCTGTTCTTCGGGGTCAACCGCACCGACGGATGTGTCTATCTTGGTGGGATCATAGATAATCGGGCTTGGTGTATCAGCACTGCTTAATGTGAAAGTCGGAACTGCATTACCCTGTGCGTCAAATTCGATATGATTGAAATAAACCTTGCCATTTGAAACGAGGTCAATCAAACCGTCACCGTTTATGTCAGAGAAATATTCCTTTGTCTTTGTTGTGGTTTTCGATAAATCAATGCCGACAGTGGCAGCTACCGGACCCCAACCGACTTTAACATCAGCACCTCCTGAATATGTGTTGCTGCTGGAAGAAGAAAATCCGGAAATGCCTTTGACCTTAATAGGTTCGCCATAAGAAATTTCACCGCTATTGCCATCCCTTAACTGTGGACGATAATACAAAGCTCCGCCATCACGGTAAACCTTATCGGGGAGGCCGTCTCCGTTCAAATCCACAAAAGTGGACAGTCCTTTTGATTTGTCATTTGAGTAGTTGAAACCACCACCTCCGGTTGTCGTAGTGGTTGTACTCTGGTCGTCGGGACCAACACCTGCATAGAACGACCCACCAACTGACGAACTGGTCGTGCCTCCGAGAGCAGAAGGTTTGTCGCTGAACATATCCATTCCTTGCAAAGGGTTGATGAACCCGGCATCAAGGCCGTCATTGTGGGTGTTCCATGTCTCGGACTCGGACCTGAAAGGCACATAGCCGTTGCCCGACTGAACATCGTCGTAATAGTCAAATTTCTGGAAGGCGAACTCGTTGCCTTTGTCGTCGAACTGGCGCACACTCTCAAGCATATCCTTGTGGAACGCGCCGTCAACATACGAGAACGAATAGCTGCGCAGCTTCTCGCCCATGAAGTCAATCTGCACATTTTCCAGCAGCCGGTTGGAGGATGTCAGGTATCCGTAACGGGCATTGTTGGCTTTCTGACGCTTTGCCTTGTTGCCCGTCAGAGTGACAACCGTATGCGGGCCGTCGCCCTCGGCATTGCCCGCACTGACCTTGGTCAGATAGATTGCCTTGGCAACAAGTCCTCCGCGCACAGGCTCGTCAACTGTCGTGTATTCATACTCGATCCAGTCGCCGTGGGTCTCGACAACACGTTTGAGTTTCCATTCTGAAATCACCTCGCGGGTATTGCCGGAGAGGTCGGTAATGGTGCCTTTGAGCACTGCGCCCTCGCCGCCATAGGTATATACCACGCCCTGCTTGTCGGTCACTTCCCAATAGTAATCGGCCGGGCTGCCGCCCTTGCGGATTATACGCGAGAAATCGCCGCCCTGACGGGTGTAGAACTGACGGTCTGACTTACGGCCAATCCTGTCACCACGGTGGGCGACGCTCATCGCGCCGTTGTCATCCATCGTCGAGAGCATAGAGCCGGAGAGTGAATATGTCTCGGTCTCGTCGGTCAGGTCATAGCGCGGGACACCCCAGCGGGTATCAAGCGTTATCAAGGGGACGGAAAGGTCCCAGCTCTGTCCGAGCCAGCCGTTGCCGCCGTCGCTGTTGTAGCTTATTGCCAATGACGGTGCCATGCCGTTTCTGGCCGGAGGCATCTCGAAGGCGTATTCCAGATTGGCCGAGCCACGGTTGTTGGCCGTCGGAGGCTTGATGATGTTGAGTTTCGCCGTTGGGTCCGCAGCCTTGATGTCGTTCATCATGGTGGGGGCGAAGCCGTCGGTCTCGGGTGATTCCGGAGCCTGAATGACACCGTTTATCATGTCGGTGAAGTGGGTCGTCCTTGACTCCACATAGGCCAGCTCCTTGTTGACGGCTATACGGTCGAGAGCCACCCAGTGCTCATGTACCACATCGTAATAGAACGTGCGTATGTCATCTTCAGTGTAACCGCTCGGAATCCTCGTGCGGTCATAGCCGAGCCTTACAGTGGCACCTTCCTCAGAGAAATGAGTGCCGTGAGGCAGGAACCGATATCCCTCGCCCTGTGCCGTGACATTAGTCATGGCGAAATCAAGTTCGGGCATATCGTCCTCGCCGAGCACCGACACCGACAGCTCGGTGTCGCGCAGCAGCGTACCTCCTGAGAAGGAGATGGCACCACCGGCCACCGCGAGACTGTCAGCCTGTCCCTTGCGGAACGATCCTTTTACCGATTCGCCGTCAGGTATGCGGGAATATTTGTCCACATCCTGCTTATAGGCATGAGCCAGAGACGACGATGCGGCCGGTCTGCCTGTATCCGTTACTTTTTCCTGCTGTTGCGGAGAGGAATTGCCGCTTTCGCCGACTGCGATTCCTGGTGAAGACACGGGGCTGTCGGCCTCTATGTTTATGCCGCTGCTCCCCGGCGAATTATTTGCCCCGGCGGAAGGCCCCGAAAGGAGCCACGCGCCCGACAAACCCACCGCTGAGAGTATGACTGTGGCAACGGCTATGCTGTATATCCGTTTCATAATTGGTTTATTATGTTGTTACTGTGTTGTTTCCGGTTATTTCGCAAGAATTTTCTGGGTGTGTTCCCCTTCGGCTGTAATGGCCTTGACGATATACACACCATTCATCGGAACTGTGAAACGTTTGGTCTTGATGTCGGAACCCTCCATCTCTCCCTCGAATACGAGGCGGCCTGATGCGTCGAACACCATGAGTGTGGCCGGACCCGACTGTTCGCGGTCAAGAATGGCGTTGAAGATATGGGCCGTGCCATCCTCGGCATCAACCGAAAGACTGCTGTTGTGGGTATTTCCGGGATAATCGCCGCCGGGAGGGTCAGATTGGCCAATCACAACCGGCTGCTTGGGTTCTATGCCGTTGGGCATCGACGGGTCGCATCCGTTTCCGACATGGACAGTGTAGGACACGGTGGTCGATTTCGGGGTCTCGATCTGGACATTGCCGTAAATCTCGAAGTCCTCCACGGGTGTGCCGTTTATGGTCATACCGGTGATATGGGTGTCTCCACGGCCGTATTTGATACACATCCTCCACAAGCGGAGAGTCCAGGCACTCTTTTTGAGAACTTCCTCCCCGTTATGGTACCAACGGACATATATGCCGCTGATTCTCAGGCCGAGAGTATCTCCGGGCTTTATGTTCACGCCTTGGGTGAGACTCGTATAGCCGTCAAGTATAAAATATGCCTTGTCACCGCGCACATCATATCCCCACTGGGTAATGTCCTCGTTCACCGAAGGCTCTGCGCCGATACGGTACCATGAGCCGGTCTCGGTAACTGTCCACTCGACATCGCCGCCCGTAAACCTGCGGTCGGTATGTGAGTAGGTAGTATAGAGAAGGTTGCCTTTGCCGTGTATGTCGTTGCCGCCTCCCTGTGTAACCGTGAGGGTGTACGTTCCGGTGGCAAGATTCTCAATACGGTGTGTCTTACCCATGAAGCTGCCACTCGCCACGAGGTCGTCTTTCTTCATGCCGGCAACGCTGTCAACGGTGAGCGAATACTTGTATATCGGTGTGCCAATATTGATACCAATGTCTATGGCACCGTCTTTTTGCGGAACACCGTCAACGCAGGTCGTCGGCTCCACGTCAACATCGGCGTCTATACCGTCGAAATACGCAAAAGTGAACATATCGGAACCGCTGCCGTCTGCATCCCACAATATATTGTGGAACATTGTCTTGCCTCGGGATATATCAGGTGGCGTGCAGCGTACCATAACGGTATTGTCTGTGTCAAAACGCCCTTCGCCTGTCGGATCTATAAGCATGACGGTACGGTTGCGGCTGTAATGGTAAAACTCTTTTTCAGGCGTGAGGTTATGGGCCAGTTCCGCGAAATATCCTGTCTCGACAGCTCCGTTGGAGCGGACGGAGGACAGGTATAACGGATTTGCGGAACTTTCGGCACTTATTATGCCGCGATACGCCGAATTTCTGGCATCCTCCGGAATCGCTACCGTATATCCGGCATTTCCCTCGCCGTCAATACGGAGATACACGGTACCGTCTGAAAGCATCACCGAGATTTCAGCCCCGCTTACATCCGTCACTATATTGGCTGTTCCGGCCTCTCCTCCGGTTATCGCCTTCACACTGCCGTCGCTTCCTATGCGGAATCCATATGAACATCCGCTGTCGCCGGACTTAGAGAAACCGACATCGAATGTCGGGTGTGCGGACGGGCAGGAGAACTCGATGAATCCGTTGTTGTCAATCAAGTTAGGTGTTACAGCTGTGCCAACCGTTTCTTCGTCCTGGCTTATCATGTCAAGGAATCCCTTGGGAGTGACCGTCATGCCATTACCTGTCCAACGTACCGTGGTGCTGTCATCCGTAATCGGCGTGTTCGTCTTTACGAGCCATGTTCGATTCATAATATGCCATAGCGTATCGTTTGGAGAGGTGTATGTTTCAAGAGGGCTGCCGTCATCACCCCAGAACAGGAAACCTTTGTCCGGCATGCTGTTCCCGAACTCGCGTCCCATGACCAGCAAATGCGTTTCTGACGGCAGTCCATATGCGTTTGATTTATGGTAGCTGTCATTTTCCGGGAGGGATGCGTACAAAGGCCCTTCTTCATAGGATGTCGCAGACATAGGTTGGCAGAAATCCCAAGTACTGTTTCGCGCCACCGATGTCACCCTGTTGTGATAGACACCTGCTTCATCCCTGTCCCATGCAAGGTTCCCGTCCCCGTCGAGATAGGAATCATTGAGCGTGATGCCGTACTTCATCGCGAGGTAGCTCTCCGCCCTGCGTCTTTCACCTGGAGTAAGCAGACGGTTATAGACAAGCAATTCCGGTGTGAAACCCTCGAATATATTGTTTCCAAATGCGGATGTGTCGAAAGGCCCGTTGAAATGTTCATTGGAGGTACTGTATGTTCCGCCAATGGTCAGTGTTCCGTTCGGGCCGCCCCATACCGAGGTGTTGGGTGCAGCCGCACGGTAATAGGTCAGCACCTTGGTGGCGTGTTCCTTGAAGATGTCCAGCGTCACGGAATCCTTACCCGTATGCCGGAGATCCTCTCCGTTTGTATCGCCGTAATCGAGCGGTGCAACCGAGCCTTGGCGCACAATCTTGTCGTTGGTGACAAGACGGCCGCCGCCGTCGCCGCTCCCGATACTGTAGATGACAGATTCGTTTGTGAAGGAGTAAGGCGCAAACACACCGATGATGGTGGCTTGCGTAAGGTTTGAGCGGAAAAGGTCGCTCCACTTCGGGGAGTCGCCTTTGGAGAAATCAATCGCCGGATTGAAGTTAAGAAACTTGAGCAGGCTCCTGTCCTGCGCGAAAACGTAATTTCCGGCGGCGCGGTTGTACGCATAAAGCGACAATGAATCACCAGCAAAGTCGAACCAATGGTAACGACCTTGCAAATTGCTACTGACCGGTGCGGTCCTGAACCAGACATCCACGCCATCGTCGAATCCACCAGGGGACCGAGCGGGAAGCATGAGTGCCGATAACCCGAACAGGCCAGAAAAGAGAAGAGTCCTTTTCATAAGCGCAATGAATTAAATGGTTGTACATTATGTGATGTTTTTGTTGAATGTCGGTTATCAGCATGAAGTTACTTTTGGTGATGGTAGAACGAGACACCTTATGCAAGATTCCTCGCTAAAACTCTTATGAGCCGGAATCTCGTTATGTAGTAACTGAACCTGTATGACACTTTGTCAATAGCAGTCCCGGTATGTTGACACTATTTCACTTCTTTATTCTATCTCTAAATTGTTTCAAAAATACGGCAAATAAAGTTTTCAACCAAGATAAAAAGTTTTACATAAAACTATTTATCTTGGTGATATTCATAAACTTGAGAAATAATACAATAACAAAGCTTTACATGTCTCTCAAAAGTTTTACGGAGCAGCCCAAAGCAGGTGCTTTACCCTCTATATCTCTGGTTCAAAATTTACTTCTCTATTCCCATCATGGATATTTCCAAAGTGTAGCGTCGTATATCATGGAATGCAATCGTTAAATTTATTGTTCCACAAAAAAGAGTTCGATAACTATACCGAACTCTTTATCACGCCATATTCTTTCATATTGGACTCACATCATAAATATATGCTGCAAGATACTTTCGCCTTGTGAATGAGGATATGGCATAAAACAGATCACTAATAATAATGCAAGAAAGATGACTACGATTATTACAGTACCACATCTTACAAGAACATAATGTATTTCTCCTAACATATTTCTGGCTTTTTCAGAAAATAATTCTATTTCAGTTTTCTTTTCCATACCATTTCTATTTTGGCTTATTTTAAGATTGATTTTTCATTATTTGTTCATTATCAGGCGTTTTGAAAGTTCTCATGGCGTAATCAATGCTATAGACTATTTTCAAAGTTCATATTGTTTGAAACTTCAACTTTGATTAGTTTACCAGAAGATATAGATGATGCTGACAATTCATCTACAATCTTACTCTTCATCATTAATAAATTGTTCGCATAGACATCGACCATAAATATATTCAATAAGCCGCCACGCAGATAACGCAGCGGCTTTTAATATTATGTAGATAGAAAACAAATTGTAATACAATGAATTGTAAATATTCATCATTTACCTTATTCTACCATTGAAAGTTCGCACTATGGTGCAGTAAGTATGCTTTTAGAAACTTCCCGTATCAATTCGTAGCTGTAACTCCCTCCATCAGCAGGGGATTCGCATAGATGGTTTTTGTAACCAAAAGCTCATAATCGAACCCTTTTTCATACGTAAACCTATTTATACCCTCAAACTCCCATGTATTCCATGAAGTTTGCCCCTTCTCTTTGACAAGCATACAATCATGCTCCACACCTGTAAGACCAGTCATGCGCCTATTTCAGCTGAAACATACAAAGTTACTGTCTCTTTTTTATCCGTGGGTTCATCGTCGCCTAAGAAATCGCAACTTGTAACCATTATAAGCATCGCTAAAAAGAGAATGCTTATACCGTTTTTGTTTTTTTGAATTGTCATACGCTACTAATTTTAATGTACATTAGGTATTCTTCCCCCAGAAGGGGGTGTTGGATTCCCATTATTTAGAGCGGCTTGTAGTTCAATTCTTTGTGCCTCCGTTAGGATATTGTTATTTCCATCATACACTACATCATCTAATTCTCTATAGACGTCAGAACGAGCGATATAGGGAAGATAAAAATAATTCAACCATGCTCTGTCTAAATCTGACAACACATCATTTTGATAGAATGTGCTTCCGTCTTTTTTAAGCATTGTTGGCTGCCCATTTTTACTGAAAGTATAAGAGCCATAAATCATAATGGAGTTGAAATCAAAAGCTCCTCGTATATAATAATTAGATGTTATTTTACGCACATCACTTAGAGCTTTGTCTTCTATATTATTTGTATTTACTGTTATATAATTATCTCTATCATAACGACAGTGCTCATGATACATAGCACAAGCATGACACAACTCATGAACAACTACTCCAACACCACATGCACTACCTATGTTAAGATTTTGTCGTCCACCAATACGTCCAACATATGAATTACTTACGAAAGCACTTTCTGCATTATTCTGGACATTTACATATGGATAGGCAAAACCATAAGTGGGATCCATTGTTGGCTGCCCAGTAGCATTGTAAAAACGTACGTTCGTTCTTGATTCAATATGCTGAATGGCACTTCTCAACACATTTTTTTCACTTGCTGTTAAACTCGGGTCAATCACATATCGGACCATGCTCCAAAATACATTCTCATTGGGATGCCTACCTACTGCACGTGTGGTATTTGCCGGATAAACCACTTTAATACCTGCTACAGGGCTAACCATGATACTATCACCGGGAACTGCGGGAGCGGGTGCAGGATATATACTGCCAGTTTCATCCAGTAAGTTTACTTGCTCTTCTGAAAGCAAGATGTCTCCCATTGAATACACGCCGTCTATTTTCGTGATTGTAAAACCCGATTTGAGTTCAACAATCTCTGCTTCGGTATTTGACAATGAACCGGAAGCATCTGCTATGATCTCCTCATTGACATCATTCGTGCAAGAACTGAATGCCAATCCAAGGATGGTCGCTGCTACAAGTTAAAATTTACTTACCATATTGCTTAGTTCTACTATATTAGATATCTACCATTAAATTTGCATTTTACCGTAGCATATTTGATTTGGAAAGTTCTTAAACATATCGTTTTACAGATTCCGCGCCTTTATGCAGTCCGGTCTGTAGGATTATTGTCACCTTAAATCTTCTTCCGCGTTATGTCGATATACCCATTCGCTATACTCAATTCCAGGGTTTAGCACGGGATCTTTAATCGAGGCTCTTACTTTCAGAGTCGAATCAGTCAAATCCATAATTTGCCAAAATTCTTCTCCGGTTACTTGTCGAAGTATATATATTACAGCCATGGATTCTGTGGTAAAGGACCATTGGAAATAGAAAGTTTCGTCATAGACTTTTTCTTCTTTTTCAAAACGCTCTATTCTGTTAGATCCTTTACCATTTTTCTCGAATTTCCATGAATTAAGCACTTCTACTTCGTTTGCTCCATCAATACTCTGTTGTAGCCATATACCATTGGTGAGCAGTGATATTATTCTATTCTGATCGGGGGTCGTATATCCGGTTGAAGGCTCGCAACTTACGAATAAGATTAGCATAGCCAGCAGAAAGTGCAAATGTTTCATATTAATCCATGAATTTAGCTGTTATCTGACATTGACCTATTGAGGTCGGATTATAAAGCCTACCTTTGAAAGACCAGTTAACATTACCAGCCTGACCGGAAACAGTCCAGATGAACTGATAGTATTCCATGGAGCCAGTTCCAGACATTATTATTGCCTTGGGATTTGTTCCTCCACCGGCAGGGTAATCTCCATTGGGATCTTTTGACGCACCATTTGTATAACATCCTACTTCAAAGAAATAGTATTTATAGCCAAACATATTGATATTAATATCACAAGTCAGGCGATTGGGTGCGGTAAAGTTAGCTTGTTGAACAAGGTTTGGAGTGAGTTCCATTGTCCAATAAAGCGATCTTGATGCACGTGACTGCGGTACCTGGACCGCTTCCAACATAACTTCCGGATTTGGATTGATATTTCGAATCCAAACATTGCCATCACCAGTCATATAGACTATCTGTTCCACATCAGTTCGTTTTGCCATGATGTCAAGCTGTGCGTTGAGCTGCTTCAGCTCATTTTCAAAGCGTTGGCGATTAGCAGGATTAACCTTGTTCAGTTCATCAAGGGAGCTATTTATTACATAGTCCGAAGGATTGACCTTCTTTGCCTCGTTGATGAAGTAAGCACCTTTTGATTTGTCGATATCGACAAAATGTGATAATACTTCGGCATCCTTCTCGTAGGAACGAGTTGATGCAAGTTCCGGGTTCGGCACATCATCCGAACAGGCCGGCAACAGCAGGCAGCATATCGCCACCAAGCTGAGAAGTGTTAGAAACTTTCTCATTTTTTAATTGTTTAAATAGTGAAACATTATTTTACTTATTCAACTACTCATGCGCATTGCTTGTCCGCGATGAGCATTGGTTTATTGATTCGTTTGGGAAATAATCAAACAATAATTTTGCCAGTGGCAATCCATTCCTCACTTTCAATGCGTAGGACGATTAAACCACTATAGTTGTATGGTATATTCAACACGGCATTGATGCAAGGTGAATAGTCCAGCACATTCCCATTTTTATCACAAAGGAATATTTGGCCCTCCATCTCTTCGTCCCCGATGACCTCTATTTGATGCATATCGGAATCATAGACAACCTCTATCGGCAGACGCATTGGCGCGCGATTTACCGACATATTTTTCTCTGGAATACTTCTATGATGTATCTCCATGAGAACTCCGCGTTGTTCTGCAAATGCGGTGTGTGCCATTGCTAATAGCAACCCCACCAGAATAATTACCTTTTTCATAAGTATTTTTGTTTTTAATTTGATGTAAAATTACTGCTAACAAAGTTTTCAAGCAAGAGTAAAAGTTTTACGTTAAACTTTTTATATTATAGATATTCAGAGTTTTACAGCTGAGCAAATAACTGAAGTTTTACAAAGGCCACCAAAGTTATACGGAGTGTCTCAAATTGGATATTTTGCGTTGTGTTGTCCAGCATTCATACATAATCACACGGATTTTACATATGCCCAATTTTAATCCTGACTGAAATGATTACTGAGGTTGAGAGATGATAATAGTAATATAATAAAAACACCGTCCTTCTGACAAGGACGGTGCAATTGATGTTCATCAAAAGAGAACCTAAATTCATTACTCAAAATCTTTCATAAGCCTACGAATATAATGGCCTATATTGGTTTCATGCTCATCTATGCCCAGTTTCTTTCTGATCTCATGGCTTATGATATAATGACGTTTTATCTGGGTATATTCTCCAACTTCCTTTCCGCGTAATCCGATTGCATACAGACATAGATAATTGATTTCATCAGTGGATAGTCCATGCTCCTCAAGATACTCCATCAATTTGGGGTGTGATGCAGCGAAAGCAAGACGGGTAGAATCCATGAAATTCTTTTTGTCATTATGTATAGTTTCAATCCACTTATTGTATGGTTCTGCGTAGCTCTCATTATTGGTTATTTCTTTTGACAATAAACCGTTGAGCAGTTTAAGTCTATTCTTTATGACCGCCTGGATTGGCATAGCCAATTCCGTATGTACTCTCTGTAATTCCTTCAGATTGTCACGTTCGCTTTCCAACTGAGCAATCTCTAATTTTAGGTTGGCGGTTTCCAACTCATGCTGGCGCTTTTCTGCCTCAAGCCGCTTTTTGTCTTTTTCAAGATTTTCGGTTTCTAATGTTTTTTTATCTCTTTCAAGCTCGGCCTTTTCTTTTTCTTTTCGTAGGTTGTCTTGTTCGAGTCTTAGGTTTTCATTTTCTTTCTCAGCCAAAATTCGCTTTGTCCTGCTTAAGTAATCTCGATAATATAACCAACCTACAAGTATGACCAATGCAAATATGCCACAAAGTGTTCCACCAATAATTCTATCCTTATCCCTAATATCCATGAGATTTTTCATTTCAAGTTTATGCTTTTTATCAGAAAACAGCAAATCTTGTGAAAGCAGTTCTTTTTGCTGACGTTCAAGAATGGCAGAATAATCCCGATATAAAGTAAAGGCTTGTTCATATTTACCTTGTTTCTCAAAAATGTCAATCTTTACCGAAGCATATTTAAGTGAGTCCCAAGTGGATGCAGACGGACTTATTTCAGAAAGAAGGGTTAATGCTTTGTCGAACTCTCCAATTTTTGAATAGCCATGGGCATAGATCATAGTCTCATCCGGTGTTAACTCCCTGTTTTGATATGCTGATAAGGCCTCCCTTATCTCTTTCGATGAACAGAACTCTACAGTATAAGACAGTAACGAAGGAAAAAGGTATGCTTCTCCATCAGTATTCTTTTGTACCAATGGTACACAAACGGATAGAAGGCTGTCTGACGCTGATTTGTCATTCAGCATAATATAACCATCAATGGCATTAGTATAACTCTTGATTTCAAGAAGGTCTCTACCAATAGCCCCGTATAATTTCGCAGCTTCCATATTATTTTGGACAAACTCGTTTATCTTGTACTGCTTAAGATATAACATGCCTTGCGCAACTAATGTATGAGCCATCAGTAACGTGTCAGTAACCCTTTGTCTCAAATCGCTGCAGTTCATGAAAGAACGCATGGCGGAATCATCATCGCCCTGATTCTGATAAATCCTGCCTTGATAATAATATGTCCTCAGCTGATCATCGGGGGAACCATGCTCGATATAATAATCAATAGCCGGTTGGAGGACATCGAAAGTTGTCATATCAATACAGTTCTTGTCCAATGCCATGGATTTGAGTAGCGCATACCTGGCTGAGGTTTCTTTTACCTTGATATCAGAAGTAGGGATGCTTTCCAATACCGCAAGGGCAGAATCCGGTTGGGCCTTCATGAGGCTCTCTGCCATATCCAGCCTATCCCAAGCTGCGCCATGACGGTCGCAACTGCCTGTTGCCAGCACAATAGTTGACAAGAGGGTAATAATTATAAGATGTCCCATTCTCTTATTCATCGTTCACATATTGGTCTGCCTCTGCTGATGTCACTGACAACCTTTTCGTCATATAACGCTTTTACTTCCAGATGAAGTAAACTCGCAATTTTCAGAAAAGTCAGAATATCCGGCTGTGAAGAGTTGGTGCACCATTTCGAGACTGTTGTCGGGTTTACTTTCAGTTGCCCCGCAAGCCACGAATTTGTCAGATGCCTCTCGGCCAAGATTACTTTAAGTCTATTAACTTTCCGCATTGGAGTATCGAATTTGGGTCCAAAGATAATGAAAATTTTTCATTACCACACGATAGCGACCCCTCTAATATCCAATATAACAGTCGTTTTACTGCAAATTTCAAAGATGGAACACTATTTTCTTGGCATAAATTATTAAAAGCGTCTTATTAACACTGCAAAACAACATAAAATTACGCTTTGGAACCTTATGAATTTCATGGCTCAACAGCGCGCAACAAGAGATATTCCAACATCCTGCGTCGCCTTATACCAGAATGTATTTTTCCTTTATAATGGCAGAATGACAGGTAGTCGGCCAATATGTTTCTGTCCCCGGCTTCAAGCCTCCGCAATAGACGGCTTTTTTTATATCCCTGGCCTCCAAGAACCTTTGCGATGCCGCAGTTATAGCTCAGGCAGGCAAGCAGGAGACTGTCAGCCCCATAGGAACGATACAGGGCGCAGAACTTGCGCAAGTCATTTCTGAGCAGATTGTCAGCCTGACTTTCTGTAAGCTGCACGCCTTTACGGTACGGTTCGCCCGGCTGAACGACATGACCGTAGCCGATGGTCGGCCAGTGTTCCGGGCAATGGAGCGTCTCGTAATGCTTGATTATCAATATGGCACGCTCAAGCGGGGGCAGTTCCTTAAGCCGCACCATTGGCGAGGCGGCATCAGTACCTATGCAGATACAGGCAAGCAGGACGGTGAGCAGTGTTTTGATTTTATTTCGCATGGACTCTCCGCTGTATTTCCGCTATCATCGTTTTTACCTCTATCCCCACACGCAGGAAATTTTTGTAGAGTACTCGCTCCCTCTCTTCTTTTGAGGGAAAGGTATAGAATTTAGGCAGTTCCACATACTCGGATTCTTCCCTGGCTATCTCCGCCATATCAAAATCAGTTTTGCAGAAAAATTTGGTGGTCTGGAACTCTTCCGATTTCTGTATGTTCATGCTGTCGCCGCGCCCGGTCTTTGTTTTTATGAAATCCCGTGCCGTCTGTCCGCATATCCACCCAGTCGGCATATCAGATATTTTGGAGGCGGGAACGAGACTGTCCATGTTCTCGTTAAGGTTAATGCTCGTCTTATCCCGGTCAATGGTGACGCCCTTCTTAAGCTGTACCACCTTGCCGAAGATGTCATTGGAAAGCCATTCCAAAGTTTCCTTGCTTCTTGCCGAACCGCTTACCACATTACCTACGGTAGTGATGATTTTCTGCATACCTACCTTCCCGTAATCGGCCTCCAGCTGTGGCAGTTCCTGAAAACCGAGCGTCACGCTAACTTTGTTGCTTCGGGCAGTGCCTATCAGTCGGTCTATCTTATGGAAATACAGTGTCGGCAGCTCATCGACGATGATTGACACAGGTATGTTCTTTCCCTGCCCGGTATTCACGCGCGTGACAAGGCGGTTCAGTATAAGGGCGTTCAGCGCACCGATGATGCTCTCCATTTCGGGGTCGTTGGCGATAAGCAGATACGACGGGTTCTTCGGGTCGCTGACCTTCAGGTCGAAGTCATCGCCGTCACGATGAAATATCCAGTACGATTCCTTGGTGGCAAGACGTGAGGTATATACACGGAGCGTACCTATCATCCCCTCCAGTTGCTCCATCGCCTTGTTCTGCAGGGCGGTCTGGAACGGGCCGAGCAACGGCGCAACCTCGTTGTCGGTCTGTAGCACATCAAAAATAGTCTGATAGCTTTGGTTCAGGAACGAGAGGATATGCGGCATGTCGCTGTACTTGCCGAGCCAGTAGGCCGGTTCCGTCACCGGGCCGTCCTTGTATTCACGCACGATGCCAGTAGGCTTCCATATCCTCGTCACCGGGTCTTGCACCTTGTCGGCATAGAGCTGTCTGCCGGAGGCATCATACGGCTCTTTCTCATAGTTCACGAAGAAATAGATACAGGCGGCGAGGAAGTTCACAGCCGATGTCTGAAAGAACTGGTCGGAACCGCCGCCTCCCTCTTTCTTGCCTTTCTGTAGGGATTCCAGCAGGGTCTCTGCGGTCTCGCTGGCAGCGGCAAGATTCGGGATGTATTTCGCCTGTATAGGGTTCACACGCCGGCTGTACTCCACATCGACGAAGTTGATGATATTGAACTGGCAGTTTGGCGGTGTCTTACCCAATCGCCTGTTTTTAAGATAGTGGTAGTATAGTTTGGTGGCTAAGGTAGGGAACTTATAATCATATACAACCATAGCAAAGCCTTTGGCGGAGTGCTGCCGGATGAACGGCTCGATGATGCTGAATGTCTTACCCGAACCGGGAGTACCCACGACCCAGGTGCCTCGGAACGGATTGGATACCGACACGCACCCCCTGCGGAATTTCCCTTTGTAATAGAAGCGCATGGGGATGTTCACCGAATAATTGTTCTCCACCGCTTCGGTGGCCTGTTCGAAGCTCTCGTTTTCGAAGTTGAAGCGGTCTTTGAGAAGACCGTCCTTCAGGAACTTTGATATATTGTCGAGAGCAACATGGATAAGTACCATCCCGACGACAGATAGTATCATGTAGAGCCAGATATTGACCTTCAGCGTGTAGATGCGCGGCATGATGGAGAAGTCGAAGAGCCACACGGACAGTATGACCAGTCCGACACCACCGAGCAACGGATAGAGCACCTGCTTCTGCGCATCCATCTCAAGGTGCTTCTTGTTGCGCGTTCCCACGCAGGTTATGCAGATGAGCAGGAAGGTCGTCACCTTGGCATATATCAGGTTCCCGTCACGATAGATGAACCATGTCTTGATTCTATCATGGATGTCCACGAGCACGCCATTCCAGTAGTCGAGAGTCTCCGGATCGACAGCGTACTCGAAAAATTCAAGCAACAGCGACACATAGACCGCCGCGCGGAATATCTTGTAAAGTCCTTGTATCTCTTTTGTTTCTTCCATAGTCCTGAGTTTGTTTCTTGCTATTCATTAAGAGTCACAATTGGACGTATTTTATGCGGTTGGAGCTTGGGTGTCTCCTGAACGGCACCGCTACCGAGCGAGTACAGCCACGCTTTCGAGGTTTCCTGACCGACTACCTCCGTGGATGTCCAGTACCAAACCTCGTCCGCCTCATCGGGCAACGGGTCGCCACCGCATCTTTCGATGACACGATTGATGTACGGCTTGGCCACATACAGCAGTCGCATCTGTGCCACCGAGGGGATATAGGCACTCTGCCCGTAACGCCACATGGAGAAAACGGCATTGGCCGCCGGCGAACCGCAGCCGCTGTTGGCATACATCTCGTAGGTGTTGGCGTTGCCGTCATGCGCGTACAGGGCGGCAGATGTCCCCTGTGCCACGCCCACGCTGTCAGCAAAGGCTTCATCGGGCAGGTCACGGAGGTACACGGCATATCCGTTCCCCTCCATCTTTTCATCATTGTGGAGATGGAACACCACGGCTATAGGTTCCTTGCCCTGACGGTCACACTCCTCCAAGACCATGACACGGCCGTCGGTGCAGAGCACATGACCTATTTTCATCGAGGTGTCGGGAAAATCGTGATGCCCGTCGCATGACGCGAGAGCCACGGTCAGCATAAGGACAAACAGACCGAAGTAGTTACACTTCAGCATTTTCCACGTTCTGCGCCATTTCACCTTCAGTCCTTTGCTTCTGGAACGGCTGTCTGTCTGCCTTCGGGCATTGGCGCGGTTGATAATCTTGTTCATACGGTTCAATATTTTTACATAATTGGTTTTCATGGCTTCTTATTTTACAGGTAGTTTCACGCCTAACACAATGCCTGTGCGGAACAGGTCCTTGCCCTTTATCATCAGGTCTGACTTCACCTGCCAGTACACCTGCCAGCCGCCACGCAGACGGTAGTTGTGCTCATAGCCGGCGTGTACGCCTCCCAAAAACCTGTGGGTGTCCGAGCCGAGAGAACCGCCGAAACGGAAGCTGCCGTAATGGTTGCGACCGCGTACCACGCACGGCTTGTAGGCGGCACCTATGCTCCACGAACGGTAGTTCTTCCAGAACGAATCCGGGCAGACATGGCCGCACGAGGCGCATTTGTCCCACTTGAGGTAGCCGTTGGCGAAAAACTCCCAGGCGTTGTGGTAGGCGTTCTCACGCTCATAGCTGAGTGTGGCGTCCAGCCCGTTCTCATACAGGAGTCCGATGCCGAAGGACACACGCCCGTCACGGTCTCCGGCAAACGCTGTGGCTGACACCGCCAGCACAGCGACAAAAATCATCAGTATCTTCCTCATGGCTTATTCCTCCGTCAGTAATGCGCTGCTGAAGCCGTCGGCCGACAGCACGTCCTCATAGTCTATATTCACGGATATGGTGCGCCCGGAAATCTGCTTCTCGGTCAGCTCCACCGTCAGCACCTTGTCGTTGGGGAAAGTCAGCTTCTTCACCACGATCACGTTGCGGTAGCCGTGCAGGAACGACCGGGACTGCTCCAGTACCAGTTCCGGCTTCAACTCCACGACCTGTGAGTTCGTGGCTTTCGACACTTTCTTGTCGGAGAGCTTGAGCCTTATTTCGTCAATGTCGAAGCGGATATTGGTGCGGTTGTCCACCGAGAAGTCGAGGAAAAAATAGTCACCCGCCGAATAGATGTTGTTCAGCCGCATGGTCATGCGGTGCTTCTTGCTGCTTACGTTGCGGAACCGTGCAGGAGACGTCCATATCTGACGCGCATAGCGGTACATGTCCTCTGTGGACATCGACACGGCAGGGTTGTGATAGGCGGTGCGCTCCGACAGCTCCACCTCCTTGCTGGTGACGGCTTCAGTCAGCCGTGTCGTGTACAGCAGTGCGTACTGCGTGCGGTAGCGTTCCGTGACGATGGTGACGATGGCAAGCACCTCGCCGTCCTCATGCCCGGCCTCCTTCGGTTTCAGGCGGACTGTGTTGTTGATGGGCTGGTCGCCGGCCACCATGTCTGTGGATATGTCCACGAACCGTATCGGCTCGGAGGCGGTGATGACGGTCGTCACCTGCTCGTTGACGGTAAGCTGCTCCATTTCCCGGCAGGTGGTCTGCGCCTGGACGGAGTGGAATGCGGCGGTGAGCATGACGGCCGCAAGAATCTTTTTAAGCGTTGTTCTCATTGTTTATATTGTTGTTTTCGATTTCTGTTTCGGTTCCTGTTTTCTTGAATCTCTCTGCCTTTATCCGTTCCCCGGCTATCCGGCAGTAAGCGGCATCGGTCTCGAAGCCGATATAGTGCCGTCCGCTTCTGATGGCGGCTATGGCGGTGGTTCCTGACCCCATGCAGTTGTCAAGCACCACGTCCCCCTCGTCGGTGTATGTTCTTATCAGGTACTCCACAAGGGCGACGGGCTTCTGCGTAGGATGGTAGAAGGCACCTGTCTTGTGTTCCTTCGCTATCTGTATGACGGAAGTCGGATATTTGTCATCGGCGATGCGGAAGTCGGTCATCTTCATGTTACCGTAACAGCGGTTGGTGAATGTCTGGCTGGTGCGCCGACTGTGGTTGCGCTGCGATTTGTCGCAGGGTATCATCTGCGGATGGTACACGGGCAGATGCTCGTAAAACACAAGGATGTCCTCATGCTTCCTTAGCGGCATACGGTTGGCGTTCAGGTGGCCGCTGGCCCTGTCCTTGTACCATACAAGGTTATACCGCCACAATCGGGGTTGGGACATGAGCAGTTTTGCTGTGAACATTCCCTGCCCGAAAAGGATGACGGGACTGTCCGGCTTGAGGATGCGCCGGTACTGTTCCCACAAAGGGGCAAGCGGTATCGGCCTGTCCCAACGGGCTTCCCGGTTTCTGCGGTTCAGTATGCCGTATGGCAGGTCGCACACGACGGCATCGATGCTCCTGTCGGCAATCCGTTTCATCCCATCCAGGCAGTCCTCGTTGTATATTTCGTCAATGCGTATCATCGTCCAACCTGTTTTTGTTGTTTTCCCTGCTGTTTACCAGATAGACGAAAGTGCCGTACTTGAGCTTCACCTTGTTCTTGCGTATGGCTTTCGCTATGGCTCCGGTGGTCTGCTGGTAGGCGTTCTGTATGGCCTGCATGCCCCACTGTGCCACGTTGTTGCCGTAGCTGCCGTTGTTGATGCTCATGTTGCTGCTCATAGCCCCGGACGCAATATCCTTGGTGGTCTCGCGGAAAGAGGAATTGGGCACATAAAGCCCCTCCATGCCGTCGGTGTCGTAGAGGGTCAGGCTCACCTTCAGGAGTTCGTCATCCACCATCAGGCTCTTGACGGTGCCCTTCACGCGCTGCTGCCCGAATCCGCTCATGGTGGCGTACATGTATGAGCCTTTTGCAAGGACGACACCGTTTATCTCCACTTCATCGAGCAGGCGCAGCCTTACACGCGAGCCGTCAACGGCTTTCACATCCTCGTCGATGATCGCCTTGATAAGGTTCGGCTCCGGCTCGTTCTCGGCAAGGGTATTGAAATAGGCGGAGTTGGGCTTCTTGGCTTTAACCACGGTCTGTGTGGCGGCATCTTCGGGCGGCTGGGTGACGGCATCCCCGTTCTCCGTGACCGTGCCTGCCGTCCTGAGCGTGTCATTGGCGACCGGCTGCGGTTGCTGCACTTCCTCCATGCCTTTCTGACCGTTCAGGCGGGCTTCGGCGAGTGCCTTGTTCAGCTCATCGAGGGCTTCTTGCTGGCGTTGTGCGCCGCGCCGGAGGCGTTCATCCTCGCTCATGGGTTCCGTAACGGAGTCGTTTGCCATCGCCATGCCGCGCTCCCGGCTCATGTCGAGGCGGGACTGCATCTCCTGAAGGCGGCGTTCCGCCTCTTCGTCGAGCAGGGCGAGGTCCTGTTCCGTATATTTGGAGTCGTATGTCTCCGTTCCGGCTTCCTGTTCCCGGTCGATGTTCTCCACGGCAGAGTAGTCCTGTATCTTTCCGTAGGACTTTGCCATGTTCTCATACTTGCCGCCTATCTCGTCGGTACGGAGCTGCGCCTGCGGCAGTTCCGGGTTCAGGTACTCCGTGGTCTGCATGCCGGACGGCTTCTCCGCCAGTTTCACGTCGAAGACATCGAAGATGAAGTAGCCGGCTCCCAGCAGCAGGGGGTAAAGGATGGCCGGGAGCATGTATTTCGGCGCACGCCAGTCAATCCTGCTTGTAAGTTCTTTCAGGGTCATTGCTCTCTGTTTTTATGATTGGTTTATTACGTTTCTGTCTCAACAGCTCTTCCTGGTGCTGCGTGGCTGTGACCGTCTGCTCGGTCTTCGGACGGTTGTATATCTCCACCATGCGGCAGATGTTCAGCGTCAGGCAACCGATGACGATGCCGAACACCAGCGTGAGGAACATCTTGGGATGCTGGCAGGCGAAGCACTGCGCATATCCGGCGGCTTTGTCTATTTTCAGCAACCTGGCCCACTTGCGACCAGCACTGACCTCCTTCTCGTACCTTTCGGCATACCGGGGGTCGTTTTTGTCCGGCATCTTCTCTCCGAGTATAAGTTTCTTCCATCCCATAATCAGTAACTGTTTTTGGTTCTCTGTTCGATGTCCTTGTTAAGCAGGGTGCGCCAGTTCACGATAAGCAGCCCGTGGGGGTTGTTGTCGGTACGGGGCACGCGCTTCAGCTGTCCTGCCGTCACCAGTTCCCTGGTAAGGATGGAGGTACGGCGTTCGATGCGCTGCCTGCCGTAGTAGGTGAACTCCATCTTCTCCTTGTTGAAGTTGATGCTGTCACAGAATATCGAGAACACCGCCGAGGTGCCCATGATATTGTTGTAGAATCCTTTTTCCTTTAGGGTGTTGTACTGGGCAAGTCCCGTCTCGTCCACCAGATACATGGCTTTGTCAAGCGTGTACTTGATGTATTTGTCATCGGGAGCGAGCGTAAAGAAGTAGTGGTGGAACATTTCCACATGGCTCTTGGCTTCCACATCGAGGGTCTCCTCCATGGTGGTGCGTTGCACAAGGATGGGCACATTGCCGTCCAGTACATAGATTTTCTGCTGGGCGTCCACTACCATGGAGCGGGCCGTCCAGATGCTCGACAGACTGATTACGATGCACCCGGCAAGGAACAGGGCGCAGATTATCATCACGAGCTTGATCTTGTTTTCCAAATTCTTTATGACCATTGTTTTATCTTATTTTATAGGATTCCTACACCTTAATTATATATTATCTCATCATGGATGAAATCGCGCCGGTCGTTGACATCTTAGCCTGCTGTGCCACACCCTCGCCGAAGTTTCGTGTAGAGAAAGCCGTATCTCCTTCAGGTATCATCCACGCTGCCAAGTCGGGAACGAGGTTCAGGCACTTGAGAGCCACGATGCTTGCAGCCATCAGGTAGCCGGCCGAGAAGAACGAGTTTTGCAGGTAGGCCGCCATCGTCGCCTCACTCTGCGTGATGGCTGTCAGGTTCTCCACCTGTATGCACAAGACAATATCAAACAGGAGCAGGACATAAAATCCTACGAAGTACAACATGGCTCCGTAGAAATGCACCGTCAGATAGCGTATCATCCATTTCGCCCAGGCTCCTTCCCATTTAGGCAACAGGGAGAAAGCCCACTGTATCGGGCCGAATATCGTCAGCATGCCAAGTAGGATTTGCTGGCAATAGATCGTCGCCCACCAGCCTATTCTAAAGACAATCAGCGCAATAACCATCACGATTTTGTCTATACAGACGGTCGCGCCGGAGACAAGACTGGTGAACCACAGCTTGCTGGCGTCCTTTTCCATATTGGTGACTTCATCGACTCCGGTCTGCTCCATCGTCGATTCTATCAGGGCGGGGTCCATCGTACCGGCACGGGCTACGTCCGCCTGTGCCTGAAGATTGGTATAGAGCGTGTCACGGACGAAGATGAGCTGCTGCACTTCCTCGAACTTGTCGCCGATCTGTGCGGCTTCTGCCTGATACAGGTCGTGTGTGTATGAGCCGATGGCATTGGGGATGTACGAAAGGAAATCAAGCACACACCAGCTGCTGCCGCTGTTGTGCATCCCCGTGTCCGCAGGAGGATACCACCATGTCATCACGATAGCCACCGCCAAAGGACGGAACAGCTTCATCACATCGAGAGGCTCGTTCTTCACCATCATCTTGTACGCCATGCCTGCCGCCATGATGATGGCGAAGAGTGCCGCCAGTGCCATGCACATCTGAAGAATCCACCAAAACGGGCCTTGAGAACCGGTAAAAGTAGCGTCGCACAAGAACTCGTTGGTCTGAAAAATCACGTCATCCACCTCTTCTTCAAGCAGGTTGATACCAAAATCGCTAAGAATATTGTCTGCCATTGAAATTTGTTTATTAGTTCTTTATTTATGAATCTATCGCCATTATTTATGGCTGGTTGACACTGTTTCCTGTCGCGCTCCAGCACGCATCGCGCCACCGGGCCAGTGCCTCCGCCGCATACACGGCGTTTTTGTTTTCCCTGTCATAGCTCGATGCCAGCAGCGACGCGGTCGTCTTACTGTTGGCAAGATAGACGAGATAGCGTACCAGTTCCTCGTTCTTGCGCGACACATCGGCATAGATGCCCAGATACTGCTTCTTGCGCTGCGAGTTGGGCATATACGCATCCTGTGTCGCTTTGATGGCAGACTTGAACACATTGTAGTATTCCTTCCACACCGTCTGCTGGCCGGGAGAACCGCCGAGCTGCAGGATGCGGTCGATGTTCTTTTTGAAGTCCGCCATTTTGGAGTTGAGCTTGTCTCCCTCTGCCAGCCATGCCACATCCAATGCGCCGCCTGTGCGGTCGGCCACGTTCAACGCCTCTATCTCGGCGCGTTTGGTCATGGCAGAGTCCAGTTTCTCAGCATCGTCAACCTGCCAGTATCCGGCAATTCCCGCCGTGGTGCGGAACGACAGCTTGTTCTTCGTCGAGGCGGTCTTCCGGTATCTGTTGTGCAGGAGGGTGTAATACAGGTCCGGCGTAAGGGAGCCGGAGCCGATTTCCGCTACGGTAAACTGGTTCTGCTTGGCGGAATCATGGTTGTAGGTCACGTTCTGTGCCGTGGCCGAAGCCACGCACATCCCTGTCATCAGATATAGCATCAGTCGTCTCATTTCCTGTTCCTGTATGGGTTAAGCCCGCTTTGCCGCCACCGCCCGAAGGCGTCCTCTATGATGAGCGACCGTGAACGGGGTGTGTAAATACTTTCTTTCCAATAGCCTATCCGAACCTGAATGTATCTCCATGTGTCGAAATAGGCGGCATTGAGCAGTTTCTTGATGTTGTCAAGGCTCGTGTTGATGCTCTCCAGCACAAGCATGAGGTCGGATGTCGAGCACGCGGCGGCTCCCGTGGCATACAGCACAAGGTCGCTGACCGATCGGTACAGCCCCTTGCCCTCGGCCGATATGCGGTCGATGCACCTCAGGCTTATCCGTATGATGACGGTGTCCTGCAGGGCGAGCCTGTTGCGTTTCAGCACCTTGGAGTTGTAGTCTTCGAGCAGTTTCTTGTAGTCGCCGATGCGGTCGCTCACCGTGTGATAGGTGGAATACACGTTCATGGAGGTGCGGAGCGACTGGTACAGCACGTCTATAACATCGAAAGCCCTGGTGTATTTGTCAAGGTCGAAGTTCAGCACCTTGTAGTCTTCCGCCGCCTTCGCGCTGTACTCGTGCAGCAGGTTGTTGCTCTGTTCCAGCGTGGCACGGGCGAGAAGCAGGCTGCGCTGGTTCTTGTGGTCGGCGATATACGCTTCCACGGAGGCCACGTCGAAGCCCCATTGCGCCCTGACGACGGCCGGCATCGCCAGCATCATCAGCGTAAGCAGTATGTGGATTTTCATTTTCATTCGGTCGGTTCCTCCATATATCTGTAATTGCGGCTTCCGGCACCGTTTATCCAACGGGCGAAGCTCTCGTCAAGAATCGTGCGCCTGCGTCCCTGCTCGTCGTTGATGTAGGGGGCGGCATTTTTCAGCACGTCGATGATAGACAACTTGTAGTGCATCATCTTCTCAAGGCACACGAGGTCGGCATAGATGCGTGTCAGGCGGCTGTCCACCTCACGCGCTATCTCCAGTCGGTCAGACGACCACAGCAGGTGGTAGGTGTCGCCGCTATTGTCCTGCTCCACCGGTTCGTTCCTGATATATTCAGTGCTGACGGTACAGGAGGGATAGTCCCTCGCTATCTCCGAGATATGGGCGTTCACCGTGGCGGCGTTCTCCCTGTCGCTTTTGTTCGGGTCGAGCTGCAGTACATCCACGACCTGCGTGTCGCTGTAATCCGCCGTCAGCGTCCATTCTATCTGCATGATGGCCCGGTGTATCTTGATGCCGAGGAAATACTTCGGCTTGCGGGCGATGCTCAACGTGGCCTTGAACGTAATCACGGCGTCCATGCTCCCGGAGGTGGCGGTGCGCACATAGGTGTAGCCTTCCCAGTGTCCCTCTCCCTGCCAGGTGAGGTCGAAGGCGGTCTTGCAGTCGTTCATGATGGCGGGGATGCGGTAGTAGTCATCGGTGGGCACATCCTCGCCGCCGGCGGCTTCCTCACGCGCAGCCCGTAGGTCGGTGAGTTTCTGTCTGAAGTCCTCCTGCTGGCGTGTCAGTTCCTCTATCCGACTCTTGTTGGCGTTGTACTGCTGGCGCAGTGCCGCCGCTTCCTCCACGGTGGCATTGGCTATCCGGCTTATCAGCGACCGGTTCTCGGCATTCAGGATGTCTATCTGTGCCTGAAGCTCCGCTATACGGTTGTTGTATTCCGTTTCCAGGCGGTCAAACTCCGACAGGTCGAGGCTGTTGTCCGTCAGCGTGGTCTGCATGGCGCACTCCTTGGAATGGGCATTAAGTGAACCGCCGCAGCTCCGGCATTTGTACTGCGTGTTTCCCTGCGATATGGTGAACCCGTCATGGCAGGTCACGGAGATAATCACGCTCTCCGTGCCTTTCATCTTGGCTTCGTCGGTCGCCTGGTAATAGTTCTTGGCATCCGAACCGATGTAATAGACATACCCTTCCTCGTTGTCGTTGAACTCCGACAGCCGTGCCTGCATCTGCCGCTGGAAGGTGCCGGGATCCATCGAATAGGAATCGAACACATCCTCATATATCTCTTCCGTCCGGTTCCAGCTCTTGGTGACACGGATGGAATAGGCGTAGGACTTGGCGTACTGCCTGTTCTTCTTTGACAGGATGTATGCGTAGCGGGAATAGGAGATGGAATAATGGAAGTCGTCGCCCGATGCGTTCATCTGCCTGACCTTGTTCCTCGACCATCCGGCGTAGCTCTCCGAGTTGGAGAGTATCTGCTCCGTCTGTGCCGACGAGGGGTAGAAGTCCGCGTCGGTGGTGTTGAAGCGTGTCCAGGCGCCGCCGTAAAGGATGCTGTTGTCATCCGTGGGAGGCATGTAGTCGCAAAGTGTCTCGCTGCCGCTGTCACGGCGGTAGATGTACCAACGCTGGGTGTAATACTGTCCCATTGTCTCACGGAGATAGTCGGTCATCCACGAGGTCATGTTGTAGCTGTCTATGCTGAACAGCCGGGCCACGTTTTCCGGGCCGCCGACCATCGAGAGCAGGGTGCCGCCGAGGTCATGCTCAAGAGACTTGTAGAATCCGTAGCTGCTCTCCGCAGCGTTCACGATGGCGGTGACGTTCCCCTTGGCGATGTCGTTGAACGAACTGCCGCCGAGCAGGGCCTCCATCATGTTCTCGGCTCCCGCACCGGCTATGCTGACTCCCATGTCGTACAGGGTGTTTACATCGGATTTAAGATTTTCCTTGTTGAAATGGTTGGGAATACTGCCGAGGTCGTCGAAGAACCTGCGCCAGTCCACGCTGCCGCCGCCGGCAAGGTCGAACAGGGGCTGGAACTGAGGGGCGAGCTGCAGGAACACCACGTCACGGAAAGACAGCGAGCTGTTGGTGACGATGGACTCGAACTGCATGCAGAGCGTCTCCACCTCATGGCAGACCTTGAACAGGTAGCTGCCCCAATAGAGCGCGGTCTGGGGCGAACGGAGCATCATGCCCGCGACATTCCATATCTTCGGCATGATCTTCGCGCTCACCAATGAATAGATGCGGCGGTAGTAATAGTTTTCCGTGGCACTGCTCCAGATGCCGAGGTCGGTCAATGCCTTGCGGTCAAGATATTTGGACATGAAGATGCCGGCCGTGGCGACTTCCGCCGCGCTGTAGCGGTCGAGTATCTTCCTGACCTGTTCGCTGTAATACATTTCCGTAGCCGTCTCCGTACCGAAAGCGGCGGTCATGGCGGCCACCGTTTTCTTGTCGTAGTTGACGGAATACCACACCGAGGCCGCAGCGTCGGACGCTACGGTCAGCAGTACGGTCAATATGATCAGGAGGCGGTTCATGCTTGCAGTCAGTTTGTCGTTTTATTTCCCTTTCTTCACCGTCCCTGTCTTGAGGAAGCGGTATTTGCCGGAGGTGCAGCCGTCGTTGGCGGGGGTGTACTCCACATATCCGCGTGACTGCAGCTCCTCACTGGCGGCTTTCATCGCCGTGACGCTGTAACCGCTGACAAGGCTGAGCAACGCGGCCGGGTTGATGCTGACGGTCTCCTGACGGTCACGCCTGTAGCGGTAAAGCAGGTAATAGAACAGCACGGTGGCTTCCTTGCTGAAATTGTTGTCGTCGCAGTCGCGCCAAAATTCCTCTATCAGTTTGTTCTCGTTCATAATGGGCTTTTGTTTATGGTTTTACTTTGTTGTATCCTTTCTTGCGGGCAGGTTCAGTACATGGCCGGCTTTCTGCACCCGCCGGGCAAATTCCAGCGGGGCACCGATGCCGGAGTTGTCCCAGTCCCTGCAATACCTCTCTATGGCCTCCTGATGGCTGCACCCCAGTTCCGCCTTGTAGAGTTTGAGGGCATCCTTTTCGGCACGCTCCGTGGTGTAGGTCATGTAGCACTCGTGCGATTCCTCCACGCCGTACACGCTGCTCGTCGAGCCTCTGCGGATGAATACCTCGCGGAAGAAGGAGCGGCCGTCCTTGTTGTCAAGCCGATTGATGGTGAAAATCTTCTTGCAGTCCACATCGGTGAGTCCGAGAATAGCCTTGATGTTGTCGAAGCGTTCACGGAACTTACTCTGGTCGAGAAGCATCACCACGTCGGAATTGTTGATGATGGCCTCCTTCACTATCTCGCTGCCGATGATATCCTGTATCTCCTGCGTCACGACACCGACCGACGCCCAGAACTTACGGGCCGTCTTGTAGAGGTACTTGATGTATTCGGCCATAAGCGGGGTGGCGATGGCTTTCCACGCTTCTTCAATCACAAGGACTTTACGGTTCTTTTTCAGGCGCATCTTCTGCAGGAACACATCCATGATAATCAGCGTGACTATCGGGAACAGCGTGGCGTCATCCTTAATCGCGTCAATTTCAAACACGATAAAGGTCTCGTCAAACAGCGTGCTGTCCATATTCTCGTTCAGCGTGGTCTCGTGGCTGCCTCCCCGGTAGAAGTCACGCAGCTGGTAGTTGAGGTCGGCCGTGTCGATGCCTTTCAGTTCGTTCTCACTGATAATCTCCGGTATGCGGACCACGGCGAAGTCGAAGAACGAGTTGAACGACAACGGCGCATCTATTTTACCCGTAAAGAAACTGCGGTAGTATTCCTCGATGGTCTGGCCGATGAGCCTGTCCTCGGTCTTCGTCACGACACCCTCTGAGCCTTTCCAAATCTGTAGGACAAGATTTTTCAGGAAGTTGATTTTCTCGATGTTTATCTCTTCCTTGGTAATCTTAAACGGGTTCATGGTAATGGGCTTCTCCTCGGTATAGGAGATGTACTTGCCACCGAGGTACTCGCAAAGTCCCTCGTAGGAGTTACCGGTATCGACCATTACCACGTCCGTCCCCTGCTCATGGAGCTGGCGCACAACGCTGTTCATGTGGAATTGATTTTCAATGACTTTAGTCGCTGACAATCAACTACATGAGAAAATAACGGTACAACTATACGTTAAGGGAAAAGAGGGAGTGAAAAAGTTGCTTTGAGGGAGTGAAAGGATTAGAGAAGGTGTGTGTGTTGAATGAAAGATTTAACTAAATCTTAACAGTTGATAAGAATTTTTATAGCTTATGGCATTCACATAAAAGACATGAAATTTCCGTAGAGATGGTTGGGTGCCAGAAAAATTCAGTAATTTTGTAATATGGAAAAGGTATATAAATCGAAAGTCGCTAAATGGTATCTATGGACTTGCATCGGTGTTGTTGCAGCTTTTATAGGTACATTGTTCTTATGTTATCAGTCCACATGGGTACTCCTTATTGATGTGGTGTTTATAGGCATAGCGGTTGCCTTAATGTTCGATATACTATTTCACACTGATTATACAATCAATGGAGAGAAGTTATATATACGATGTGGAATATTGTTCCATATGACTTTACCGATAAACAAGATTAGAGAAATAGCCCATAAATCGACAGTATTATCCTCACCTGCCTTGTCAGCAAAGCGAATAGGCATTAGGTATGGTCTTAAAAATTGGGTCTATATTTCCCCGAAAGATCAGGATGATTTTATATCAACCCTCAAATCAATAAATCCGCAAATCACAATAAGCTGAAAACCGCATCACAAGATAGTGTCTTGACTGTTTTGGTGTCGTGGATAGTTGTCAAGGAATTATTTTTTATTGCTATAAAACAGGGTTTTGGACGCTTGGAGAAACAATAGCGGTACAAAAAGGGGGGAAATGAGCCTTGAAACGCTGTTTTTTACCCGTCAGTGAGAGGCTTTTACGGGATTTTCATTACCTTTGTATTTGGATTGAGGCAACTCTATCCCAGACATACGAAAATAATAAGAAGCGGTATGCTCTCTTGTAAGTCGAGAACGTAGGAAATTCAAGACACTGCACAAGGATGGCATAGTGGTTCTCACGCTATAGCGTGGGCTGCTATACTACATTCGTGCATTAGGTTTCCTACGACCTTCGACTTAGAATGTTGCATTGGCAGTCTGCGCTTCTGCATTTAATAATCTGCCCTGTAAGGACTGCTGGGCAAAAATGAAAGAAACAATGGAAATGAAATTCTGTCAGAGCTGCGGAATGCCGCTCACAAATGAAATCCTCGGCACAAATGCCGATGGCTCTCCAAACGAAGATTACTGCATCTACTGCTACAAGGACGGTAAGTTTACTCAGGACATGACGATGGAGCAGATGATAGACCACTGTGCCCAGTTCACTGACGAGATAAATAAAAACTCTGGTCAGAATCTTACAGTCGAGCAGATGAAAGAGCAGATGCGCCAATTTTTTCCGCATCTCAAACGCTGGAAGGATTGATATGTTTATAGCAATTCTTACATACAGGAAGCCGCTTGAAGAAGTTGACCGCTTTCTTCAGGCGCATCGCGACTACCTTGCGGAGCATTATGCCGCAGGCGATTTCATTGCCTCCGGTCCTCAACACCCTCGTATTGGAGGCGTTATAATGATTAAGGCCGACAACCGTGCCGATGTTGATGCCATCATTTCACAAGATCCGTTTAATCTCAACGGAATCGCTGATTATCAGATCGTGGAGTTCAACCCGACAATGTCCTGTGACGCTGTTCTTTCAAATTTCTTATTATAATCTGGTGATATATGGTAAAATTAGAAGATGCTGTTGAAATAATATCTGCGCTCGAAAATGCAGGAATCAAAGTGTTTATTGATGGAGGCTGGGGGGTCGATGCGCTGCTTGGCTATCAATCCCGGGCACATAATGATATTGATATATTTATAGAATCTTCCCATAAAGATAGCGTACTCAAAATACTATACGCCAATGAATATAAGGAAATAAAAACGGACTATACTACTTCGGATCATTCCGTTTGGAAAGACAAGAAAGACCGCCTCATCGATTTACATATATTTTCATGTAGCCCCAACCTCAATTTTATATTTGAAGGACAGGAATACCCAAGAGAGGTTTTCTCAGGAAAAGGGAAAATCGGGGATATAGATGTAGTTTGTATACCTCCCGAATATCAAGTACAATTCCATTTAGGCTATGAGCGTGATATTAATGATATAAAGGATGTATTAAAAATATGTGAAACTTTTAACATTGAAATTCCATCAGAGATACTGAAGGAAATTCCACATAAAGACGAGTAATATGCCCTATATATCAATAGAGAGTGGCAAACTGACCGCTGAACAGAAGAAACAGTTGATTGAGAGGCTTACTGCCACAGCTCGGCGAAAATATGAGATTTGTACAAAACGTGACAAAATAAAAAAGGATGATTGAATCTGAACTTGATTATCAGAATGGCAATATAGGGAAGTTATTTCGCTCGCTGTTCTTCCCCACACTGATAGGGATGCTAAGTAACTCTGTATTCCTTATCACCGACGGGATATTTGTTGGACAAGGTATTGGCCCGTTAGGACTTGCCGCAGTCAATATGGTTGCTCCAATGTTCATTCTGATTTGCGGTATCACCCTGATGTTCGGCATCGGCAGTTCTGTCGGGGCATCTATTTGTCTTGCCAGCAAACAACATCTCTCTGCTAAGAAAATAGTATTTCAGTGTTTTTTAAGTGGAGAATTACTGATATTGTTTCTTGCAACTATATTTATCAGTGATCCTAAAGGAATTGTCAACATACTTGGAGCAGATGATTCTATACGGAAGCTGTCTTCGGCATATCTGTTCTGGTTATTTACGGCTATGATTTGTATGTTACCTCAAATCGGAGGCATGATGGTAATGCGACTTGACGGTTCTCCAAGATATGCCATGTTCTGCCAACTCATACCTGCTATTCTGAATATTGCTTTGGACTATTATCTTATATTTCAGTTGAAACTTGAAACTACAGGTGCGGCGTTGGCAACTTCTATAAGTGGCATTGTCGGAGCTTTAATGGTGTTTCTTTATTTCTGTAAATGGTCTGTTAACTTCAGATTTACGAAAATTGCAGATGCATTTGAAGGAATATTGACTAATACTCGATATGCTGTAAAAATTGGGTTCTCCGCATTCTTTACCGAGGCGACAACTTGCGTAATGATGCTTACCGGCAATTATATGTTTATGCGGCTCATTGGCATCGAAGGAGTATCGGCATATTCAATTGTATGTTATCTTTTCCCGGTTTTCTTCTCTTTTGCAAATTCAATAATTCAGTCAGAACAGCCGATAATCAGCTTTAATTATGGCAATCAAGCATACGGCAGGATTGCCGCAACATTTCAACAAGCTATTGGCACCGCATTTTTATCAGGTATTGGACTATCATTGTGCTGTTTGCTGTTTAACAGACCAATAGCTGAAATATTTTTGGGAAATGGCATGGAATATGGATTGGCTGAGGCCGGCATACCATTATTTGCAATTTGCCCGATTTTCTTCATCTCTAATATGGCTGTGATTGGTTACTATCAGAGTATTGAGAAGGCATGGATAGCTTCACTTATCTCCCTATTACGAGGTCTTGTGGTATTAGTACCTTCTTTTATTATCCTGCCCTCTCTGATTGGTATTGCAGGATTATGGCTGGCAATTCCAATGTCAGAGTTCATAACACTAACTGTCGCGGGAGGAATATTCCTTTTCAGGCATAGGGTCGACATATTAGAGAAATCGCTGATACAATGAATTAACGATTAAGCTATGGACAAGAATAAAATTTATTCGCGTTCCAATGATAATCGGACAGTGTACCGAAATCGGTTGTCACGCGCCCTACAATCGAGGTAGGCGACTTAACTATCTACAATGATTTTGTAATTCGTTTAGAGAGACATACCACCTCGCCCTCTCTCAATCTTCCAATCATACTTACCTTCTGCGACATCGCCAACCTCGTTGAGTGTATGGCGATGTTTTATTTCATCAAAGGGCTGTCGGTGTTCCGCATAGTCACAGAGCCATGCGCCGACCGCTTTCTGCTGCTCGATGGTCTCACCGTAGCTCTGCATAACACTCTTGATGTCGGCGGCTTCGGAGGGAGAGAAGATTGACTTGTGCCGCTCCGTGGCGAAATGGATAATCGCTTCAACGGCTCGCCTGAACACCTCGCTTGCCTTGTAGAGAATATCGGCGATGATATTCAGGATATCCCGGCTCGATTTCAGCGCACCCTGCAACCGCTCTATGGTCTTGTCCTTCTCCGCCGTTGCCCGGCTCACCGCCATGCTGATGCGATGCTGCTCCCCGCTCTTCTGCTCCCGGAGCTGCCGCAGTGCCGTGTCCCTCTCGGATTCAAAAGTGTCAGCGATTGCCATAGCACTGTCCCGCTCCAGTTCGACCGTCCGCTTCGCCTCGGTCAGCTCCTTCGTCCGTTTCGCCACCTCTTTCCTGACGGCATCGGGGAAAGATTCTTTGATATGCTCATTCTCGGCTTTCAGTCTCTCGTTCTCCTGCTCGATGGCTGCGTACTTGCCTTTGCCGAAAAGGTTGGCGATGCCGGACTTTATGCTGTCCGTGTTCTCCCGGTCAACCTCTCTCGCGCGTTCCTCCTTTTCGGCGATTTCGCTGTCAAGTTCCGCGCTGCGCCGCTGCTTCTCCTCGTTCCCGATCTGGAGTTTTTCATGTTCGGATTTGGCATTGTCCGTTTCACGGATCGCGGCATCCCTGTCGGCTTCGGCTGCTTCCTTTTCCGCCTTTACCTGTTCGGCTTCCTGCTTCTGCTTGGCGAGGATGAAGTCAGCGCGTTCAAGATGCTCCTTTCCCGTCTGCTCCTTTGAGCTGCCCCTTTCCATGTCAAGACACTCAGCCAAAAGCGTCTGCATATCGCTCATGGCTTTCTCGTCCAGCTTGCAGGATTTCCCGGTGTCGTGGTTCATCCAGTCCCATACGATATGGGCGTGAAGGTTGGGCTTCCATGTGGCGGTATTTCCGGGAGTGCCGTAATGTCCCTCGTCACGGTGGATGAAGATTTGCAAAGCCGTGATACCCCAACGCTCCTTACACACCTCGCAGAAACGGCGCAACTGCTTCAAAGTGGTATCATTCTTGATTACCACGACACCCTCTTTGAGCGGAGTGCTGCCGCGCACGACGGTCACCTTTCCCGTCTTCTTGTTCACACGCTCACGGTCTTTGGTCTGCATCGCCCGACCTGTCTTTTCCTTTACCATCGCGGCTATCTGATTGTAGCGTTCCGACAGCGAAGTGCCGCCGAAATCAGGTGCTACCCATGTCTC
>ERZ808049.80-NODE-80-length-100124-cov-9.896589_pt1 | contig 100124 bp, 122 predicted proteins | sample MGYA00380198_ERZ808049 | MGnify/ENA primary metagenome ERZ808049 (study PRJEB31490, sample SAMN06133414) | mouse gut metagenome | isolation source: Z2_2 | host: mice | place: China: Chengdu | collected 2015-05 ...
TGATTTTATCAAATAATAATTACATATTAATAAATCATGAAAAATGCTTAAAATAAGAAATTTACTCGTCAATGCTGGTAATTAATAGTTAGGAGTGGATATTTTTCAACAAATAATATACAATAGTCGTGGTGATATTATGGCTAAGCAAATTCCTTTACAACAAATAAGAATAAATGAAAATAGAATTAAGTTATTAAATAATATGGGAATCTATTGTTTGAAAGATTTAATTCTTCATTTTCCATATCGTTATGATTGTATAGAAGCAACATCTTTAATAAATAATGAAAAAGTTATTATTGAAGGTGTTTTAATTGATGAACCTAAAGTTTTTTTTAAAGGACGTTTATCGAGATTGACATTTCAGATTTTATATCAGCAAGAAATATATAAAGTAATAATTTTTAATCGTCATTTTTTGAAGAAAAACATGGTTAAAGGAATGCTTCTAACTATAATTGGTAAATATAATAGTGCTAATAACAGTATTACAGCAAGTGATATTAGATTAAAAGCACTTGAAGAGATAACTGGTATTACTCCTATTTATTCTTTAAAAGAGGGAATAACTCAAAAGTCCTTTCAAAATTATATCATGAAAGCTTTGAAATTTTATCAAGGTCATATTCAAGATGAAGTACCAGCTTCATTATTGATTAAACATCATTTGATACATAAGGAATTAGCTTTAAACTTAATTCATTTTCCATGTAATAATGATGATATAGAAGAGGCATTAAGATATTTAAAATATGAAGAATTTTTAAAATTTCAATTAACAATGCAATATATAAAATTATCTCGCAAAAAAAATATTGGGGTAAAAAAACAATTTGATCAACAGATATTAACACAATTTATTAATCAGTTGCCATTCAAGTTAACTCCTGATCAAAATGCAGCAGTTGATGAAATAATAAATGATTTAAAAAAGGATACAATAATGTATCGTTTTATTCAGGGAGATGTTGGTAGCGGTAAAACAGTTGTTGGAGCTATAGGTTTATATGCAAATTATTTAGCAGGGTTTCAAGGAGCAATGATGGCACCTACTGAAATTTTAGCTTCTCAGCATTTTAAATCTTTAAATATTTTATTTAAAGAAACTGGTATTAATTTAGCATTATTAACAGGACGTTTATCTAATAAGGAAAAACAAAATATTTATCAGGATTTAGATAGTGGTAAAATCAATATTGTAGTAGGGACACATGCCTTATTTCAAGATAAAGTTAGTTATCAAAAATTAGGTTTAGTTATAACTGACGAACAGCATCGTTTTGGTGTAAATCAGCGTAAGGCGTTAAAAGAAAAAGGACAACAAGTTGATTTTATGGTGATGTCAGCTACACCGATTCCTAGAACATTGGCAATTAGTTTATATGGTGATATGGATGTATCAACGATTAAAACAATGCCCACAGGAAGAAAAAAGGTAATAACTGATGTAATAAAATCTCATAGTATGAAACCTATTTTAAATAACTTAAAAAAATATTTAGCTAGTGGAGGTCAATGTTATGTAGTATGCCCATTAGTTGCAGAAAGTGAAGTAATTGATAGTAGAGATACAACTAGTATTTATGAAGGGATGAAAGCGTATTTTAAAGGGAATTATGAAGTAGGTTTACTTCATGGTAAAATGGATGATGAAGTAAAAGAGCATATAATGGAAGACTTTAAAAATAACCAAATTCAAATCTTGGTTTCAACGACTGTTATTGAAGTTGGAGTTGATGTAAGTAATGCTAATTGGATGGTTATTTATAATGCTGAGCGCTTTGGTTTAAGCCAGCTACATCAATTAAGAGGACGAGTTGGTCGAGGAAATGAACAAGGTTATTGTTATTTATTAAGTAATTCATCAAGTAAAGAAGCGATTGAACGATTGGAATTTTTAAAAAGTTGTCATGATGGTTTTGAGGTGTCTTATTATGATTTGAAAGTGAGAGGACCTGGCGATATTTTAGGTAATCAACAAAGTGGGTTACCATCGCTTATAATCGGTGATATTTTTAAAGATATAAATATTTTAGAGGTATCTAGAAAAGATGCTAAAGAATTATTAGAAAGTAAATCTAATGATGCTGTTTATTTAAAATTAATCAGTGAGATTGAAGAACAATTAATTAATAATAATAAATATATTGATTAATTTTTATGATATAATATGAACTAATATGAGGTGATAATAATATGAAATTAGGAATTGATGCTATGAGTGGTGATTTAGGAAGTGCGATAGTTGTTGAAGCTTGTCGCTCATTTCTAAGTAAAAATAAAACAGATGAATTATATGTGGTAGGAAAAAAAGAGGAATTATTAGCTTTAGAGTCATATTCACAAGTCACAATAATTGATGCACAAGAAGTTTTAGAAATGACAGAAAATATTCTAGCTATTCGTAGAAAAAAAGAGTCAAGTATGGTTAAAACAATGATGTTAGCAAAAAATGATGAGGTTGATGCTGTTTTATCATGTGGTAATACAGGGGCTTATTATGCTAGTGCGATGTTATTTTTAAAACGACTAGAAGGTGTTGAAAAATCATGCTTAATGGCAATGTTACCAACATATAATGATAGAGGTGTTGCTTTACTTGATGTTGGAGCAAACTCTGAAAATACAGCTGAGCAATTGAAATCATTTGCTATTATGGGAAGTGTTTATGCAAAGAATGTACGTAAAGTCAGTAATCCTAAAGTGGCATTATTAAATATTGGTGCAGAGCATCATAAAGGTGATGAAGTTCATCAAGAAACCTATAAATTATTAGAAAGTATGCAAGAAATTAATTTTATTGGCAATATTGAAGGTAAGGAGATTTTAGACGGGGATGTTGATGTTGTTGTCACTGATGGATTTACAGGCAATGTTGCTTTAAAAACGATTGAAGGAGTTGCAAAAGTATTAGTAAAAAGTTTAAAAGATGGTTTTATGTCATCAACACGTACAAAAGTAGGAGCAGTAATGGCAAAACCAGCATTAAAACAATTAATGAGTAAATTTGATACTAAAGCTGCTGGTGGCGCACTAATGATTGGATTTGTTAAACCAGTAATTAAAGCTCATGGCTCTAGTGATGCGATTGCTTTTGAAAATGCAATGAATTTAGCATTTGATATGGTTTCAAGTAACGTGGTGGATAAAATGAAAGAAGGATTGAAATAAAGTGGATTTAGAACAATTTTTACAAAATATGGAGATACCTTATAGTAATATCGATATTTTTAAAGAAGCATTTACACATCCCTCATATGCAAATGAAAATAAATTAAAAAATCATGATTATGAACGATTAGAATTTTTAGGTGATGCAGTATTACAATACCATGTCTCTAGGCATCTTTTTGATTTGTACCCAGATTTACCTGAAGGACGATTAACAAAATTAAGAGCTAAATTAGTTCGAGAAGAATCATTAGCTCGTTTTGCAAGAGAATTGAATTTAGGAACATTGATTTTTTTAGGTGCTGGTGAAATAAATAATGGTGGACGTGATCGAGATAGTGTATTAGCTGATATTTTTGAGGCTTTAATCGGAGCTGTTTGTTATGACTGTGGACCTGAATATGTTGAAAAAATACTTGAGATAACGATTTATAAACATGTTGAAGATGTAAATTATGATGAAATTACTGACTTTAAAACACGGCTTCAAGAATTAATTCAAGCTGATCAAAGAAAAACTGTTACCTATGATTTAATATCTGCAACGGGTCCATCGAATAATCCAGTTTTTGAAATGGCTGTAAAAATGGATGATATGATTTTAGGTGTTGGAATTGGTTCTAGTAAAAAAAGAGCGGAGCAAAAAGCGGCTAAAGATGCTTTGAATAAACTTGCAAAATGATAGATTTTAAAGCAATGTATTAACTCAAGAAGATAATAATTTAAGCATAAAAGCTCCTGCAATCTTTTGGTTTTATAATTATTGAAGATAAAAAGTGCAGTATTTATTAATACCACACTTAGGAAATATAATTATATTTATAGATGGAAATTTTCCATCTTTTTTGTTTAGAAAATATCTTAAATGTAATAGATAGTTTTTCTTAATTTATAGTAGTATATATCACCAAATATCTTGTAAAAACCCCAAGTTAACCTTGGTTTAAGAAATCACGCACTTCTAATAGATTATTCATGATTTTATATGTCATTTTAGCAAATTCAGGTTCCGGATATTTAAGATCAGGAATGCAAATAACTTTAATTGCAGCATTAAAGGCAGCATTAATACCAGCTTCAGAATCTTCAAGAACTATAGTTTCAGATGGTTTAACATCTAGCTTTTGACATGCTTTTAAAAATATTTCTGGGTCAGGTTTACCTCTAATGACTTCATCACCACAAATCGAATCATCAAAATATAGATTTAATCCAGCTAATTTAAAAATATAATCAACACGATAACGTTGTGAGCTAGTTGCAACAATTGTTTTATAATCATGTTCCTTTAGATACTTTAATAAATCAAATAATCCCTTTTTTAAAGGAACACCTTTATTTTCAAAGATTTTATCCATATAATCATGAACCTCTTTAATTGTATTTTTAATATCAAAATCTTCACCATACTCTTTATAAATTAATTCAGCAATTCCAGCCATAGGTTTACCTAGTAGTTTTTTATAAAAGTTTAAAGACATTGTTAATCCATTTTTAGCCAAAACATACTGAAATCCTTCAAATGCAAGCTTTTCAGTATCAATCATTAAACCATCCATATCAAAAATAATAGCTTTAATCATATAGTTACCTCCATAGCCAACATATTAACATAAATTTTTTATATAGTTAAATCATTTTGTGTAATAAAATTTCATTTGTTTCATATATTACATTAAAGGAGTTGTGAATATGATACATAGAGGGGAAATCTATTATGCTGATTTATCACCAGTAGTAGGCAGTGAACAAGGGGGATATCGACCAGTTGTAGTATTACAAAATAATAAAGGAAATCGTTATTCAACAACTATTATTGTGGCACCTATTTCATCTAGATTAACCAAAAATCCTTTACCAACTCATGTGACAATTGAAAGTAATTATTTGGAGAAAAAAAGTGTTATTTTATTAGAACAGATAAGAACTATAGATAAACAGAGAATAAGAGAAAAAGTTGGATTGATTGATGATAAAATGATGCAGTTGATTAATCAAGCGATTAAAACTAGTTTGGATATTAAATAGTTTTACTTTTAGATTGCTTTTTTGATATAATATGCTTATGGAGGTATAATATGGATGAATATTCGTGATATTAAAACTAAAGCAAAAAGTGTTTTGGTAAATCGTAGTAATATAATTGTTGTTTTTATATTTATCAGTGTAGTGACAACTATAATAAATTATATTAGTGAAACATTAGGGGTAATGATACCATTTTTATCATTGCTGTTATCAATAATAATGTTACCATTTTCTCATGGGAATATTGTAACAGCTTTAAAAGCAGTGAATGAACAAGGAGATGAAATTTCTGTTGAACATGAAGGACTTGCTGGATTAAAGAGATTTAAAGAATTATTTTTTACTTATTTTCTTCAAACAGCATTTTTAATGGTAATTATGCTACTTATTTGTTTAGTGCTGTTTTTAATTGCAAAGTTAGTGATTGATGAAAGTGTGTTTAGTAATTTAGGGATGTTATTTTCACAAGCTGGTATTTATACAAACGATGTTACTGCTTATTTACAAGATCCTGCTTTTATACAGGCAGCTGCTTCTATAAGTGGAATTGTTGTATTAGGGCTTACTGTTATGGTTGTTGTTGGAGTTATGTATACTTTAATTTTTGCGTTAACACCATATGTGTTAGAAAAGAATAAAATTTATGGAGTTAAGGCAATGAGTTATTCTGCGCATTTAATGAAAGGATATAAAGGAACCTTGTTTGTGTTATATCTTTCTTATTTAGGCTGGTATATTTTAACTATTGTAATAACTGCAGTTGTTCAGGTATTTTTACCAATTCCTTTGGTTATTGAGATACTGATGTCAGCTTTATCAGTTTATTTATTTTCTGCTGAACTGCAAACTAGTGTTGCTGTATTGTTTGAAGAAATAAATTTAGAAAATAATAATGTATAGGAGTGTTAAATTGAGTTTAATAACAAAAGTAAAATTAAATAATCGTCAAAAAGCAATTGGGACAATACTTCTTTTTCCTTGGTATTTGTATTTTGCACCAAGTATTTTTAATTTTTTAATTAAACTATATATAATGTATGTTAATGATAATTTAACATCAGAGACTATTAATACGTATTTTAATGTGCTGATTACATTATCGACAGCAGTTTTTTTGTTAATTATATTTAGAGATTTTATTAAAAAAAATTGGAAAATATTTAAACAGGAATTATTGGAAAATGTTATTTGGATTTTAACTATTGGTATTGGCTCAGCCTATTTATTTAGTTATATAGGAGAATTTATTGTTAATTTACTTTTACCAGCTAATACTAGTGAAGCAACTAATCAGACATTAGTTGTTACCTTAGTATCGTCAAATATGTTATTAATGACATTTCAGGCGGTAATTTTAGCACCGATTGTTGAAGAATTATTTTTTAGAGGACTAATATTTAATACGCTTCGACAAAAAAGTGTGTTTTGGGCTCATTTAATTTCAGCATTTTTGTTTGGACTATTACATGTTTATAGTTATATTTTAGCTGGTGATATGAGTGAGTGGATAAAATTGATTCCTTATATGACTGCTGGATTAGCTTTTTCTTATGCATACGAAAAAAGACAGAACATTATTGCTCCAATCTTTTTACATGGGTTGAAAAATTTAATTGCAGTGATATTGATATATATAATGTTTTAACAGCATACTTTTAAAGTATGCTGTTTTTATTAGAACATCATTACAATAATACCAACACTAATACCTAAAATAATTCCAAAAGTCACATCGCTTAAATAATGAACAAACAGATACAATCTAGAAAAAGCCATTAAAAGGGCAAATAGGATAAGTACTGTACCTGTCTTGGGAAAGAAAAAACATACTGTAGTAGCACAAGCAAAACTAGATGTAGTATGTCCAGATGGAAAAGAATAGTCACTAGGAATAGCAACAAGCATTTCTACATCACTGTATGTGTGACAAGGCCTTTTCCTTTTTATAATTGATTTGATAGTAACTTGACCAATAACAGTAGCTAAAAGTAATGCTGCTAACATTTTTTGTGATAATAACTGCGTTTTACTGCTTAGACTTAAAAGAAGAATTAGTAGTAGCCAAATCATTCCAAAATCACCAATTCCAGCAATAAATTTCATTATATTGCTCAATAATTTATGATGATAAAATTTTGGGAAAAAATGAGATGTTTTTACATCTATTTCTTTAATTTTCTGTAGAATAGTCATTATCTACCATCCCTTCTTTTAATAAGATGGACCCAAATTTAATTATATATACAATAACTAAATTAAAAATAATAAATAAGATTAGTTTAATTGCAAGAGGTGATAAAAAATTATTTCCTGAGATTAAACTATTATAACTTGGAATAAAATTTAGTAAATTATGGAGTCCATTAATAATAAATATATAAATTGATAAAATAGTATTAATATAAAAATCAATTATATTTTTTATAATGCTAGCAATAATTCCTGGACCACAAATAAAATCTTCAAAAGCAACATAAACAATCATTCCAGAAAAAGTAACAATACTAACTATAGCTAAAGTATAAAGAAAATTAATTAATTTAGTAGTAAAAGTTATTTTCTCATCTTTAATTATTGTTTCTGCTAGGGGAAGATTATTATCATTTTCATTATATTTTTTTGATACTGAAGTTCCATTAATTATATCCATAAGTTCATTGATTCGTTTTGGATCTCCACCAATGACCTGTTTATTAGTAGGAGGTGATTTTATAACTGGTTCAGATTGATCATCATCTGATTCGTCAGTAAATTCAAAATGCTTTATTAAGTCTTCTTGTTTATTAGAATTTGTTTCATCTTCTTTTAATGAGTCAAGATTTTTTTTATAGTTATCAGTATCTTCGTCTTCAAATAATAAAGGATTTATGGTAACAGATTTTTTATTTAATATTTCACCTAAAAAATAATGATAGGTATCACGAACTAAATCAATTAACTGAGGGTCGTTCTTATATTCTTCAAGTAATTTATAATATGTTTGTTCTAGGGTTTCAACAGACATGTCACTAGACATACCAAGTAATGGTGAATACATTTCCATTGAATCATATCGAGCGAAAAGAAAAATATTAATAACTTCAAGATTATTTTTAGCTACTCTAAACACCCTGGAAGTAATTGAGTTGTTTGAAGGACATAAATCAGTTAAGTATATTACATTCATTAATTTACGATTAGCAGCGTGAAGCAAACTAGGATAATTTGCTACTACTAAAGTATTTTCAGCTGTAACCTTTAATTGTTCTAAGACAGTTGTTAATAAGTAAGGATCAGGTAAAGCAGGATTATTACTATCCCCACCAATGATAAAATCGATGTGGTTATATAATCTGGTTAATTGTAAGTATTGAATAGCACGTTTTATTTTATGGCTGGAAATCACAGCAATTTTAATATTTTTTTGCTTAAAAAACTGTAATATTTCTTCAGTTCCTTCTTTTATTAATGAGTTTGGTTTTAATTTAGCATATTCATACAAATCACGCTCAATCAGCTCATTTAAGTCATCTGGAGTAATATCTTTGATAATCGGAAAATTATTATACATAGTTTGCATATTACCAAGTGATTTTTCAAATTCTTCTTTTGTAATATCATAGTTATGTATTTTACATATTTTTTTTAAATAATTAAATCTTAGACGATTTAAATCTAATATTCCTCCATCTAATGATAGGATAACTACTTTTATATTATCAACAGTTTGTTTATAAAACATAACTAAATCACCTCACTTGTCTTTTAATTATATCATAAGTTTTACACTTTTTCATTAAAATTTCCTTGCTTTTATTTAATAATTGGTGTATTATAATATACGTCATCTCTCCTTAGCTCAGTTGGTAGAGCATCTGACTCTTAATCAGAGGGTCCACGGTTCGAGACCGTGAGGGGAGACCATTAGAAAATATGGCTTAAACACTAGATTTTACTAGGGTTTAGGCTTTTTTTATATCTTGTTATAAGTTGTTTTTATTGTATGTATTTTGATATATTTAGAAGTATTTGATAGTCTTTAGTGGTAGTCAAATGGTAGTCAAAAAAGGTATTAAAAAAACTACTCATTACTAAGTAGTTTTAATTCAATGCTTTTAGTTGTTGACTTTATTTTTTCTTCGACGAAATTTTCAATAACATTATTTTCTCTTAATTTATGCTTATCCAAATGTATATACACCTCATTAAGCATTTTACTGTCACTATGCCCCATATAGTACTGTGCGTCTTTTAATCTAACACCACTGTAATATAACAAAGTAGCATAGGTGTGTCTAAATATATATGGTGTAAACCCATCGTTATTAAATTCTATATTTAACTCTAGTGCTTTCGCTTTTATTTTATCCGTTATCTTTTTAACGAGCCATTTATAGCTTTGATACGTTAAATAATCGTGCCCTCCTGTTAGATTTGTAAACAGTTTTGAAGTTGGTAGGGTGGATAAGAAATAGCTCACAAACGGGATTATATTGCTAAATAGTGGTACTTCCCTTATGCTGCTATCGTTTTTAGCGAATTTTTGAAATATAGGTTTATTGGAAGTATAAACAACTGTTTTATTTATAGTTATATAACCGCTATTGTTTTCTATAACAAAATCTTTTTTTGTTAATGCTCGTGTCTCCTCGGGTCTAAGACCACAATATTTAGATAATATAACAAACATTTTTTCACGATCGTTAAAGTCTGCGATTTCTGTTAAATAAAATTCTTCATCGGTTAAAATTCTTTTTTCTGCCTTTTTTATTTTAGGCTTAACTATTCTTTTGCAAGGATTTTTAACGATTATATCGTCATCGATTGCATTCTCCATAATCTGGTTCAATGTCATATATACCTTATTGGCGGTATTGGGTTTATCTATAAGATCATTTATGATCATTTGTATATCTGTTTTTTTTATATCGTTAATTCTTTTATAATCTATTCTGACAAAATGGTTTTCTAAAATAGATTTATAGCTTTGTACAGATTTAGCACTTATAAGCGGTTTTTTAGCTTTAAACCATTGTTCCTTGTAGTCTTTAAATAATACTTTACCGCTTTTTAACAATTGCCCCTGTTCGTAGTTTACTATTAAATCTCTTTTTTTCTTTTCTACTTCTTTAGTGGTTTTACCATAAACGGTATACTGTTTACCTCCAAGTCGAATAGAAGTAGAATAACGCCCGTCCTTGCGTTGTTTATATTTTTGTGCCATATTTAATACATCCTTTCTTTTTTTAGCAATCTATGTTAAAATATGGCTACATGGATTGCTAAATAATGTGGTAGTTGTTTGCGTTTCATGTCTGCTCTCCGTTGGCGCGGAGGGCTTTTTTTATTTAATCTAATTTTGTTATGTATTCTTTTATTTTTTTCAATTTGTTTGCAGATGCTTCATAACCTCGATAAGGATATTTAACATATTCCATGGTGTTTAACCCTACAATATAAGCTATCTTTGCACTTTCTTCTAAATCGTCGATTTTATCAAATTCACAATCACTTTCTACGAATTTGTAAATAAAAGTTCCATAATAAATTGCTTTTTCCATAATTGTATTATCTTTGATTAGATTATCTACATTTGTTTTTATAAAATACAGACCATCACTGATAGTGGTTTGAGCTTGTTCGTCATCAAATTTTTTAACATCGTTACTAGCTTTGCTCGTTATTTCATCAACTGCTTTAGTAGTGTTTGGTTCATTAGTTATTGTTAATGATAATTTTTCGCTTGATGATACCTTAGAATAATTTACTCTTGTTGTACAACCACTTAAACCTAATAATATAAAACATTTACACGATATTGCAAAAGCTCTTAATATCCGTATAAGTGATTTATATGATTCACCATATAAATAAATTTCCGTCCCGTATATAGGACAAATGCCCGCAACCCCTTTTTTGTTTCTTTTTGTCGATATATAATAAATATGTACTGTACCACTTATTATCCCAATATTTTTTTAATCAATTAGATTTAAAAATAAAAACGAGAGGGGACGGTACAATGGATGAACGTTTAGAAGTTCTAAAAAATTATCTATTAGAGCTGATACAAGAAATCCAAAATATTAGAACGTTGAAAATGGTTATTAGATACCTTGAACACGTTCACCACAAAGCCGATTAAAGGGTAAATTAATCGGCTTTTTTTTCTATTAGAGCATCAAGAACTTTTTCCATAAATAATACATCTTCATTGGACAAATCTATAGCAGATTTAATAAGTTTCTTCCTTGCTTCATTATTGCCCATCATAATATCATCTATTTGATCTATAATTGACATATCATAACGATCAAGTTCATCTCCTAAAAGTAAACGCGAGACTTCGCAGTCAAGAACTTTAGATAATGTAACTAAAGTTTCATAGTTAGGTATACTTATGTTGTTTTCAAAATCGTTAATTTGTTCTATTGGAATGTTAGTAAGTTTGGATAACTCACTTTTGGTTATACCTTTGTTTTCTCTTGTTTGTTTTAAATTTTTCCAAACACTGCATTGTTCATCGCCTTTTTCCTCTAGCAAATCAGATTTTAAAATACCAAAATAATCCGCCAAATATTCAACCGCACCCATTCTAGGAAGTAGCTTGCCATTCAACCAATTTGAAACAGATTGTTTCGAAACATGAGCGATTTCACTTATATTTGTCTGGTTTAATCCGTTTCGTTTCATATAATATCTAAGGTTTTTAGAGAATGTATTTTTAATCTCTTTAGTATCAGCCAAAATAACCACCTCACTTTCTGTTATTCTATTTCAATATATATAATAATATTCATTTATAAGTATTTCAAGTAAAACTTTAATTTCTTGTATATTTTAATGCTTTTTTTAAAGTTTCTCTTGACTGTAAAGTTAAACTTTACTATAATGTATGTTGTAAGGAGGAGGTGATAAGGTGCCAAAAAAGATAACACTAAAGGCGGCGAGAGTTAATGCTGAACTCACCATAAAAGAAGCGTCTAAATTACTAGGTGTATGCGAAACTACCTTAATTAAGTGGGAAAAAGACCCATCTATAATTCAAAATAAGTATAGAGATATAATATCAGAAGTCTATGATTTTCCTAGTGACTTCATTATTTTTCGCAAAAATAGTAAAGTTTAACTTTACATAATGATAAAATTATAAACAACTACCACAAGAGATATAAACAGAAAGGAGCAAGCGATGGATAAAGTTGAATTAATCGCAAATGATGATCAATACCAAATCTTTATTAATGGTGTTGAAATTAAAAATGTAAAACAGTTAAACATCAATAAACATTCAAATGATGTTTCAGAAGTACAAATAATATTAGATTGCAAAGTTAAAACAAAAAACGGAGGGTAAACAAGATGCGAACAACTACCACAAATGACAGTTACCCAAAACGTTATATGACAATAAAAGAATTATTGCCATTTGGATTTAGCGAATGGGAGCTAAAAAAGTATACTAAAATACGCGGTTTTCCCGCCCATAAAGCGGGTAAAACATCACCTTGGAAAATAGATACTTCTAAGTTAGATAACTGGCTAACAAGAAGATTTGGAGCTTAAAGGAGGTGATGCGATGGAAATAGAAGAACAAGTATACAGGTATATAATTACCAATTACATTGGCAAAGAAAATATGGTTAAAAACCGTCAATTAAGAGGAGTTTTTAAACAGGTAAAAAGTGATAAAGCTATGCGTAAAGTAATACAAAACATTAGATGTGATCCTAGATTTACTATCTTTATCGGAAGTGTATCGGGACGAACAGGCGGTTATTTTGCTTGTACATCAAGAGAAGAAATAAACGATACAATAAACAACCACATGAGACGTGCTTACAGGATGTATCGTGAGTGTGAAATATTTAGAAATAAAGACGTTATAGAATTTGCTAAACAGTAAAAAGGACGACTCGCCAAAGTCGCCCAAATAAAAAGAACCAAATAAATTATAAAGCAATTAAAAAGGAGTGTCAAATGGATAAATTAAGCGCTCGTGGAGTATTCGTGATAGTTATTATGCTTATATTATCGGGTTTTGCTATAGTTGGAATAATCGAAAATATTTTTTGAAATAAGCTAAAAATAGCGTTTTTTCCAACCAACAAAATAACCAACGGAGCAACCATATAAATAACCAACAACAATGTTTATAAAGTCATTGGTACATATAGTGTTTAGGGGATTTAAAACAGTAACCTAACCAACAAAATAACCAACAGAGCAACCAAGTGACTAACCATATATCAAATAAGATATAACAATTAACAAGATTTTAGATAAAAGATAGAAGATAAAAGCACTAACGTGCATCTTTTATAAATCAATTTTAAAAAAATGAAAGGAATGATTGTAATGGAATTAGAACAACTAAGCGATAACGTTCGCTTACAAGATGCAGATACATACTCGCTAAGGAATGTGTTTAGTAAAAGTGATTTCGCAAAAATGAAAGAATTTGAAAACGCAGTTGCAACACTAGAAGAATTAAAATCTATGTACAAAGATTTAGAACAGTACAAAGAAACTGTAGAAGATGTAATTACCTGTATGACCAATATCGCTAAAGATTTGCTAAACATCGGTTACGGTAACAACAAAGGAACAGATTTACAAAACGTATTTAATAATCTATTAGATGATATTCAAGAGGGTATAGATGATTATCAAAATATCATAAAGGAATTGGAGGGATGTTAATGGAAACAGTTGAGAAAAAAATGTGTGTATATGAAAAATTAGCACATATTCAAAATGAGTTAAAAGCCCCAAAAGGACAGTTTAATAAATTTGGTAATTACAAGTACCGCAGTTGTGAAGATATTCTAGAAGCAGTTAAACCAATTTGTTTAAAACATCGTACAACATTGGTTGTACATGATGAAATCGAACGTATAGCAGATAGAAACTATCTGAAAGCGATATGCACAATCTTTGATTGGGATAGCGATAGCAAAATAGAAGCCCACGCATATGCTAGGGAACCTATTTCTAAAAAGGGTATGGATGATAGTCAATTAACAGGGGCTACATCATCATACGCTCGCAAGTATGCTTTAAATGGTTTGTTCAATATTGACGATACCAAAGACGCTGATACAAACGAGCTTCACAATCAAACAAATGCCAATAATGAAAAACCACAAAAAAAGGAATTAGATGAAGTTGCCATAATGAAAGAATATTCTAACTTGGTGTCGGAAATGGACAGTTTGGGGATTGAATTTAGAGGAAAGTTAAATGATTTGATCTTAAAGCACGCCAATTTAGCAACACAAGATATTACAAAAGCACCATTGGAGGATATTTACAAACTAAATGTTGTATATGTAGCTTTAATCGAAAAATTTAAAAAACAGAATGGAGAAAATAAAAATGAGAGAGTACAAGATAGAATTAACTAAAGAACAATTAGAATTACATGTACATACAGTTAACTCGCTGGTTATTAATAGTGATAGCCAGCTTGAGCTAGCCAACGAGCTAGCAAGATATTCAAGTGATCAAGCAAAAGAAATAAAAGCAAAATACAAACCACAAAAGCAAGATTTAGACAAACAAAAAAAGGCGATTATAGCAAATGAAAAGGACGAACTAAAACCTTATGAAAATGCTAAAACCGTTATTAAAAATGCAATAGCAAGGTACATTAAAAAAGTGGAGCAACAAAAAATTGAGCAAGATAAAAAAATAAAAGAAGAAAAGGAAAAATATGGTATTTCATTGGAAAGTATACAGGAAACACCAAAATTAAAAGGTACGCATATCAGAAAAATGTGGAAAGCAAGAGTTGTAGATGCAGATAAAGTACCTGATAAAATTGGTAAAACTGTTATTAGAGAAATTAATATGTCTGTTCTAAACGAGTTTGCTAAAACATATCAAGGTGAATTTGAAATACCTGGAGTTGAATTTTATCAAGATGAAGCGGTGGTGATTCGATGATAAATAGAGCGGTTTTAGTTGGAAGATTAACAAGAGATCCTGAACTTAGAAGAACATCACAAGGTGATGCGGTTACATCATTTACTATCGCGGTTAATCGTAATTTTACATCTAGGGACGGACAACAACAGGCGGATTTTATCAACTGTGTTACTTGGAGAAAACTCGCTGAGAACGTAAACAAATACTGCTCTAAAGGCAGTTTAGTAGGAGTTGAGGGACGTATTCAAACGCGAACTTATGACAATAATCAAGGACAAAAAGTATATGTAGTTGAAGTGATTTGTGACAGTGTACAGTTTTTAGAAACAAAACAAAAAGAAGAACCGCGGAGTAAATACGATGTTAAAGACTCACGTTTCGATGATTTAAGACCTAATTTTGATGAACTAATTAATACATTTGATATTCAAGAGGATGATATACAGTTTTGATTAAGATTTTAGGTAAGTATCTGCATCGGGTAATCAATCCCGATACGGGAGAATTAGAAATAACTTTTGCAGTAAGTGACTACAACTCTAAAGCTAATACAGAAGAATTGGAAAAAGAGTTGTATTCGCTCGAAATAAAAAAGCCTAGGTCTAAGAGGTCTTTAAATCAAAATGCGTATTTGTGGTCGCTTATACATGAACTAGCCTTAAAAATGGATGAAGATGACATGGACGTTTACATAAAATTATTAAATGAAACTAAAGCAAAATATGAGATCTTAAAAGTGTTGGCTATAGCTGAGAACGATCTTAAAAAATGTTTTCGAGTTGTGAAGTTGATTAAATATGATACCAACAAAGATTATGCGTATTTTCAATGCTACTATGGTTCATCGACATTCACAACTGAAGAAATGAACAAATTACTTGATACAACTATAAGGTGGTGTAACGAGTTAAATATCCCGATTTTGGAGAGTGACATATATGGCTGAATTTGTTATATGTGGTCGATTAGATGGGCTAAACGAATATACAAAAGCTAACCGTTCAAATTGCTATAAAGGCAGTAAAATGAAAACTAAAAATGAAGCGGTAGTAATCCAAGCAATTAACTTATATAAGTTAAAAGAAATAAAAAATTATCCTATTCAATTAAAAATAACGTGGTATGAAAAAGATAAACGTCGTGATGTAGATAACATAACATTTGCAACAAAGTTTATTCAAGATGCATTGGTTAAACAAAAATATTAATCGACGATAGTCAAAAGTACATAAACAAATTAGAACACGACGTAAGAGTGGATAAAGAGCACCCAAGGATCGAGGTAAAGTTAGTTGAAAACAGTAATACAAGATACTAAAGAGTGCTACCTATGCGGTACTGCTTTAAATTTAGAAGATCACCACTGTTTGAACGGGGGTGATAGAAAAAAATGTGAACAGGATGGGCTAAAGGTGTGGCTATGCGCTAATTGCCATCGCGTAGCACCTTATTCAGCTCATAGAAGTATAAAAACTAGGCTTAGGCTAAAACAAGTCGCACAAGCCAAATATTTAGAGTCTCACACTCTTGACGAGTGGTTTAGAAGATATCATAAAAATTATTTATAGAAAAGGAAAAGCGACATGGAACAAACAGTGTTTAATTTTAAAGGTAATGAAGTAAGAAATTTAATAATTGACAATGAACCGTGGTTTGTTGGTAAAGATGTAGCAATGATTTTAGGATATAAAAATTCTAGAGATGCATTAAGTAAACACGTTGATAAAGAAGATAAAAAAGATGGGGTAGCGTTTCACGACACCATGGGTAGAAGTCAAAATCCAATCGTTATCAACGAATCAGGATTATACAGTTTGATCTTTGCTAGTAAATTAGACGAAGCTAAAGATTTTAAACGATGGGTAACGAGTGAAGTTTTACCATCTATTAGAAAATATGGTAGATATGGTGAATATAAACCTAAATCAACATCAATAGGTGAAATCGCTAGCCTTACTAAAGAAACTAGAGCGATAATGAATAAACAAGGATCGAAACCTTATAAAGTGGCTCAACAGGTGCAATTAATGTTTGATCACTTTGGGATTCCAACAATTCCAAACTTTGTTGAAACACCCGAAACAAGAGCAAAGCAATTAACAATAGCTTTTATTGAAACAGAAATAATATAAAAAATAGTTCTTTGAAAATTTCATATATAAAAACCTCTTGCTTTTTGTCGCTACAAATGTAATAATACTTATGTAGCGACAAATTAGGAGAATAGGAGGATATTTTGAGTGGAAAGAAAATTGGTAGACCCGTAGTAGACGGTAAAAAAGATATTATGTTTAGAATGCGAATTGATAAAGAAACATTAGAGCATTTAGACAAATATTGCCAAAAAGAAAACATATCACGTTCTGAAGCTATCAGAAGAATGATACGTGATTTAAAGATTTAAAAAAAGCGCTACCGTTAATTCTGCGACAAATTAGGACGGTAGCACGATTCAATTACAATCTGCAAGAGATTGCCTAAACATTATATCACATAGGAAAATTAATTTCCATGACTATTATGGACTATGTGTGTTAAATCAAAATGGTAACCTCTTGTATATTTTAACAATGCAAAAAAATATCGGGAGGTTTTTATTATGGAAAAACAATTTGCTTTAAATTTAAAAAAACATATAGAAGTTATATTGGGTGAAGTTAATTCTATTAACACTTTAGAATTAGTGCTTAGATGTTTACTTTCAGCCAAAGAAAAACAAGATAAAGAATTTGATAATTTTCGTCAAATTTATGAAAAGATTATAGAACAAGGGGGATAAAAATGGCTAAGAAATATTATTGGATAAAATTAAAAACAGATTTTTTTGACGAACCAACCATTGATTTTTTATTATCCCAAAAAAACGGTTGTGAGTACATAGTTTTATATCAAATGCTTTGTTTAAAAACATCAAATACAAACGGTTATATGCATTCAACTGTAGGTGAAATGATAATCCCTTATGATGTAGAAAAAATAGCGAGAGATACAAAGTATTTTGATTTTGATACCATCGCAGTAGCATTAGAATTATATAAAAAATTAGGTCTTGTTTATGAGGATAAAAAAGGTGTTTTAAAGATAGCGGATTTTGAAACTATGGTAGGCTCTGGTTCTTTAGACGAACACACAAAAAAGTTAAACGCAGATCGTCAAAAGAGATACAGAGAGAAACAAAAAAAATTAAGTAATAACGTTACTGTAACGGAAGATGTAACGTTAAATAGTAACGTAGAGATAGATATTAGAGATAGAGATAAGATATTAGATATAAATAATAAAGAAATAAATAAAGAAACTTACGTTTCTGTTATTAATGGATATACTCAAAACTCGGAATTAACGGAAGCTCTTAAGGGTTACGTTGAAATGAGAAAAAAAATGAAAGGCTTCACGGTAAGATCATTAAAATTAAGACTAAATTCGTTAAATAATTTAGCAAGTGATGATGAAGCAAAAATAAAAATTGTAAATAATGCGGTTGAAAATTCATGGAAAGGTTTTTATCCATTAAAAGAAACTAATGATACTAGAGAGGGGTATGCATTTTGACATTACAAGAAACGCAACAGTTACTAAGTGTTCTTAGAACTAATTATCCTAATACATTTAGAAATCAAACAAAAAATGAAAGTTACGATTATTTACAGTTATGGGCAGAGGCATTTAAAAACGATAATGCCAATGCAGTTATTAAAGCGGTTAAAAAAATAATCTATGAAGATACTAGAGAGTTTGCGCCAAATATTGCGCAAGTGAAGAAAATGATTCAAGAAGAAATAGAAATCCACCCAAAAGCTCTAGAGAATAAAAATTATAGCCAAGGATTTAATATGTGCCAAAGGACAGGTAAAATTTGTCCTTTGGATAGTACTTGGGGATGGATACTTATAAATTTTGATTAAAGAAAGGTATACAATATGAGAATAATAACTTTAAAAACAAAACCAAAATATTTTAATCTGCAGTTACAGGATAAAAAGAACTTTGAAATACGTGTAAATGATCACGGTTTTAAAGAGGGTGACATACTGTGTTTGGAAGAATATAAAAAAGATTACACAGGACGTTTTATCCATGTGGAAGTAACTTGCGTAATTGAAGATTACTGCAAAGATGGTTATGTAACATTAGGAACTAAAAAGAGATTGGATTTAGGGGCACAGGTGATTTAATAATAATGCAAACTAATTTATTTCAAACAAATGAAGAATTATATCGCGAAGCAAAAGTAAATGATCCTAATCATGTTGCTACGCCAAGATTTGTAGTTGAATGTATTTATAACATTATCGGTATTAAGGAATTTAAAAATATATGGTTTCCATTTGATAATTATGACAGTGAATTTAAGTTAAGGGCAGATGAACTTAATTTAAAATATTCAGCCACACATATATTTGATGATTTAGGAAATGATTTTTTTAAAACCTTACCGCCGACAGGATGCGAACTTTTAATAAGCAATCCTCCGTTTGGAGAACAAAACAAAATAATTGAAAGAACTTTTTATCTTGCTGATAGCGGAAAAATAAAGTCTTTCGCATTATTACTTCCTTTAAGCACATTAGAAACTCTTACACGTGCAAACATGTACGAGGAACACGTAAACGGATTGTCTATTGGTATTTTTAAAAAGCGTATTAAGTTTAAAAACTGTAAAGGAACGTTTAATAAAGGTTGTTGCTGGGTTTGTTACAACATACCAGCATTAGAAAATAAAAAGCTATGGTGGATATAGCGATAGAAAAATGAACAGAGAAATAGAAGTAATTGGAAACAGACATATGAGGAGGGAATAGAAGATGTGTGATAACAGTGAACGAAAATATTGTGAAAAATGTGGAACCCTTTTAAAAAAAGAATACAAAGAAGAAACTAATTATGAAGGACGTCGACGAAATTATTATATTCTTGTTTGCCCTACATGCGTTGAAAGAGAATTTGAAAGAAAGAGAATTGAAGCACAAAAAAAACAACAAGAAGAAAATGAGCGCATAGCTAAAATAGAAAGGGAAAAAGCGTTAAAGCGACAAGAGCGTTTAAAGAAATATATTAAATACATGCCAAAAAAAGTTACATCAATCGTTTTGATGACAAATGAAGCGGTGTATTTAAGAGATTTATTATCTAGAGAAAGAAATAAAAGTGATGATCCAATGATTGAAGTTCTTTATCAAAAGTTAATGAAAGCAAAAAACGATACTGAAATTAACTTAACAGAAGCGTATGAATATGCTAAAGAAAAAGGGTGGGAAGAATGATTGATAAAAATAAATTAATTACTGAATTAGATAAATTGGATTGTATAAGCAACATAAATTACTACACAAACAATTGTAATTCGCACAATGATATTATTAGTACAATAAATGAAGTGTTTGAAGATGAGGAATTAAGCGCCAAAGAAATGTTTGAGGAATTAGGATATAAATTAATTAAAAATACACCCTTGATTTATAAAAAAGATGATGGTGGATATATAACAATGATTAATTTTTTTGATGTATGCAAACGAATTGTTATAGAAGAATATGAAGAATACAATGACAATCAGCCACAAGGCACTACAGTAATATATATGGATACATTAAAAGCAATCAATCAGCAATGTAAAGAATTGGGGTGGTTGTGATGGGAAATAAAGAAGAAATAGAATTGTTAAAAGGAACTGACGAGGTAGAATTTGTTGATTTGGAACAATTAGCAAAAGCCTATGTTGAAAGCATAACAAGAGGTTATAATTCTCATGATTTAGTATTTAATGAAAATTATATTGCTATTAGTTCGCCAAGTCCAAAAAGTAATTATTGTGGATATCATAAAACTCTTGCATATGAAATTTATGATTATGTAGATTTTGCTCAAGAAGAACTATCATTATTGTTTGAATATGTTTTAGAATTTTCGATGAAAAAAGGCTATAACGAAGCAATTGAAAGTGTAGTAACAACAATTAAGGGTATGAAAGATGATGAGTAAAGAAGAATATTCAAAAGAAAATTTATTATCTGCATTACAGTCATTAAATTGCAGTAGAAATTGTTCTACGTGTAAATATTATTCACCTGATGATATTCAAAAGTGTCAAGAGCCAACACCTTATGCAGTTGATTTGCTAGAAAAATTTATTGAAGAATATTTTGAACCGCAACCATACAAACTTGAAGATTTAAAGCCTGATATGTGGGTATGGGATAGCTATTGGGAAGAATGTTTTGAAATAGGTGAATTGTATAAAAAGAAAAATGAACTCGATATTCTTATACATGATAATAACATAAACAAAAAAAGATATGAAACTATTAAATTTGAAGAAAACCGTTTCTATCCCGTACAAATGGCGAATTTAATGGAGGTAATTAAGTGAGAGAAAGCAAATATGAGCTAACAAATTGGAAAAAGTGGAAATATAAAATTAACCTATTAAAAGAAACCAAAGAAGAATTAAAAGACATGAAAAAAGCTATACCAATAGGTAGTGATAACATGCCAGGAGGAAGTCACATAAGCGTAATAGATAAAATGCAACGCATCATAGACGAATGCGATCGTTATGACGATGTGATTAGCAATTATCAATTTATTGTAAATCGTTTAGAGAGGTCCATAGCTACACTTAGTGGTGAAGAAAGAAAAGTGTGTATAATATTCGCTAATAACCCGTATAATCATAAAGCCAGAGAAATGGAAGCATTGGAAAAAGGATTTTCAAGAGCAACATTTTATAGAATATTGGATGATGTTTATTCTAAGCTGGATGATTTATTATGCATCAAGTTCGAAATGACAATCAATGATTATGACAGAGAAATCTATTGAGACTAAATTGAGACTAAAAAGGGCTATTTTCATGATATTATTGTATCGTAGAGATTTGGCTAATCTACATACAATAATTCATTTTTTATAATCTCCTTTCTTTATAAAGCGGTCGTTGATCGCTTTATTTTGTTATCCAAGATATAATTATTAAATTTGTTTTAGATAACAAAGAGGGGCGAATATTTTAACGGTGAAAGAGGTGAGCTGATGGCAAAATATAAAGAATGGCTAGAGCCTGAAGGATTGTTAAAAATAGAAGCATGGGCACGCGATGGATTAATTAACGAGCAAATAGCCCACAATATTGGAATAAGGAGAGAAACACTTAGTGAGTGGGCTAAGAAATACCCTAACATTTCTAACGCCTTAAAAAGAGGTAAGGAAGTACCTGATATAGAAGTAGAAAATTCATTGCACAAACGTGCAGTAGGGTATAATTATACAGAAACAACAAAAGAGCTTAAATTAAATCCATCTACAGGAAAATTTGAAATGATGATTACAAAAGAAGTTACTAAGCATGTAGTACCTGATACAACAGCAGAGATATTTTGGTTAAAGAACCGTAAACCTGATGTATGGAAAGACAAACAGGAAGTACAAACCCAATTTGATACCTCTAAATTTGAATCAATAGCAAAAATAGCAGGAAGTTTTAAAAAGGCAAATGAATAATATTGTATGGAGTGATAAGCAACAAGCAACATTGGCAATGCCTTATCATACTTTTGAAGCTAACGAGGGTACACCAAGATCAGGTAAAAGTACTTGTTGCGTTAGCCGATACTCTTGGTATTTATGGAACTGTAGAGATAAAAACCATTTAGTATTAGCTTATAATCAAGAACAGGCGTTTAAGTTGGTTATGGATTGTGACGGCTTTGGATTAATGTATATTTTTAATGGTTTATTTGTTATGAAACATGATGATTTTGGCGATCACATGGAATTGCACACTAACAACGGTATTAAAAGGATATATTACAAAGGTGGCGGTAAATGCGACTCACACAAGGCGTTTACGGGGCTTAGTTTAGGCTCTGTTTATTATTGTGAAATAAATCTAATACATTTAAATGCTGTACATGAAAGTTTTAGACGTACAATGGCGTCAAAAGACAGGTTTCATATAGCAGATTTAAACCCTCCTGCTCCAAACGATCCAATATTAGAAGTGTTTGAAACATATAATGCCTATTGGCAACATTGGACTATAGACGATAACCCAATAATTACAGAAGAACGTAAAAAAGAAATATATAATCAGTTAAAAGGTAATACGTATTTGTATAAACGGGACTGGCTAGGGTTAAGAACTATTCCTAAAGGTGTCATATATTCAATGCTTGATACAGATGTACATATTATTGATAAAATCCCTAAAAGATTTAAAGCATATGAAATGTTTTTTGCAGGTGATGGTGGGTTGACAGATGCAACGAGTATTAGTTGTAATGTAATTGGCTATGACAGTGAAAGAAAACTAACAATTATGATAAGGTTGTTTAATTGGTATTATGATAAAGAAAGCATGGCGATGTCTACGCAAGCGAAAGAAATTGTTAAAGAGTTTGTACCGTATTGTAGGAACTTTACCAAGATGCATGAGAGTGATTGGCTTATTGATCCAGCATGTAAGGCTTTGAGAATGGAGTTGCGGTTGCTAGGTATTGATGCAGGTAAGGCGGACAACAACGCTAAAGATGTTAAGGGCAAAGTAAAGGGGTTAAAAGTAGGGATTGAGTATTTACAAAGCGCTATCGAGGATGGGCGTTTTTTTGTTTATAACAGTCCTAAATATGGTTGTGCTAACTTTGTTAAAGAGATAGGTATGTATACTACCAAAGACAATGGCGAGCCTATAGATGGGTATAACCACGCATTAGACGAAGCTAGATATGCTAATAATTATTTTTATAAAAACTATGTTTTATAGTTAGGAGTGGGCAGATGTTTAAAAATATAATTAAAGGATTTAAGGGGGCGGTACATAAACTTATGGAACAATCAGGAATAAAAAAAGAATATAGAGAAGTATTTGATATAGAGGGTGTACCAAGTTTTTCACAGTTTTATCATATGGGTATATATATTTGGAAACACATATATAGAGGTTTTTACAATAAATGGCATATCATTAAAGCACCTACAATAGAAAATCAAAATGCTACACGGGAATGCGAACGCCTTAACATGGGTAAAGCAATTACAGCAGAACTAGCGGGATTGATCTTTAATGAGCAGTGCAAGATAAAAGTATCCAGCGTATCCAACTTGGCAAAAAATGAAGATGATTTATTACAAGAATTTATTGATAAGGTGTTAAAAGACAATAACTTCAATACTAAATCACAGGAGTTTATAGAACAGATACTTGCATTAGGTGGTGGTTGTTATAAAAGTTGGGTAGAGGGAGGAAAACTTGATGAAAACGGCAATATTATAGCTGGTAGTGAAAAAATTAAAATAGGTTATGCAATGGCAGATCAATTTATCCCAACCGCTTGGGATAATGCTGGTGTTACTGAGGGTATATTTATTTCGCGTAAAGCAAAAGATGGTTACTATTACACTAAATTAGAATGGCATAAATGGAATGGCGAGTGTTACGAAATCGCTAATCAACTTTATCGTTGCCAAACAAAAAACGCAATGAATGAAACACAGGATATTTTAGGTACTAGATGTCCCTTAGTGTTTGCATATCCGTTCTTAAAAGATAATGTTATAGTCGAAAATGCAACAAGAAGCCAATTTAGTTATGTTAGAACATCAATAGCTAACAATCTAGATGATAACAGTCCGTTAGGAATTTCAATTTATGCAAATGCATTAAGTACATTAAAAGCATTAGATATTTGTTATGACTCTTTGGTTAGGGAGTTTAGATTAGGGAAAAAACGTATATATGTACCAACAAATGCTATTAAAACAATCATTGATCCTATTACCAAAAATCCATGCAGGTACTTTGATGTAAATGACGAAACCTATGAAGCCTTTAAAAGTGACAATATAGATGATTTAAAGGTGCAGGAAAGCACAAGCGAGTTACGAGTAGAAGAACATGTAAGTGCGATTAATGCATTTCTAAGTATATTGTGTTTACAGGTTGGGTTTAGTGCTGGAACATTTACTTTTGATCTTACAAGCGGAATTAAAACCGCCACAGAGGTTATAAGTGAGAACTCCAAGACTTATAAGACTATAAAAGGGCATCAAAACATTTTGAAAGATGCTATTGAAAAACTTATAGAAAATATTATAGAGTTGGCGGTATTGTATAGGATAAAATACAAAGATGTTGATATATCGGTTTTATTAAAAAAAGGGTATGAAATAAAAATAGATTTTGACGATTCTATTTTACAGGATAGACAAACAAATATTGTAGAGGGGTTAAATTTAGTTAATAATCGTGTTATGTCACGATATAGATTTATGATTGATACTTTAAAATATACCGATAAAGAAGCCAAAGGCGAATTAGCTTTAATTGCTCAAGATGAAAAAGTAGATAATCTATCAATTGACAATTTTAATTTGACAGGTGAGTAGTATGATTGTTGATAAAAACACTATCTTAAAACTAACAGAGCCATTCGAGCAGATGTATGAGGTTATCACAGATAAGATTTTATTATTGTTGGCTAGCTATTTAGGTAAAGACATAGATTTATCAATGGAGGAGTGGAAGCGAAATAAAACAAATAATCTACATAATTTAATGTTACAAATAAAAAAAATCGTTTTACAATTAGATATAAAAGGTTTAACAGTAATCACATTAAACAATACAGTTGATATAACGCTTAAAGATATAGAACCGTCTCTAAAAGAAGCGTCAAGCAAAGGATTATTATTTAGTATAGACGGGAGTTACAATGAAAGTAAAGCGTTAAATGAGTTAAAAGAAACACAAACACAAGCAATGTTAAATACATTCAACGATATTAATGATTCGATATTAAACAATTCTAGAAACATATTTAATAAAACAATAAATGAAATAGTTGATCGTTTCTCTATATTAGATAAAGCGGTGCAGGATAATTTAGCGGGCGATGCCAGGCAAAAAGTAATAGTAGATGCTATTAAGAAAATGATTAACAATCGTATTCCTGCTTTTATTGATAAAGCAGGTAGGCAGTGGAGTGTAGAAGCATACACAAACATGTACGTTAGAACAAATGTACACAATCTTTCTTTAGAAGCAGTAGATCGACGTAATGCAGATTATGGTAATGATCTTTTTTTGGTAGATAGTCACGCAGGAGCGAGAAAAAAATGTTATCCATATCAAAATAAGATTATTTCCAACAGTAATAGAGAGGGCTATACATTTGATGGTAATGGTAGACGTATTAAGATAATCCCGTTAAGTAGTACAAGTTATGGTGAGCCAGATGGTCTTTTTGGTATAAATTGCGGACACCGCAAAACACCTTTTATTCCTAATATGTCCTATCGAAGCAAACAGGACAGACAGGATAAGGAAGAAAATGACAGGATATATAAAGAATCACAAGAGCAAAGGTATTTAGAACGAGCTATAAGGCAATCAAAATTAAAAGAGGAAGCCTTTAAGACTCTAAATGATATTGAGCAGTACAATAGACAAAAAGTTATTACCAGGCAAAAGCAAGCTCAAATGAGAGAGTTTATAAAAAGAACAGGACGTACACGCCGTCCAGCTAGGGAAAGAATTGTTAATTAAATAGGTAAATAGTGTTGTTATGGCACTTTTTATATATAGCCACTAAAAGTAGTGGCTTTTTCTCGTTGTCGTCTTACAACGTAAAAGAAAGGCACACGCTAACGTCTATAAGCGTAAATGTAGGCACACGACTGTGTTAGATGGTCGCAGGCAAGATAACAGGAGGAGAAAGAACATGCCAAAACTAACAAGAAAAAATATAAATCAAATTTTAGAAGATTTTGATGCCGAAAACCCTAAAGCAACAATTGACGCAATTATGGGAGCATATGGGGAAAGTACAAAAGATTTAATACCCCTTGATGATTTAGAAGAAATCAAGCAAAATGCAGTAAATGATTATTTAAAAGAAAATAAGCCCATAGATTTTAAAGATAGTGACGACTATAAAACTTTAAGCGGTGAATTAGAAAACTATAAGAAGAAAGAAAAGGCTAACGGTCTTATTGATAAAGGTGTAAAGAAAAAATATGCCGAAGTCATTTTAAGTAAGCTCGATGAAGAAAAAGATATTGACGAGCAATTAGAAGAATTAAAAAAAGAATATGAAGAAATGTTTGAAGCTAAAAATGATGAGGAATCGCCAAAACCACAATTTGCAGATGGTGTAGAGGGTGTGCCACCAACAGGTGAAAAGAGTGATTCTTTATCTGATTTATGGGGATATAAAAAAACAAATAATTAGGAGGAACTTAATATGGCATTTGAAAAAACATCAGTAAATTACGCAACAGAATATTCAGGAGAGTTAAGAAATGTATATCCATACGTATCTTATTTTAGTGATATTTTTAACAGTGCAGAAAGTCAAAGATTTAAACCTGTAAACGGTAATACTGTAATGATTCCATCATTGACGGCAAAAGGTGCAAGAGACCGCAAACGTGGTGAATTTGGTGGAGATAAAAAAGTTAGAAATGTTAATAATGAATGGTTTCCGTTTACATTAGACATGGAAAGAGAATGGGATACTACACTTGATCCCGCAGATATTAAACAAAGCAATGCAACTTTAGCGGTTGCGAATGCTACTAAAACATTTGTAGAACAACAAAAAATACCTGAAATGGATGCTTATGTAGCTTATAAAATTAATAAATTAGCAAATGATTATAGTGCTAATGGAGCTACAGTAGACACTACTGAAGTAAACAAAGAAAACGTTTTAGGGGTTTGGGATGGTTATATGCGAAAATTAGCAAATGGGCGAGTTCGCAAAGAAAACGTTAGAGCATATGCTACACCTACATTTATGAAAACATTAAAAAATGCAGGTGGTATTATGCGGTTTATCGAAAATGGTGAAAGTGGTGGAACTATGTTAAACCGTAATATTAAAGGGCTGGATGAGATAACAATTAAAGAAGTTCCCGAAGATATTATGCAAACCGCATTTAACTTTACAGAGGGTTGGGAAAAAGGAGCAGGTGCTAAACAAATTAATTTGATCATAATTGATTTAATGGCAGCATTCTGTCCTATTTTATATGATGTTTCACAAACACAAGCACCATGTGCTTTGACTGCTAATAATTGGTATTATTATGAAGCATATAGCTATGGTTTAGGAGTACATAAAACACGTGCAACAGGTATTATAGTTAATGTCGCAGGAGGAGAGTCACAGATTAATACTTTATCACTAGATGAAGATACAGTTGACTTACAGTCATTAACAAATGATGAATTAAAAGCAATGTTAGATATTCGTGGAATTGAATATAACAGTAAAGCAACAAAATCCGAATTGATCGCTTTATTAGAAGTGTAATTATGTATATAGATTATGAGTATTACAAATGTAAATGTTATGGGAAATTGTCGGAAGATGATTTCCCTGAATATTTATTTAATGCTACACAAGCTATAGATAACATTACAAGGTATCGTGTAAAAGTGTTGGGTTTAAATAAGTTTCCTGATTGGATACAGGAGCAATTTAAACAAGCATTGTGCGCTCAAATTGATTATTATTGTGAATTTGGTTTAGAACTTTCATTAGCAGGTAACACTGCAGACAGTTTCACAGTTGGTAAAGTATCAGTTTCAAGCGGAAGTAATAAAGGTGACGAATCTTTAATATGCCCTAAAGTTATTACATTATTGGAATGTACAGGACTTTTAGACAGGAGCGTGGCAACATTAGACCACTTCCAAGTAGGATATTAAGAGAAGAAGCCCAATTATTAGTCCCTAATGGAATTGATAGATACCAAAAACCAAGTTTTGATATAATACAACTTAAACACGTGCATTTCCAAAACAGTAATGAAACAAGAAAAACACTTGATGATACAGAAGTAGTTTTAAGTGGAATTGTTTTTTATGACTGTAAATTATCTACACCTGCAAATATAAACTTTTTAAGTTTAGCAAGAAATTCTAAAAAGATAGGTCATTCAATGAAGATTAATTATAATGGTGATGAATACACGGTGATGATTGTAGAAATTTTAAAAGATGATTTATCAAGACCGCACCATTATGAATTAGGATTAGTATAATGAGCGTAAAAGTTATCTTAGATATGCGCAAGGTTAAAAACCGTATAGAAAATGGTAAAACACGATGCAAAGAAAAAGTGACCGAAGCAGTTATACAGTTTGGAAATGAGTATTGTCCCGAAGATCAAGGGGATTTAAAAGACAGTGCCTTATATGCTTCTAAACCTCATGAGGGAGAAGCTGTTTGGGATAGAGAATACGCCAAACGTCTTTATGATGGGGTTAAATTTAAATTTTCTAAAGATAAAAACCGTCAAGCAACTTATGAATGGGCGAATAAAGGGGTACATGATAATAAAAAAGAAATTGACCAAATAGCCCAAAAAGCATTTACGGAGGGTATGTCATGAGTGTGCAGGATAGTATAACGAATGAAATAGCAGATTTAATAGAAGCTGAAAAAAACATTGAATTAGTTATTGGTCCTAATCTTCCTGAGAATAAATTTTGTATAGTGACAGGCGGAGGAAATGTACAGGATACATTTTTAGATAAAAGTATGTTATCTATTTTACCTATTACAATAAATGGAAAACATAGCGATCAAGAATATTTATATAAAATGCTTAACAGAATATTGGAGTATTTGATTTTTTTAAAGTCTTATCCTTGCGGGGATAAGTACCAAATATATGATATAGATTATATGTCTAGCCCGCATTTGGTAGGTCGTACAGATGATGATTTATATATATGCGGTTTTACTGTGCGGGTTAAATTTTATCAAACAGGAGGATAAATAATGGGAAGTAGCGAATTATTAACAAACTATGGCATTAAATGTGAAGTTAACACATCACAAAGCGAAGCTCCTACATGGAGTGAATTAGGCAAGGGATTTGACAATATTGCCGAAGCATTAAATGAAGTAGTACAACAATATTTCTTTTTAAATAATGGTGGATATGCTGAAAATTTTGTAACAGGACAAGCACCATCATATACATTTACAGGTTATAGAGTTTTAGGTGATGCAGTACAAGATTTTATATTTGGTAAAAAACATGAATTGTTAAATGCAAGAAATACACAAATAAAAATCACAAGAGTTAATAGTGGTGGAGCATCAACAACAGTCGTTACCTGTGATTGTATTTTCTGCAATATGCAGGAGTATGGTGGTGCAAGTACAGATGGTACGGCAATAAGTGTTGAATTTAGAGTGAACGGAAAACCCGAAGTAACTCAAGGAACCGCAGAATAGGAGGTTAAAATATGTATGTAGTTGAAAGAGCAAAAAAAATTAAAGAGCAATTAAAACTTGTGCATGATGAAAAAACTAAAGTTGTAGAAATAAATCTAAGCGTTACAAAGCGTTTAGAGAGTTTTAATAAAAATTACCGCAATGTAGAAATGTGTCTTATAGAAGCGCAACAAGGTAAAAATGACTTTGATAAATATGGCAAAGCGGTTATAGGATTGTTTAATATTATTTTTGGAGAAAAGGAAACTCAAGAAATTATAGAGTTCTATGATTGTGATTATAGTGAAATGTTAATTGATATTTTTCCGTTTATTAACAACGTAATTACACCTGCGTTTATAAAAGAACGAAATAGACGCATGAAACAAATAAAAAACAATTTCAAACAACAAAGGTTTTAATATGATATTACATCAAAAATTACTTTATGAAGTAGAATACAATAAACGAAAATATGCGTTAAAACCATATTTTAATAAAGTTCTTTATTGTTTTTGGGTAATGAAGAAAAATATCGACGAAGAAATAAAACTAGATTTATGTTTAAATGAACTTGGGATAAGCAAAATGACCTTGCGATATTCATTGCATTACCTTGATAAAATTTTGCTATTTCAAAAAATAATGGATTTGTTGTTAGAAAAAAAAGATACAACAGAAGTTAAAAAAACATTTGATTTTATACAGGACGCCGAATACATATACTCGGCGTTTTTTGAATGTTATAAAATTGATCTCTTTGAACAGTTTAATAAATTACATTGGCAAAAGTTTATAGCGCTATTTAAAGGTCTTAATGATGCAACTAGATTTATGCAGATTGTAGCTATAAGAGCGCAACCGATACCAAAGCCCAATAAATATAACGGTGAGGAAATATCACGATTAATGAAAAATAAACAGTTATACGCATTAGAGGTTAGTCAAGAGGAACGTGAAGAACAATTAGCTAAAGGTTTAAATAATCTGTTTGATGCTTTAATAAAGGCGGGTGGTTAAATTTATGGCAGATGGTAAAGTTGTTTATAAAACTGAAATAGATGACAGCAGTGTAGAAAGTGATTTAAACAAAAGCAATAAAAAAATAGAAGTTTCCACAAAAGAAACTGCTAACAAGCAGAAGAAAGAATATAAGGAAACAAGTGAGGAATTTGGAAAGCAGGCAGAAAAAAGAGTTGATGATACCAAGAGTACAAACAAAAAGATTGAAAACAATACAGACGAGTCTAGCGGTAAGATGGCTAAAATATGGGAAGGTGTTTCTATTGGTATTGGTGCTAAATTTGCCGATTTAGCTTTAGATGTAGGTAAAAGTTTAGGTGAAATGGCTTTAGGCGGGGCAATTAACCTTGATAAAGCCATGAATCAATTTAGTGCAAGTACAGGAGTTGCTAAAGATGATTTAAAAGGTTATGAAGATGTTCTAAAAAACATCTATGGTAATAATTATGGTGACAGTTTCGAAGATATTGCACAAGCTATGGGTAATGTAAAACAACAAATGGGTGACTTGACAGGCGAGGAACTGCAAAGGGTTACTGAAAATGCTTTTGCTTTAAGAGATACATTTGATTTTGATGTAAACGAATCGGTCCGATCAGCCAAAATGATGATGGATCAATTTGGTATTGCGAGTGATGAAGCATTTAATCTAATTGCGCAGGGAGCGCAAAAGGGATTAAATAAAAACGGCGATTTACTAGATACCGTTAATGAGTATTCTGTTCATTTTAAACAACTTGGATTTGACGCTAAGGATATGTTTAATATGCTTGAAAATGGAGCAGAAAATGGTACTTTTAGCATGGATGCCTTGGCAGAAGCAGTAAAAGAGTTTGGTATTAAAATGAAAGATGGTTCAGCTAGTGAAGTTTTACAAACTATGGGGCTTGATGCTGATAATCTTGCTATGAAATTCGCAAATGGTGGCGATGATGCAAAAGAAGCATTTGCACAGGTAGCTCAATCCCTTAGCGAAATGGATGATCCTTTAGCACAGAGTCAAGCGGGTGTAACGTTATTCGGAACGAAATTTGAAGATTTAGGAACTAAAGGTATTTTAGCTTTAACTAATTTGAATGGAGAATTTGATAGTACAATAGATACTATGGGGCAGATAAACGAAGTCAAATATGATGATTTCGGTTCAATGTTAGAGGGATTAAAAAGACAAGTAGAATTACTATTGTTGCCATTAGGTGATGCGTTAGTACCTATTTTAGGAACTCTTATTGATACAGTTTTTCCTATTTTGACATCGTTATTAACACCATTAATTGAAATTATTGGGGCAATATCACCACCTATATTGCAAATTATACAGTCACTGCAACCCCTAATTGATATGATAACATCAATTTTAGTACCCGTTATACAGGTTTTAGGTTCTATTTTTTCAAGTGTTTTTAGCGGTATTGCTTCGACTGTATCAGGTGTTATAGGTAATGTAACAGGAATTTTAAATGGGATAATCACTTTTATCAAGGGGGTATTTACAGGGAATTGGAAGACTGCTTGGAATGGTATAAAGCAGGTATTTTCTAATATAGTAAACGGGTTTGCTAATATTTTTAAAGCTCCTATAAATTGGATCATTGATGGAATAAACGGTTTTATTAGCGGTATTAACAAAATAAAAATCCCTGATTGGGTGCCTTTTGTGGGCGGTAAAGGGTTTAAAATATCAAAGATACCACGATTAAAAGTCGGAATGGATTTTGTTCCAAATGATTATTTTCCTGCTTATTTAGATTATGGGGAACGTGTAATGACAAAAGAAGAAAACACCATTTATTCTAAATTAGGTGGAATGCAAGGGATTTTAAATAACAGTTTTATCAAAAATGGCACCGAAATTGATTATGAAAGATTATTTGATATTGTGCAAAGCATTAATTTTGATGTTTATATGGATAGTGAAAAAGTTGGTGGAAAAGTTACAAATAGCGTCGATAAAAAAATGGGTATTACAGGAATTAGAAAGGAACGCTATGGGGTATGAGAGAAGATGCAATTATAAATGGAAAGTCTATTTTAAGAGAATACGGCTTAAAAATGGTGTCTTTTAATATAACTCCACCTACCCCTAAAACTGAAATTATAGAAATACCATACTCTAATATCTATTATGATGTGAGTGAAATTTTTGGAGAAGTGACATACAAACCAAGAACTATTACAATGGTATTTAGATTAATAACAGATATAAATTGTTGGCACACTAAAATTGATGCCCTTGTAAATGATTTGCATGGGAAAAAGGTTGAAATAAAGTTGTTAAGCGATGGTGAATGGTCTTATAACGGAAGGTGTGAGGTAACTATAGCTACAAAAGATAGTTATTATGATAGTTCTATAACTATTAGTGCATTAGTAGAACCTTATAAAACCAACAGTAAAGGAGATAAAAAATTATGAAAATAGAATTATATAGTGATGATCTTTTATTGTATGCAAGTTACGATAACATACATAACGCTACATCTATTGTTTTAACCGAACAGGTAAACACAACAAACAATCTTGAATTTACATTACCATTTAACAATCCTAACATTGATAATGTCACTAAGCTGGCTAGCGTTATAACTTTATATGAGGATGAAGTTTTAGTATTTGAGGGTCGGGTTCTTTATACCGAAGACGATATAATCAAAAATCGTACTTTTTCTTGTGAGGGGAGTTTGGCATATTTACTTGACAGTATACAGCGTCCTAAAGAATACCACGATACTACTATTAGATCGTATTTAGAAGATAAGATAAACAACCATAATATGCAGGTTGAAGAAAACAAGCGTTTTACAGTTGGACGGGTAACAGTGACAAACAGTACCGACAATGCATATCGCATAGATAATGATTATCCTACAACTTTGGAAAACATAAATGATAAGTTAATAGAAAGATTGGGAGGGTATTTGATTGTCAGGAAAGACAACAACACTCGCTATCTTGATTATGTAGAAAATTATGGTGTCGAATCTAAACAAGTTATAGAATTTAAAAAAAATATATTAGATTTAACAAATCATGTGAGTGCAGAAAATGTAGTCACTGCACTTATACCTTTGGGAGTTAAGGATGAAGAAACAGATTTGCCATTAACTATTGAAAAGGTGAACAATGGCAAAGATTATGTTCATGATGAAAATGCTGTAAATCTTTTTGGATGGATATATAGTAAAACTGAATACGATGATATTACATTGCCTGAAAATTTAAAGCGACAAGGCGAGGAAGATTTAAAAGCAAACATAAAAGCATCAATATCTATAGAAGTTACTGCATTTGATTTATCATTGGTTGATGTTGATGTTGATAAAATTAATTTGGGTGATAGTGTTAGGGTTGTATCAAAGCACCATTCTATAGATGATTATTTTATAGTAAAGAACAGAGAGAAAAATTATTTAGAGCCTAAAGATAGTAAAATTTGTTTGGAAACTGTTATTAAAAAAAACACTGATAAAGTCAACAGTGTAGAAAAACAGTTAGACAGTATTAAACAACAAGATAAAAACAAATTTTTAGAAGTTATAAAACAACAAACAAATTTGATTACAGGTGGTAAAGGTGGGCATATGCAATACGGCTTTAATGACAGTAATTTACCAAGCGAAATTTATTTTCTTGATAATCAAAACAAGGAATTAGCTAAAAAAGTATTGAGAATCAACAAAAATGGTATAGGTTTTAGTAAAAATGGTATAGATGGACCGTATGAAACCGCATGGACACTAGACGGTTCTTTTAATGCCAGCTATATAACAAGTGGAACATTGCAAGGTGTGCAGTTAATTGCTGAATTAGGTTATATCGGCGGTTGGGCACTTGATAAAACATCTATTTCCAGCGGTGGCAAGGTTGGAATTGTTTTAGACTCTGAAGAAAGAAGTGTTTCCACATACAATGAAGAAACAGAATTTATTGGTATGAAATTGTACGATGGCGGATTAGCAATATATTCTTATTTTAATAACGGAACTTATGTAGGGCAGTTGGCAAGCGGTAAAGATGGAATTGTTTTACAAGGCGCTAATGGAAGCAAAGTTGCATTAGGTATCGCCAAGGATGATAGCAGTAATTCTCTAGATGGGTATATAGTTTATGGTGGAGATAGTGTATCTGTTTATAAAAACCTAAACATGAACGGGCATAGCATAACAAATCAAAGTGATGTGCGTTTAAAGAAAAATATCAATGATGTAAGTTGCAATTTTATATATGATCTTGACATAAAAGTATTTGATTATATAAAAGGTGATAATAATGTAATCGGGATAATTGCAAACGACTATATTGATAAGGATTATGCTAAATATTTTATTTCCACAGATGAAAATGGTTACTACAATGTTAATTACCAAAATATAAACAATGCATTAATTAAATGTGTGCAAGAACAAAATAAACGTATCGAAGCATTAGAAAGGAAAATGAAATGATATTTAGTACAATTACACAAAGCGATTTAGATCTTACCTGCGATTTAGAAAATATACCACCACAACACAGTGGTGATATTGAAATAAAATTAATTAGAGATGCAAAGTATAACGATTATGTTTGTACACCTTATTTTAAATGTATTAAAAATAGATTTTTAGAATGTGAAAGTAATACAAAATCTAAAGCGGTTGCGATAAATTCAACGAGTGGTATTTTTAAACTTCCCAAGGACGCTTTTAAATTAGATGGCTATATTGCTATTGCTTTTTCTTTTGCTAAAAACAATGAAGTTATACAAACCAATCCAATAGTTTATAAAATAACCGCTAGTGTTGGTGATGGAGAATTTTTGGATAATAAGCCCAGCTGGCAACAAGTTGTTATACAGTTGTGCGAAGATTGGGTTAATGAAAACATAAAAACCGATTTAGATAAAATGGAAAGTGATATACAAGCATCTATTGATGAAGCGATAAAACAACAAACCAAGTCTAATGAACAACAAATAGCGATAGACAACAAACTAAGAGAATTGCGTACATTAGAAACAACTGTAAATACAAATGAATCTAATCGACAAACAGCCGAAGTTAAAAGGCAAAGTGATACTACAAAAGTGATAAATAACTGTAATGATAAAATCACTGAAATAAATACTAAACTTGAAAACGGGGATTTTGTTGGTCCTACAGGTATTACCCCTGACATAGAAATAGGTAATGTTAGTGTTGGTACTGCTTCTGTCATACGCAGAGGGACTAATGAAAAACCAATTTTTGATTTTAAATTACCAGCTGGAGATATGAGTGGATATTATGATAAAACAGAATCTGACAATAGGTATCTAAAGATAACAGGCGGTAATCTAAGAGGGGGGTTAAATATTGTTCCAAGCAATCTAAGATTCTATAACAACGACAGTTATAAAGACGTATTTTCTATTTTAAACGGTATGCTGGTATTTGGAACAAGTGAGTATTCTGCACGCTTAAGAACCACAAATAAAAATACGAGACCACAGTGGGTATATTCGGATACAAGCGGTTATCAAACCTTTGATTTAGCGATAAAAAACGATATTAAAACAATAGAAGAGATAACAGGCAGTTACACACCTAATGACCCAAGTAACATTAATACAATCAAAATAAGTTTTGGCACTAAAGTTTCTGATTGGAGAAAGTTAAGGATCGTATATGTATGTGTTTCAATACATACATCTGATGGAACGAATGCTACAAATAATGGTTATAAATCTGCGGAATCTTGGATGACTACAACGGATGGTGCTATAGAAGTAAATTTTAAAGCACTAGCTCCACGTACAGAGCACACTATTATAGTAGGATATACGAGGTGAAAAAATGTTAATTGCTAAAATTACACAGAACAATTTAGAACTAACTATGCAAGAAATAAACATCCCATATCAGCATAGTCAAGGTTTGGAAATAGAATTTATTAGGGATGATAAATATAAAGATTACACATTATTGCCCTTTTATAAATTAGAGGGCGATATAGAAGCTAAATTAATGAAATGTAACAACGATATTATATCTATTGCAAAAGATGTTTTTAAGAAGATAGGTAAAGTATCGTTTTCTTTTTCTTTTACAAAAAATAAGGAAGTTATACATCTTGGTGTTGTAGAGTTTTGCATTCACAGAGCTTTCGGTGATGATAATGCTATTTTACCCGAAGAAAACAATGATACATGGATGGAGCTTATTGAAAATATTGCAAAAGACAAAGTAGACAGTTATTGGGATGCCTTTTACAAGGAACAAATAGATAGCATTGTTAGAGATCTTGGTGATAAGGTTAATGATGCATCCAAATTTGCAAATCAAGCTGATCTTGCTAAAACAGAAGCACAACAAAGCGCTACAAGTGCAAGCAACAGTGCCTCTAACGCTTTAGAAAGTTCTAATAAGGCTAAAGAGCATCTGGATAGTATTAATACTGCTGTTAATAGTTTTAACACAGATTACGCATCTAAAGTAGGAGATTTTAACACTAATGTAGAAGATGCTAATACCGCACTAAATACTAAAATTAGTACGGCTAATACAAATATAGATAACAAAGTGTTAGATGCTAATACCAGCTTAAACACAAAAATCAGCGAAGCTAATAATACCATAGACGCTAAAGTTACAGAAGCAACCACACAAGCAGAAAAAGCAAAGAATGAAGCAGATAGAGCGAGTCTTGCTATGGATGCTAAATTAGATAAAAACCAAGGCACAGAAAACGCAGGTAAGGCAATGGTAGTCGATACAGATGGTAATGTAGTGCCTGGAAACGCACTGCCAGACAACGTATACACCCAAGAAGAAGTTAATGCTCTTTTGCAAGACAAAATGGATATCCCATATGCCGACATTACTATTACACAGGACGTTAATGTCCCCTTTACAACAAACAGCACCTTTAAAATATTAGATAGCATTGCTGGAGAAGCAACTGTAAAAACAGTTGGAAAAAATTTATTTAATTTTGATTATGCAAGCAATTTAAACAATTGGACATTAAACGTTAATGGATGGGATATATTGCCTATAAGAGTACCCAAAGGGTATATTTTGGTAACTTCTGGAGATAAAGCTGGCCCAATGAATCGGTACTATGCTTATTTTAGTAAGAAAGCAGATGGTAGTGCGGATGTGTCTCTAAATAATTACTTATACAATAATAGCACTGGAGCAATTTATGGTACTTTTACAGGTCCTGTAGACAACATCGTGTATCTAAATGTAACTAAAAATCAAACGAGCGTATTTTTAAAAAGTTTTAAAAATTTACAACTAGAAGTAGGAAGAGTGGCAACAGATTATCAGCCTTATATGGAAAGTTTGGAGTTAAAAACATTTAGTACATGCACAAATGTGTTAGTGGATGGAGAAACAACAATAAACTGCACCTATCCTAAAGATATACTAGCGGTTGTAGAAGCATTAGAAAAGAAAGTGTTAAATTTACAGGAGGCGACAATTAAAAATGTATAGCATTATTAAGGAAGTACTTATAAAAGGAAATTACGAATTAGTGGATATCCTAAACAAAATAAATAAATTATGGGTAGAAAATGGTTTAACAGAGAAAGAACGGGACGAATTGGTTAATTTAGCACGTTCTAACGCAGTACCCGACAATTCCTACGCAGAAAATACACAACAAATCGCAAATCTATGGGAATATTACCAGCAGTTGGATATTCGATTAAGTCGATTAGAAAATGGCCAAGGACCAATAGAGCCAGAACCAGAGGAATGGCCAGAATATATACAACCCAGCGGGGCACATGATGCTTATAGAACAGGCAATAGGATAATGTTCCAAGGCAAGAAATACATATGCAAAGTGGATGGATGCGTGTGGGATCCAATTACTTATCCAAATGCGTGGGAATTAGTAGAAGAATAGAAACAAGGACCAGATGGTCCTTTTTATATGTCCTGGAAAGACATTAAACTTAGCTAGAAAGAAGGTAAAAAATATGAACTTAAATTACATGGACAATTATAATGCAGTTACTGGAGCGGTGATTGCTTTTTTAACGTTTATTTTTGGAGAACACTGGATTTTATTTGCGTTATTCTTATTTTTCAACGTTATTGATTACATTACAGGGTGGATGAAATCCAGATTAAATAAAAAAGAAAACTCCGCTAAAGGATTAAAGGGAGTGCTAAAAAAATTAGGCTACTGGATAATGATCATGATTTCATTTTCAGCATCAGTTTTGTTTATCGAAATAGGAAATACCTTAGGAACTGATCTAGGTATCACTACTTTATTAGGGTGGTTTGTATTGGCTTCATTAGCAATAAATGAGCTTAGAAGTATAGTAGAGAATTTAGTAGAAGCTGGTTACAACGTACCTAACATATTAACTAAAGGATTAGAAGTAGCTGATAAGTTAGTAAATAAAGAAGAATAATATAAAAACCTCTTGACTTTTTGGTCGACTTTAATTATTATATAGGTGTACATTAGGTCGACCTAAAGTGAAGGTGGTGATTGTGTGGCTAAAAGATTAGGCAGACCGAAACTAGATAATCCAAAAAATATTAAATTAACAGTTAAAATAACACCTGAACAAGATAGTGCGTTAAATGAATACTGTGATAAAAATAACACAAAAAAGCCTGACGCAGTACGAAAGGCAATAGATAATTTAGTTTTGGATAAGTTTAAAAATAAATAGCGAGTTCGTGTCCGCTAAAACATTACTCGCTATTACCATCGAGGCACTTACATTGTACTACTAAGTGCCTCAAGATTCAATAAAAAAAAGAGGTAAATAAAAATGGAATTATATAAAGAACATATCATAGCAATTTTAAATGATATTGAAAATATTAGGGTTTTAAAATTTGTTATAAGATATTTGGAGTTAGTAAGACGAAATACTTCTAGTGAGGTGGCTAATAATGAGTAACTTACAAATATTCAATTTCAAAAACAATGAAGTTAGAACTATAGAGAATAATAATGAACCTTGGTTTTGTTTAAAAGATGTGTGTGGAATTTTAGAAATTAAAAATCCCACTGATGTAGCTAAAAGATTAAACGAAAAAGGAGTGACTAGATATAATCTAGGCAGTCGTAGTGGTGAAACTAATTTCATTAACGAAAGCAATCTTTATAAAGTGATTTTCCAATCTCGGAAAGCTGAGGCTGAGGAATTTACAGAATATGTGACAGGAACAATATTACCAACCATTCGTAAACATGGTGCTTATATGAATGAACAGACTTTAGAGCAAGCATTAACTAATCCAGATTTTTTAATCAGGCTAGCAACAGAATTAAAAGAAGAACAACAGAAAAGAAAAGAACTTGAGTTAAGAAATTCTCAATTAATGGTTGATAATCAAATTATGGCGCCTAAAGCTGAATACTTTGATGAGCTGGTAGATAGAAATTTATTAACAAATATTAGAGAAACGGCTAAAGAATTAAAAGTTAAAGAAAAAGAATTCATACAGTTTCTATTAGATAAAAAATATCTCTATAGAGATAAAAAGGGTAAGTTAGTGCCTTATGCTGAAAAAAATAAAGGTTTGTTTGAAATAAAAGAGTGCTTTAACGAAAGAACTAATTGGAGCGGGATACAAACATTAATAACTCCAAAAGGTCGGGAAACATTTAGATTATTATTACAAGGGTAGCAAAGCTACTCTTTTTATATAGGAAAATAGGAGGAAAACTAATATGAATTTAAAAACTTTAAATATACACGCTGGACATAACGCTAAGGTTCAAGGTGCTAACGGAATATTTAGGGAGGTAACAGAAGATAGAAATGTAAAAAATACAGTAATATCTAAATTACAATCACTTGGTTATACAGTATATGACTGTACAGATGACAGTGGTAAGACTCAAAATGAAAATCTTAAAAATATCGTATCTAAATGTAATGATAATACAGTTGATTTAGATATAAGTATTCATTTTAATGCTTCAAATGGTCAGGGTCATGGAGTTGAAGTTTTGCAGTATTCTGACAAAACGCAAGCTATCGCACAAAATATTTGTAATGATGTTGCAGAATTAGGATTTAAAAATCGTGGTGTAAAAAATCGAACTGATTTATATGTGCTTAAACATACAAAAGCACCAGCAATTTTAATTGAGTGTTGTTTCTGTGATAGTGCAGTAGATGCAGGTCTTTATAATTATGAAACAATGTCAGATGCTATTGTAAAAGGACTAACGGGAGTAGATTTAACTGCAAATAAAACTAAAATTGCATATGCTGGACATATACAGGATATTGGATGGACAGCACCTGTTACGGATGGTGCAACTTGTGGAACAGTTGGTAAAGCAAAGAGATTAGAAGCAATCCAGATTGACACAAGACACTCTAATTTAGATTTATATGCTAAAGCACACATTGCAAATATTGGTTGGAAAGATTATGGCAAGATTAATAACAATACAGTAATCGGGACAGTTGGGTATTCTAATGCCTTAGAGTGTTTGTGTTTAAACTGCACTAATGCAAACGTAGTGTATCGAGTGCATCAGTCTAATGTTGGTTGGTCCAGCTGGACCAGCGCAGATGGTGTTAGTACCTTGGGGAGTGTTGGGCAGTCACTGCAATTAGAGGCAATAGAGATTAAGGTATTGTAATTATGGAAAGAGTTTATGTTGTAAAAGGCGCACAGGACGCAGACGGAAAACCTTTAGACCCTCGACAGGAATATCTCTTAAAAGAAAAACTAAAAACCCACAGTGTGTTAAGTGTGGGGTACAAAACTTATGTAGTAAACAATAAACACATAAAGTTTAAACCTAGGGCTTAGTGCTCTAGGTTTTTTTGTTTTGTCTATATTGCACTAACAAGATTGTCAATACTTATTTTTCTTACTCTTTTTTGATAATTGCCTATTTATTTTTTTTTAAAATTATGTTAGAGTAAGGATAGAGATAGGACATATTTAATTTTATTGGGTTAAGAGATAGGTCTATCTCTTTTTATTTTTTATAACAATAGTAATTTTTTCGACTTCGTACTGTTTGCTTTTTAATAATTCATACAAACACGTAACGATTAATTTTACTATCAATGATGTTCCTTTCTTTCTACCTCTACCTTACAGTTATATAATACACGAAAACGTGAACTTTGTCAATATAAAAGTACATTATTATGTAAAATAAATTCATTGTTGCATGAACTTGATTTGTGTGTTAAAATACTTATGAGGTGAAACATATGAATAATAAAATTATTTCTTTGTTAGCATTATTTGGATATAATCAAGGTGATTATGCTAAACATATGGGAATGAGTAAAAGCAGTTTAAGTAACAAAATAAAAAGAGGTTCATATACTGCGAAAGATTTAATTGTTCTCGCAGAAATGACAGGTAATAGACTTGCAATAGTAGATAGTAATAATAAGGTTATAATAGAGTTCGATAAAAATGATTTAAACAAGTAAAAATTAGATTTTATTGATTTGATTTTTGTTTGGATAGTTATTGTATAATTATGTTATAATATTATTGGTCGTATATAGAGAAGACAGATATTTCTATAAAAAGATACCTTAATCGGTATCTTTTATTTTTTGCAAACAAAAAAACATAGTCGTGAACATTGAGAGATGACGCGACTATGTATAGAAATATTATCATAAAATTTTAAAAAAAAGAAGTAATTTATAAATTTATGGAGTAAGAGATAATGAACGGAGGTGATTGAAATGAGTATTTATGAAATTCTAAAAGAGTTGTCATTAATGTATAATCCAGCTTGTTATAGTTTACTTGACATTTACATGAGCTATCTTTATCAAAATGAGTTTTAAAAAAAGCACCCAGATTAACGGGTGCTTTACTATCTTTTTATTAAATTTCTGGTATAAACCGTTCCCAATAGCTTCTTAAAAGCAAATCTTTTTTTGAACTAGACCATACACAAACATAAGATATTACATCAATTTCATCTCCATCTTTGTCGTATAAAGTAAAATAATCATCACTCATAATTATGCCACTACCGCTTTCTTGGTCAGACCATGATGGCACGTAATTGTATTTTTTTAATATTTCTTTTCCCTCTTCTAAATTGGAATTATATAAATCAGCGATATTAATTGTTTCATATTTTTTTAAATCCTCTAGATATAATTTCATCATTTTTTCCACTTTATCGTCTGCTAATTTTTCCATTAGATGGAATGTATAACATTTAATTCTATTATAAGTCACAATTTCTAAAGAATAGAAATAGTTATCATTTCCATGTTTTTTATAATAATATTCATAACAGTCATAGGAAGATTCGTTATGAAATTTCATTTTAACATCAACGTCAATATCGATTTTTCTTTTTTTATAAGTCTTTTTATTCGTATAACCTTGCAACATACATTCATATGAACAATCACTTATAAATGTTGCATTTTCATCACCAAAAATTATATGCATAATATAAACCACCTTAATTATCTTTGTATAAAGTATTTTATTCAGTTTTATATTAAGTTTTTATATTCGGTTTTATATTAAGTTTTACTTTTTCCATCCTTTCTTGGAACATTATATATTTAATAAGGTGTTGTTTGCAACAACTTTAATAAGTTACTCCTAAACAATTAAAGTAGTCAAAATGGTAGTCAAAATAAAAAATAATCTTCTAAGATTATTGATACATAAGGGATTTTAGAGATTTATAAACATAGACTCTTAATCAGAGGGTCCACGGTTCGAGACCGTGAGGGGAGACCATTAGAAAACATGGCTTAAACACTAGATTTTACTAGGGTTTTAGCCTTTTTTTGTTTCTTTTTTAGACTAATTATTAGTGCATATTTAGATGCATTTAGACGTATTAAAAAGTATTCAAAATAGTATTCAAAAAACTACTCATTACCGAGTAGTTTCGTTTCTATATTTTTAGTTGTAGTTTTTAGTTTTTCATTAATAAAATTCTCTACAATAGCATTCTCTCTTAATTTTTGTTTGTCTAAATGTATGTATACTTCATTAAACATTTTACTATCCAAATGCTCATGTATAATATTGAGCGTCTTTTAATCAAGCTCCATTATAATATAACAAAGCAGTATATGTATGTCTAAATATATATGGTGTAAGCCTAGTTTATTAAATTCTATGATTAACTTTAGAACTTTTATTTTATCTGTAATTTTTTAACAAGCTATTTATAGCTTTGATACGTTAAATATTAGGTATAGGTGGCTAAAAAATTGAATGATTATTAAATTTTTTAATTAATCTATAATCAATGTGTCTATATCAATTAAGAAATGGTTGAATACAATAATATTAAAGAAAATACTATATGGACACTTTAAGGAGAGTTAAGATAATTTTTAATAATAGAGTCACCAGTAACTTTATCATAATTAAAAAAATTTAATATTAAAATAAACCTATATAGATGAAGAATATATTATAAGAGGAGAAATACTAATGAATACGTTAAGTGATTTTAAATATATTGATTTATACAATGCAGTTGTAGGAGGGATAGTTGTATTTTTGAACTTTATTTTTGGTGAACATTGGATTTTATTTGCGTTGTTTTTATTATTTAATGTTATTGATCTTATAACTGGATGGATGAAAGCTATAATGACTAAAAAAGTAAATTCTGTTACTGGTTTTAAGGGAATATTAAAAAAGTTAGGTTATTGGATAATGATTTTAATTGCTTTTTTAGCTTCGATTACATTTGTAGAAATTGGTAAGACTTTAGACATTGATTTAGGTGTAACTAAATTATTAGGTTGGTTTGTTTTAGCATCTTTAACTATAAATGAACTTAGAAGTATTGTAGAAAATTTTGTAGAAGCAGGATATAATGTCCCTGCAATATTAACAACAGGGCTAGAAATAAGTAATAGATTAATAAATCAAAAAAAAATAGTTATAAATATTGTTAATTAAAAAAAATTTTAAAATCGTAAAACAAAAAGTTATGATATATACTGAATAATTTAGAAATATATGTAATTAAAGATAATGTCTTTGATGAAAAAATAAAAAAATGTATTGCAATATGTATATAAACATGATATTATATTTAAGCAGTTGAGGAAACGGAGACATACTCAAGAGGCTGAAGAGGCGCCCCTGCTAAGGGTGTAGGTCGGGAAACTGGCGCGAGGGTTCAAATCCCTCTGTCTCCGCCATTTAATTGGTCTGGTAGTTCAGTTGGTTAGAATGCCGCCCTGTCACGGCGGAGGTCGCGGGTTCGAGTCCCGTCCAGACCGCCAATAAGTAGATAACAACTCTTAGAAAGAGTTGTTTTTTTTATTTAAATATATGATATTTCTTGTTAGTAGTCTGGTAATGTGTTAGAAAGTTAAAAGAATTGGAAATATGGATGTATTTTTGTTGATTGAATTTAGGATTTTATCCATTTAAATCAGTAACTATACAAAAAGGTGTTTATTTTTTATAAGTGTTTAAAAAGGGATTTGATATATTAAATTTAAAATCTTATAATTTTTGCATATTTATATGTTCCTAAAGTTAAAATAGATTTTTTCTAGTTATTTTATTTTGGAATAGTTACTGAGAAATTAAAAATTATTATATGGAGGTATAAGATGATTGAACCACTATATTTTAAGACACGTGATGAGTTTAGAAACTGGTTGTCTAAAAATTGTACAACAAGTATGGGGATTTGGTTAGTCTTTAGAAAAACAAAAGAAATAGGAACATTAAAAGCAGATGAAGCACTTGAGGAGGCACTTTGCTTTGGCTGGATTGATGGAGTGATGAAACGTATTGATGATAAATCATATATGAAATATTTTTCTATACGCAGAAAAAATAGTAAGTGGTCTAAAAAAAATAAATCTCTTGCAATAAGTTTAGAAAAACGTGGCTTAATGACTGATTTTGGTTATGCTAAAATTAAAGAGGCAAAGGAAAATGGACAGTGGGATAATGCTAGTAAACCTTCTGCTATTACAGATACACAAATAGAAGAATTAATTGAATTATTAAAAGAAAATAGATGTGCTTATAAAAATTTTCAACATATGTCTTTATCTGTTAAAAAGACATATACTAGAGCTTATTTAGATGCTAAAACTGAGACTTGACGTATTAAACGATTGTCATGGATCATTGATCGTTTGGAAAAGAACTTAAAACCGATGTAAATATATTTTAGATGATTTTTAATGAATACTAAATTAATTGTGGAGGATTTTTTATGGGATATAATCAGAAAAAAGAAGTTGATGAGGCTATTGAGGCTGTTGATTATACTCTAGGTTATTTAATAGAAGCACAGAAATATTTACATAGTGCGAGTAATTGGGGTGTTTTTGATATATTAGGAGGTGGCTTTTTTGCCACAATGGTTAAACATGGAAAAATGGATGATGCACGAAATGCTATAATGATGGCTAAAGATTCAATTATAAGTTTAAAAAAAGAACTTCTTGATGTTAATGAAGTTCTTGATGTAGATTTAGAAATTAGTGATTTTTTAATATTTGCTGATTATTTTTTTGATGGGATAGTTGCAGATTGGATGGTTCAATCAAAAATCAAAACTGCTCAAAGCCAAGTTGATCAAGCAATTGAAAAGTTAGAAGAAATAAAATCTTGTTTAAAAATGATTGTTTGTTAGGAAGAAACATGTTGATATATGTTATTTGATTGTAAGATTTAAATATGTTTGAAAGAATGTCGGATAAAATAATAAATTATATGTAAAAGTGATTGTTTAAAAAAGTAATTAAAAAACAAAATCTGATTTTTATATTGGATTTTGTTTTTTTATAACTTACTTTTTAATAAACTTTTAAATCTTTCTTTTATTAATATAAGCATGCATAATTGCAATCATTGTTTTAGAATCAAAAATTTCACCATTTACAATTTTTTGATATGCTTTATCTATGTCTATTGCAACAACTTCAATTTCTTCATCTTCGTCACAATTTAGAGGGTTTTCTACTTTGAAGACGTCGTTAGCTTCATATACATATAACCATTCATCACTATAACCAGGAGTTGGTAAAAATTTGGCTATTTGAGTAATACTTTTAGCACTATATCCAGTTTCTTCTTCTAGTTCTCGCAAAGCACAAAGCTTAGTATCTTCACCTGATTCTAGTTTACCAGCTGGGATTTCTAAAGTATCAGTTGCATTAGGGTAACGGTACTGTTTGACTAATAAAATTTTATTATCAATTATTGCTAGAACTCCTACACCGCCATGGTGTCTTACTACTTCTCTAAATGCCTCATTACCATTTTCGCATTTTACTGTATCTTTATATACTTTAATAATTTTGCCATCATATATTAAATGGCTGTCTATTTTCTTTTCCATAGTTTCACCTCAAATAAATTATAACAAAAAAGTATGCGGGGGTGCATACTTTTTTATATTATTTCACGTAAGGGTGATAATAGGGGGTATGTAAAGCGAATTATCTTCACTTGACAATGTCATTATAACATTCGAATCAGTAAATGTAAAGGGTTTCATTAAAATAAGTAGGTATTTATTATAAAATTTGTTATAATGATCAATGGTGATATAGATGAAGGAACTTAGAATAACAGAAAATGATGCTAACCAGAGAATTGATAAATATTTAAAAAAATTATTAGTCAATGCTCCAGCTAATTTTATTTATAAAATGTTTCGAAAAAAAGATGTTAAAGTTAATGGAAAAAAAGTAGACGAAAAATATATATTAAAGAATAATGATCTTGTTGAAATGTTTTTGTATGAAGATAAATTTCAGGAATTTACAGATGTAAAGAATATATATCAAGTAGCTAGAACTTTTAAAGTTCTTTATGAGGACAAACATGTTCTAATTGTATATAAACCAGCTGGATTATTGGTACATGAAGATGCTAATGAAAGTATTAATACTTTAACTAATCAAGTTTTAAGTTATCTAGCTGAAAAAAATGAGCTGGACTTGGGACGTGAAAATACTTTTATGCCTGGACCAGTACATCGGTTAGATCGGAATACTAGTGGTATTGTAATTTTTGGTAAAACATTAGCAGCATTACAAATATTGAATGAAATGATTAAACAAAGGCATTGTATTGAAAAAACATATTTGACTATTTGTAAAGGGAAATTAAATCAAAAACGTAATCTTAAAGGTTATATAGTAAAACTTGAAGATCAGGCACAAGTAAAATTAGTTGATAAAGATTATCCTGGTGCATTAACGATGGAGACTATCGTTAAGCCAATAAAATTTAATGATGATTATAGTTTAGTAGAGGTGACTTTAGTAACAGGACGAATGCATCAAATTAGGATCCATCTTGCAAGTATTACTCATCCAATTATTGGAGATCGTAAATACGGAGATTTTGAGTTGAATAAGTGTATGAAAAGAAAATTTGGATTAAATAATCAGCTTTTACATGCGTATAAAATAAAATTTGTTAAAACATTTGGGGTATTGGACTATTTACAAGATAAAGAAATTAGTTGTTTGGAACCTGAGCTGTTTAGAAAAATAGAAAAAACTTTATTCTAGATATCTTTTATTAGAGTTATCTTTATTGTATAATTATTTATATATGCAGGAGGAATAAAATGAAATATTATATTGGAATTGATTTAGGTGGTACTAATGTTCGTACTTTGCTGGTAGGAGAAAATGGAACAGTGTACGCTGAGGTAAAGGATAATACTGAAAGAGAAAATGGGCCTGATTATGTGTGTACAAAAATCATCAAGCAAATTGAAGCTCTAGATACAATTGTTTGTGATGGATTAAAAGGTGTTAGTGGGATTGGAATTGGTGTACCAGGACCAGTGGATACAGTAAAAGGAACAATGATTATGGCTACTAATTTGCCAGGCTTTGAAGATTATCCGATTTGTGATAAATTATCTGAGCGTTTTGGTTTACCTGTATTTATTGATAATGACGCTAATGTAGCTGGATTAGCTGAAGCAATATTAGGAGCAGGAAAAGATTATCCTACTTGTTATTATGTGACTATTTCTACAGGAATTGGTGGTGCTTTTATTGCTGATGGTAAATTAATCTCAGGTGGACGTGGACATGCTGGTGAGATAGGAAATATTATTGTTAAAAATAATGGATATAAATTTGGATCATTAAATCCTGGTGCAGCGGAGGGAGAAGCTAGTGGTACAGCAATTACTCGAAAAGGTAAAGAATTATTAGGTGAAGATAAAGTAAATCATGCAGGTGATGTTTTTAAGTTGGCTAGTGAGGGAAATTTAAAGGCACAGAGTATTGTTGATGAGTGTGTATCACAATTAGCTGCTTTATTTGCTAATATTGCTCATACAGTGGATCCTCATTGTTTTGTAATTGGTGGTGGTGTAATGAAATCACAGGGATATTTCTATGATAAACTAGTTGAACAATTTAATTCAAAGATTCATTTAGGAATGAGAGGTCATATTCCTTTATTGGCAACTAAACTTGAAGATTGTGGAGCTATCGGAGCTGCGATGTTACCAATGTCAAAACTTAGATAAGAAGGAAAATTAATTTTCTTTCTTTTTTATTATAGAAATGTTATTATATGCAAGTGAGGTGACGAGAATGTCAAAAAGAGTAGTATTAGGATTAAGCGGTGGTGTTGATTCAGCAGTTGCTGCTTATTTATTAAAAGAACAGGGCTATGAAGTAATTGGAGTTTTTATGCGGAATTGGGATAGTCAGCTTAATAATGATATTTTAGGTAATCCTACTAATGATAATGATATTTGTCCTCAAGAACAGGATTTTAATGATGCTAAAGCAGTAGCTAAGTGTTTGGGGATTGAAATAAAGAGAGTAGATTTTATTAAAGAATACTGGGATCAGGTTTTTACTTATTTTTTAGATGAATATCGTAAAGGAAGAACACCAAATCCAGATATTCTTTGTAATAAACATATTAAATTTAAGGCTTTTTTAGATTATGCAAAAACATTAAATGCTGATTATATTGCTACAGGTCATTATGCAAGAGTTGTACATCATCCAAATGATGATTCAATTATGCTTAAAGGTTTAGATTATAATAAGGATCAAACATATTTTTTGTGCCAATTAAATCAAAAACAATTACAAAATTCATTATTTCCATTAGGTGAAATTGACAAAAAGGAAGTAAGACGTCTTGCTCATGAATTAAATTTACCTGTTGCTAATAAAAAAGATAGTACAGGAATCTGTTTTATTGGTGAACGTGATTTTAAAGAATTTTTGCAAAACTATATTCCAGCTCAGCCTGGGAAAATGGTAGATATTGAAACTGGTGATGTTATCGGTGAACATTCAGGAATCATGTATTATACAATTGGACAACGCAAAGGCTTAGGGATCGGTGGACCAGGAGCTGCCTGGTTTGTTGTAGGAAAAGATTATGATAAAAATGTTTTGTATATTTGTCAAGGAGACCAAAAAGACTGGCTGTATTCAACAGGTGCTTTAATAAGTGATGTAAACTGGATAGCTTCAAATAAGCCAGCTAAAAAAATCGCATGTAATGCAAAATTTAGATATCGTCAGATGGATAATCCGATTCAATTAGAATTTATTGATGAAAATACAGTATATTTGACTTTTGATAAACCTGTAAAAGCTGTAACTCCAGGTCAGGCTGCTGTTTTTTATGATGGAGATATTTGTTTAGGAGGAGGAACAATCGAAACTGTCTACAAGGATGGTAAACCGATTGAATATTTATAATGATTGAATATACTGGTTATATTAAGAAGATTCGCTTTTATAGTGAGTCTTCTAATTATATTGTGGCTTTAATTGAAGTTGAACAGGAAGATAAATTAATTACAATGAATGGGTATATGAATAATTTTAATGATTATGATAAATATTTATTTATTGGTGATTATGAAATTCATCCTAAATATGGTAAACAATTTAAATTAAATGAATATCGAATTGTTTTAGCTAAGGAAAGTGATGAAATTGTAAAATATTTATCTAGTCCATTGTTTAAAGGAATTGGTAAAAAGTTAGCACAACAGATTGTTGATAGTTTAGGAGAAAACTGTTTATCAAAGATAAAAGCTGATAAACATAGTTTAGATTTTGTAATTGGAATGACTGAAAAACGTCGTGATACAATATATGATACTTTAACAAATAGTGATTATGATCAAGAAGTGATGCAGTTTTTTATGGGACATGGGATTAGTTTAAAGAATTTAGGGTTAATACAAGGTTTTTATCAAGAAAAGACATTAGATGTTTTACAAAATAATCCTTATCAATTAATAGAAGATATTGATGGTATTGGTTTTAAAACAGCAGATGATTTAGCTTTAAAAACAGGTGGATCATTGGATAATCCCAATCGTATTAAAGCAGCAGTTGTTTATTGCATTAAACAGTATGGTTTTAATACTGGTAGTACATACTGTTTAATTGATGAGATAATAAATATGTTTAGTAAAATTATTTATAATATTGATGAATCAGTATTTTATGATTATTTAGAAGAATTGATTGATGAAGAATTAGTTATTAAAGAAGATGAACGTTATTATTATCATGAAATGTATGAGGCTGAAAGAAATATTGCAAAATATTTAAAAGCTAGAATTAATCGTCCTGAAGAATTATTTGATGAAAATGAAGTGAATCGTTTATTAAAAAATTATGAAAAAAAACAAGGAATAACTTATGCTTCAAAACAAAAAGAAGCACTGAATTATTTCTTAAAATCATCAGTGATGATTTTAACTGGTGGACCAGGTACTGGGAAAACAACAATTGTTCAAGCTTTATTAAAAATTTACTCAACTTTATATCCAGAAGATCGTATTGGTTTAGTTGCTCCTACAGGTAGAGCTGCTAAACGTTTAACAGAATTAACAGGAATTAGTGCTTGTACGATTCATCGGTTGTTAAAGTGGGATTTGCATAGTAATACTTTTGCGATGAATAAGAATAATCCATTAGATATTGATGTTTTAATCATAGATGAGTTTTCGATGGTTGATTGTCTTCTTTTAAGTAAATTGTTTGAAGCTGGAAGGAAAATTAATAAAATCTTATTTATTGGTGATTACCATCAGTTACCTTCAGTTGCTCCTGGCAATGTTTTACAGGATTTAATGGAAGCTGGGGTGAAAACTATTGAGTTAGATGAAATATTTAGACAGGCTAAAGACTCAGGGATAATTCAATTAGCTCATCATATTATTAGTAATGAAATAGAGGATATGGAAATTTTTAATCAATTTCGGGATATAAACTTTTTTTCGTGTATAAACTATGATGTCATTAAAAACGTTAAAACAATAGTAAAAAAGGCGTTAGATGAAGGTTATGATGCTAATGACATTCAAGTGTTAGTTCCAATGTATCAAGGAATAGCAGGAATTGATGCTTTAAATGATGCTTTACAGGATATATTTAATCCTAAAGATGAGTTTATTGAAAGTTATAAAATCGGTCGGATTGAATACCGTGTAGGAGATAAAATTTTACAGTTAAAAAATCGTCCTGACGATGATGTCTTTAATGGTGATATTGGCGTTTTAGTGGAAATTTGTAAAAAAGATAATTTTGAGTATCTCCAAGATACTTTAATTGTTGATTTTGATGGTAATTTGGTTGAATATACATCACAAAATTTTAATACCATTACTCATGCTTACTGTATGTCAATTCATAAATCTCAAGGGAATGAATTTAAAATTGTAATCATGGCAGTATTAACTGATTATTATATAATGTTAAGGCGAAATTTATTATATACAGCAATTACAAGAGCGAAACAGTCTCTCTTTATTTTGGGAAATTATAATGCATTTATGCAGGGACTTAATAATTATCAGGATAGTCGGCGTAAAACAACTTTAAAAACGAGATTTGAATCTGATGAAGAATTAAATGTGTATGATTTTATGGAATAATGACAAACTATACTGAGGTGAGATTATGTTAGCAAGAAATAAATTATTGATTGGATTAACCGTTGCTTCACTAATGATATTATTTAGTGAATGTGAATGTGTTGAAGATATGATGGATAATTTAAAAGCAAAGATGTAGAGATGAGGCTTGAAAAATAGTTTTCAATAGTTTATAATTTGGTAAATCGTTGAAAAAGAAGAGTACTATAAAGATGTTTTTTAGAGATAGTATGGCTGGTGAAAATACTAATCATGTTTATAGGAAAGCTGCTTTGGAGAGTAATTAAATATTACCGTGTAAGCTGCGTTACTAGCTAAATGAGGGCATGAATTATTCATGAACTAGGATGGTACCGCGATTTAAGTCGTTCCTAGCAATAGGACGACTTTTTATATTGAACAAAGGAGAAGAAAATGAAGCAATTAACTGGAAATCAAGTAAGAAAGATGTTTTTGGATTTTTTTGAAAGTAAAGGTCATAAAGTTGAGCCAAGTCATTCATTAATTCCAAATGATGATCCAACTTTACTTTGGATCAATGCAGGAGTAGCTGCATTAAAAAAATATTTTGATGGAACTATAAAACCAGATAATCCTCGTATTACTAATGCACAAAAATCAATTCGTACTAATGATATTGAAAACGTTGGTAAAACAGCACGTCATCATACTTTTTTTGAAATGTTAGGGAACTTTTCAATTGGGGATTATTTTAAAAAAGAAGCAATTGATTTTGCTTGGGAACTATTAACTGATGAAAAATGGTTTGCTTTTGAAAAAGATAAACTATATATTACAGTTCATGATCATGATGATGAGGCTTATAACTATTGGGTTGATGTAAAAGGTGTTGATCCTACACATATGTTAAAAACACCAGGGAACTTTTGGGAAATTGGCGAAGGTCCATGTGGACCTGATTCTGAGATTTTCTATGATCGTGGCGAGAAGTATGATCCAGAAGGATTAGGAATAAAATTATTTTATGAAGAGTTAGAGAATGATCGTTATATTGAAATTTGGAATCTTGTATTTTCTCAATATAATTCTCAAGAAGGTGTTGCTCGTGAAGATTATGAAGAATTACCTCAAAAAAATATTGATACTGGAATGGGATTAGAAAGAATTACAAGTATTATTCAAGAGGGAGAAACTAATTTTGATACTGATTTCTTTTTACCAATCATTCATGAAACTGAAAAGCTTGCTAATGTTAGCTATCATGAAAATAAAATGGCTTATCGAGTTATTGCGGATCATATTCGTACAGTTACTTTCGCTTTAGCAGACGGAGCATTATTTGATAATGCTGGTCGTGGTTATGTATTAAGAAGAATTTTAAGAAGAGCAGTTCGTTATGGTAAACAAATTGGGATTAAAAATGCATTTATGTATAATTTAGTTACTGTAGTTAGTGATATTATGAAAGAGTTTTATAGTTATTTACCAGAAAAAGTTAATTATATTAGTGATTTGGTAAAAAAAGAAGAGGAAGCTTTTCATAAGACATTATCAAATGGTGAAAAATTATTAACTAGTTTAATTTCTAAAAATACAGATGGGGTTATTAGTGGTAAAGATGCATTTAAATTATATGATACTTATGGTTTTCCATTTGAATTAACATTAGAAATAGCTGAAGAGTCAAATTTGAAAGTAGATGAAGAAGGTTTTAAAGAAGAGTTAAAGATTCAACAAGAAAGAAGTCGTGGAGCACGATCTGATAATGAGTCAATGGCTAGTCAAAAACCAGATTTAATGTCATTTGATCTACCATCATCTTTTGAATATGATCCAGCTAAAATTAATGGAATTGTTATTGGGTTATTTAAAGATGGTGTTAAAACTGATGTTTTAGATGATTATGGAGAAGTTATTTTTGATGTAACAACTTTTTATGCCGAAATGGGAGGACAATGTGCTGATACTGGTGTGATTCATAATGAAAATTGTAAAGCAAATGTTGTAAATGTGTTAAAAGCTCCAAATCAGCAACATTTACACTTTGTTGAAGTTGAAAACGGAACAATTAGTATTGGAGATGTTTTAACATTAGAGATTGATAATGAAAAACGTAATAAAATTATTGCTAATCATACAGCTACCCATTTATTACAAGCAGCTTTAAAGGAAGTTGTTGGAAATCATATTAATCAGGCTGGTTCATATGTTGATGATAATCGTTTAAGATTTGATTTTACACATTTTGAAAAGATTTCTAATGAGCAAATAAGGGCAGTTGAACAAAAGGTTAATAGTGTTATTTTTAATGGAATTGACGTTGAAATTAAAAATATGACTAAAGATGAAGCGTTAGCTAGTGGAGCAATGGCTTTATTTGATGAAAAATATGGAGATACTGTAAGAGTTGTTTCAGTAGGAGATTTTTCAAAGGAATTATGTGGTGGATGCCATGTAACTAATAGTGCTAATATTGGATTATTTAAAATAGAAGCTGAGGAAAGTGTAGGGAGTGGAGTTCGTAGAATTGAAGCAATTACAGGTAAAAGTGCATATGAAGCTTTAGTTCAAGAAAAAGAAACAGTAGATACAATTAGTAATCTTTTGAAATTGAAAAATCGTAAAGAAGTAGTTAATAAAATTAGTGCATTAAATGATGAATTATCATCTGTCAAAAAAGAAGTTGAAACTTTAAATGCTAAATTAAATGCTTTAAATGCAGCAAGTAAAATTAATGATGTTGAAGATATCAATGGTGTTAAAGTTTTATATGTTGAAGAAAGTTTAGAAAGTGCCAAAGCTAAACAGTTAGCATTTGATTTTAGGGATAAAATTGATTCTGGAGTGGTGATCTTAGTATCTTGTTTTGAGGATAAATGTTCATATTTTGTTGGAGTAACCAAAGATTATGTTGCAAATAGTTTTAAAGCTGGCGATATTGTTAAAAAGATTAATGCAGTAGTTGATGGTCGTGGCGGTGGAAAACCTGATTTTGCTCAAGGTGGTTGTCCAGTGAATGAAAAAATTACAAGTATTCATGATCAGCTTAAAAACTTCTTTTAATTTACTACTATTTGGTGTAAAATAATTCTATAGGCGATGCCTTGAAGGAGGTCAAATAATATGCATGATTTAACAAAAACAAAAGTATTTAGTTCCGAAGATATGCGTCGGGAGATGATTCGTAGTAATCTTCAAACAGTAATAGATGCTTTAAATGAAAGAGGATATAATGCAGTACATCAGATTGCAGGTTATTTAATCTCTAATGACCCTGCGTATATTTCTAGTCATAAAAATGCTAGAAATATAATTCAACAAATTGAACGTGATGAAATTATTGAGGAATTAGTCAAGTCGTATTTGGAGAAATAAGATGGAGAAAATATTAGGATTAGACTTAGGCTCAAGAACATGTGGAATTGCTATGAGTGATGCTTTGGGGATGTTGGCTCATGGTGTTGAGACATATCGTTTTAGTGAAAATGCTTATGAAAAGGCAGCTGATTACATTGAAAAGATAATTAATGAAAATCAGATTAAAACTGTTGTTTTAGGATTGCCAAAACATATGAATGGTGATTTAGGAGAAAGAGCAAAAGTCTCGATTATGTTTAAAGAAATGTTAGAAAAAAGAGTAACGGGGTTAGATGTTGTTTTAATAGATGAACGTTTAACTACAAAAGTAGCGCAGGATCGCTTGATTTTTGCTGATGTTTCTCGAAAAAAACGTAAACAAGTGATTGATAAGATGGCAGCAGTAGCAATATTACAAGGCTATTTAGATGCTCAATAGAAAGGAAATTTAATGGAAGCAAATAAAATTCAGGTAATTGATGATCAAGGAAATGAAAAGGAATTTGAGGTATTGTTTACTTTTAATAATGATGAATTAAATAAACAATATGTTTTATACTATGATTCAACAGTTGAGGAGCCTAGTGTTTTTGCATCGATTTTTGATGATGAAGGAGGATTATATCCTATTGAAACACCTGAGGAATGGGAAATGGTAGAAGAAGTTTTCCAAAGTTTTATGGCAGAAGATGAAGAAGAACATGGATGCTGTAGACATCATGGCGATGGTGAGTGTTGTCATGAAGAAGATGATCATGAATGTTGTGGGGGACATGGTCATGATAATCATGAATGTTGTAAAAATAAAAATGATAATTAATAGAAAAGCTAAATTATTTTAGCTTTTTTTGATAAAAGAATTTAATATAATTTATTAGAGATAGTTGTATCTTTTTTTGGATGACTAAAAATTGGTTATACTAATAATATAATTGTCAATTTTTGTTATATTTACAGATAAGTTGAATAAGGATGAAAAATATCTTATAATGTAAAAAACGGAGGAAATTATGAAAAAAAAGCAGAAAATTATTATTGGTATAACTGCTGCTGTGTTGATTATTGTTTTTAGTTTGGTATTTCTTTACTTTAATGGTCAAAAAGCAGTATCTTTAAAAAGTGAACAAGTAGTAGTTGAAATTTCAGGATCAACGAATGCTGTAATAGATCAATTAGATGAAGCTGGATTAATTAAAAATAAGATGGTGGCTAGTATTTATGCAAAATTGAATCAGCATAGATTTATAGCAAATGTTTATGTATTAGATAAAAATATGGATCTTAAGACAATTTTTAAAATTCTTGAGGGTGATAAAAAATATATATCTACTGCTAAAATCACTATTCTTGATGGCAATACAGTTCCAGAGTGTGCTAAACAGGTAGCAAAGGCATTAAACATTGAAGTTGATACTAATGGATTGAATGAGGAACAGATATTGGCAGCAAAAACACAGGTTGTGTTGGAGAAGTGGACTAATAAAGAATATTTACAAAGCTTGGTTGATCAATATTGGTTTTTAGATCAAAGTATTTTAGGTAGTGAAATTATGTTTCCTTTAGAAGGATATCTTGGACCAGAAACTTATGTGATAACATCTAAAAAAACAACTATTGAAGATGTTACTAAATTGATGTTAGATCAAATGGATAAAAACTTAACTGCCATTAAAAGTAAAATTGAGGAATTTAAGATAAATGGTAATAATATAACTGTTCACCAATTTTTATCATTGGCTTCAGTTGTGCAATGTGAAGCATCTGGACAAAAAGAAGATCAGTCTAAAATTGCTGGTGTTTTTATGCATCGTTTAGAAAAACCAATGCGTTTACAGAGTGATGTAACTGTTAATTATGCTAATCAAATTAAAACTGTAGCAGTTACATATAATCATTTAGAAGTAGATTCTAAATATAATACATATAAATATGAGGGACTTCCTATTGGACCTATAAGTATGGTTTCTAATGAAATTATGGAGTCATGTTTAAATTATCAACCAACTGATGATCTATTCTTTTTTGCTTTAAAAGATGGAACAGTTATTTATTCAAAAACGTATAATGAACATCAAAAAGTAGTAAAGGAAAATAAGTGGTATTAAAATGAAGTATTTTAAAGAGTTAGAATTAAGTGCAATTAATCGTAATATTCCAATCATGCAACGTGAGGGATTAGAATTTATGATCAATGTTTTTAAAGAGAATAACTATCATTGCTGTTTAGAGATTGGCAGTGCAATTGGTTATTCAGCAATGATGCTAGTGAGTAATATTGCTGATTTTAAAGTAGAAACAATTGAATTAAATGACGAAAGGTATTTAGAAGCTTTAGAGAATATATCAGATAATAATTTAAAAGATCAAATAATTATTCATCATGATGATGCTTTACAGTTTGAGATTAATAATCTTGTCTTAAATAATTTTGATTGTCTTTTTATTGATGCTGCTAAAGCTCAGTATCAAAAATTTTTTGAAAAATATATGCCATTAATTTCTAGTAATGGTATTTGTATTGTAGATAATCTTGATTTTCATGGAATGATATTTGATATTGATAATATTAAAAATCGTAATACTAAACAACTAGTAAAAAAGATTAAACGTTTTAAAGATTGGATTTTTGATAATGAACAGTATGAAGTTACATATCATTCTGTTGGTGATGGAATATGTGTGATAAGAAAAAGGGTGACATAATGGAACTAGTAGTACATTTAAATAGTGTAAAATATGTTAATGATTTTATTGATATTGGGATTAAATATTTTGTTGTTGGAACAAAATATTTTTCTTGTCGGCAAGCATTATCACTTGATTATGAAGAATTAAGTGATTTGAAAGATAGATTGGAAAATAAAAAGTTATGGGTATTAGTTAATGCTTTAATTGAGGAGCATAATTTAGATGCACTGGTCAATCATTTAGGAAAATTAAATGAATTAAAAGTAGATGGGATATTATTCCAGGATTTTGGTATTTTAGAAATATGTAAAGATAATAATTATGATTTTGAATTGATTTACAGTCCTGATACGTTAAATACTAATCAAGCTACATTAAATTATTTAGCTGCATTAGGAATTAAATGTGCTTTTTTAGCACGTGAGATACCTTTAGATGAAAAAATTATGATTGCTCAAAATACAGCTATAAAGACTGTGACACAAATTCATGGTGTTGAATATATGGCATATTCAAAGAGGAAATTGTTATCAAATTATTTTATGGAAACAGGTTTAGAAAAGTCAGCTTTGATAAATGATAATATCATTATTCAGGCTAATGGAGTGGATTATGGATGTCATATATATGAAGATCAGTTTGGATGTCATATATTAAGTCAAAAGCAGATTTGTGGATTAGATATTTTAAGTAATTTTACTGATTTTGATTATTTATATATTGAATCTTTATTTATTGATGATTTAAAATTAGTAGAAATAGTAAATCTATATCAGGATGGATTAAAGAGTATTAATAATGGAACATATGGTAAAGAACGAAAAGAATTATTACCGCAACTTCATCAGGTAGAACCAGAAGTAGATTATCATCATAGTTTTATGTTTGATGCTACTGTATATAAGATTGATGATGTAAGAAAGCGAGAAGAAAATGAGAAACATAAGTAAGATTATTGATGGTAAAAGAGTAATTATAAAAAAACCAGAATTATTAGCACCAGCTGGAAATCTTGAAAAACTTAAAGTTGCAATTAGATATGGTGCTGATGCAGTGTTCGTTGGAGGAAAAGAATTTTCTCTAAGATCAGGAGCTTCAAACTTTACTCTTGAAGATATTAAAGAGGCTGTTAGTTTTGCAAAACAATATAATGCAACGATCCATGTAACATGTAATATTATTTTACATCAAGATAATTTGCATGGAATAGAAGAGTATTTAAAAGCTCTAGATAGGGCTGGGGTTAAGGCTATTATTGTAGCTGATCCTTATATTATGAAAATAGCTAAGGATTTGGATTTAAATTTAGAGGTCCATGTTTCAACGCAACTTTCTACTTTAAATACTAAGGCAATTAAGTTTTATCAGGATTTAGGAATGGATCGGGTTGTTTTAGGTCGTGAGGTTTGTTATGATGACTTAAAAATTATTTTAGATAAGACAGATATTGATATTGAATATTTTATTCATGGGGCTATGTGTATTCACTATTCAGGACGTTGTATGTTATCAAACTATTTTTCTCATCGTGACGCAAATCGTGGCGGCTGTTCACAGTCTTGTCGCTGGTATTATGATATTTTTGATAGTAATCAAAAGTTAAATGAAGGGAAAATTCCTTTTAGTATGTCAAGTAAAGATATGTCATTAATTAATCATTTACCTGAATTAATTGAGCTAGGGGTAGATTCTTTTAAAATAGAAGGACGAATGAAATCATTACATTATATTGCTACAGTAGTCTCTACTTATCGAAAGTTGATAGATGATTACTGCAGTGATCCTGATAATTTTGTGTTAAGTGAAAAATATTATCTAGAACTTTTAAAAGCAGCAAATCGTGCTTTGTGTACTGGTTTTTATGATAATCAAGCAGATAATTCTAAACAATTATTTAATCAGCGTGATGAACATCCAACTCAAGAGTTTTGTGCTCGAGTAATTAGTTATGATAAGATTAATAAATTAGCAATTATTGAGCAACGTAATTATTTTAGAGTTGGTGATAAAATTGAATTTTTTAGTCCGCAACATGAAAATATCATTATTCCTGTAACTAAAATAATTAATGAAGAAAATGAAGAAGTTGCTGTTGCTAATCATCCAATGGAAATATTGAAAATTCCTGTAGATATTGAATTAGAGGAAGATGATATGGGAAGGAAAGTAATTTAATGGATAAACCTGTTATTATTGGAATTGCTGGAGGTAGTGCTTCTGGTAAAACAGCTGTTGCTTATAAAATTTATGAATATTTTAAAGGGAAACATACGATTAAAATTATTAAATTGGATGATTATTATAAAGATCAGTCACATTTAACAATGGAAAAGAGAGTTTTAACTAATTATGATCATCCTTTTGCTTTTGATATGGAACTATTAGTAAAGCATTTAGATTGCTTAAAAGCGGGTCAAGCGATTCAAAAACCTATTTATAATTTTGAACTTCATAATCGTGCTGAAGAAATTGAGACTATTTATCCACGTGATGTTTTTATTTTAGAGGGATTATTTGTATTGAATGAGTCTCAAATAAGAGAGTATTGTGATATTTTGGTTTATGTTGATACTGATGCAGATATTCGTTTTATTCGGCGATTACAACGAGATATGAAAGAAAGAGGACGAAGTTTAGATTCTATTTGTAATCAGTATCTAACAACTGTAAGACCAATGCATGAACAGTTTATAGAGACATCTAAAAAATATGCTCATATCATTATTCCAGAAGGTGGCAGTAATACTGTTGCAATTGATTTATTGATAACTAAAATTTGTTCAATCGTTGAAGAATAAGGACTAGCTATTTAGTTAGATATATGCTATATTAGTGATTACGAGGTGAGATAATGGAACAAGAAAAAGTATTGTTAACTCAAAGTGGGTTAGAAAAATTAGAGCAAGAAAGAGATAACTTGATTAATGTCGAAAGACCAAAAGTTATTGAAGAATTACAATTAGCACGTTCTCAAGGTGACTTATCAGAAAACGCTGACTATGATGCAGCAAGAGAAAAACAAGCTCACTTAGAATCAAGAATTAAAGAAATTGATTATATGCTTCAAAATGCAGAAATCATTTCTGAAGATCAAATGGATTTAAAAGTAGTTAAACCTGGGACTACAGTAACTATTTTAGATTTATCTGAAAAGGATGCTGAACCTGAAAGTTATCAAATTGTAGGGTTTACTGAAACTGATCCTTTAAATGGTAAGATTTCAAATGAATCACCACTTGCTAAAGCTGTATTAGGTCATGGTGTAAATGAAATTGTTACAGTAGGGGTTGCTGATCCTTATGAGGTAAGAATTATTAATATTGAATTTAAAAATTAAAAAAGAATTAGTTATAGTAACTAGTTCTTTTTTAATATGAGTAAGGTGTGAATGTTTTTGAAGTGAATGCAAGGTTAAATGTCGTTTTCTGTAACAGTTTCGACTATAGGTTTTAATATAAGTAGTGGTATTGATTATTGGCAATTGGCTAGTAGTGTAACAACTTTATATATCTATGTTTTGATTTTAATCAAACTTATGGTTATATTATTTTTAAACCAAAGGATGCAGATGAGGGGATTAAAAACTAGAAAATGTTTTGGTAAGATACATATTATGTAACTGCATTTTATAGTAAGGAAAAAGGGATAATAACTTATTGATTTGTTATAGTTTAAGAAAGTTAAGATGTTTTAAAGATTATTTGGGGATTTAAAAATTGATAGTATAGGTAATCAAAAAATATTCAAGAATTACATAGAAAAGATATAGCATAGGAGAAAGTGTATTATGTATGATGTAAATGAAAAAGATTGGAAAATTTTAAGAAAGAAAATAATTATTTGGCAAGAAAACTATATGCAAAAGTTAAATAATGAATATATTGAACTTTTGCAAAGGAATAATAAAGCTTCACAAAATTTTTGGGATTTAGAAAGAAGAATATTTAAAGATAAAAAAAGTATAGGTGTAGTTATTGATATGAGAAAATCAATGATGGTACAGAATATATTGCTTTCATCATAAATGTACTTGTCCATGAAAAAATCCTCCGTTATAATATATTCGCACATATGCCACAGTTCTCCGATTGCCACACTCTGTTATATCTTGTTATGAGATTTTCTTTCCCTTGATTTTGCCCTTATAAGCAGTCAGGGAAAGAGTAAACTTGTGTGAAATCATATAAAGGGATAAGGTGAACACATTACGATAAATCCTTTATTTTCAAGGCTTTTGGAGGATTTTATTGATAACCTATGGAGAGCAATAATCACTCATAATTTTATGGTTTTCAAATTCTAGTTTATAATTTTTGGTATTACTAACTAAGGATTTAATCTATAAATTTTATATGGAAAAGTATTTTGATAAAAAAGAAACTAGATATTAAGTTTAAAACGTCTAGTTTCTTTTGTTTTGAATATTATAGTTATGAACTGTTTTTTGATTTGAATAGATAAATTTTTAAAAATTTAAACTTCTAATTTCTTTTTATACATAGATAGAATAATTACAGTCATTATCAAAATAAATGGTCGAGAAATGATATTAATGAGATTAATATCATTAATATTGATCATTAAAGCAATAAGTGCAAAAATCAATCCACATAATAAACTATGCAAAATTGCATTTTTAGAAAATGTTTTAACAATCATAAATCCCCAGATAATCATTATAATACCAGCAATAAGGTTTATTATAGTATGATAAATAATGTTTGATAAATGAATAAAACTAATAATAGAGGCTAAGATAAGACTAGTAATAGTAAAGGTAATTAGGATAAATAATGCGAATTTTAAGTATATTTTTAAATATGATTTCATATTTCCTCCTTGTTATCTTACTAATATTATATTTAAGGATTGGTGAAATATGAATGTCTTCGAAGTGTTTTTTATAAGTCTTTGTATATATATTTATTTAAGCGTTTTATTAAGGATTTTTGGTAAAAAAGAATTTAGTCAGTTAAATGTATTTGATTTTGTTGTATTTTTAATTATTGCTGAAATTATGACAGATACAGTTGGTAATAAGGATTTTACTTTTTTTCATGGTGTTATTGCGACAATAACTTTAATTGTGGTGGATCGCCTGGTTTCAATGATAACAATGAAATCAAAAAGATTACGTGATATTTTTGAAGGAAGACCAACATATATTATTTTTAAAGGAAAATTAGATCAAGAAAAAATGAAGAAGCAGCGTTATACAGTTGATGATTTATCGCATCATTTAAGAGTTAATGATATTGATAGTATTTCAAAAGTAGAATTTGCTTTATTGGAAACAAATGGTTCATTGTCTATAATTTCAAAAGATGAATGTGTAGTTGAACTTCCAGATGCATTGATTTGTGATGGAATTGTTGATGAAAATAACTTAAAATTGCTGAATCGTGATCTTAATTGGTTGAAGAAAGAATTAAAGAAACAACATATTGATCATATTGAAGATGTTTTTTATTGTATTTTAGAAAAAGATAGGTTACTTGTAATAAAAAAATAGAACTGTATAAACAGTTCTATCCAAGTAACATTCTGTCGTTAGCAAATTCTTCACCACTAGCCTCTTCAAATTTACGAAGTAGATCTTCAACGGTTAGTTTCTTTTTTTCTTCACCCTTTACATCATAGATAATATGTCCATTATACATCATGATTAAACGATTACCAACATCAATAGCATCACGCATATTATGAGTAACCATCATAGCGGTTAAATGTTGTTTTGTTATAATTTCATTAGTTAATTTTAAAACTTTAGCAGAAGTGGCAGGGTCTAAGGCAGCGGTATGTTCATCTAATAATAGTAATTTAGGTTTTTGTAATGTTGCCATCAATAATGTAATTGCTTGCCTTTGACCACCTGATAATAAGCCCATTTTGGTTGTTAAACGATCTTCTAAACCAAGGTTTAATGACTTGACAAGTTCACGGTATTGTTCTTTTTCTTCTTTGGTAACACCCCAAGATAGTCCACGACGTTTACCTCTACGATTTGCAAGTGCTAGATTTTCTAATATTTGCATATCTCCAGCAGTTCCCAACATAGGGTCTTGGAACAAACGACCAATTTTTTTAGCTCTTTGATGTTCAGGTTGTAAAGAAATGTTTTCACCATCAAGAGTAATAATTCCACAATCTAGAGGATATAGCCCAGAAATCATATTTAATAAAGTGGATTTTCCAGCTCCATTTCCACCAATAATTGTAACAAAGTCACCGTCTTCTAATTCTAAATTAATTTCATGAAGAACTTTCTTTTCATTAACAGTTCCAAGATTAAATGTTTTACTTACTTTTTGTAATTTAAGCATTTTCATCAATCTCCTTTGTTAATTTTTTATATGTGGCAACTTGTTTTCGTTTTGAAAGCATGATTGGAATTGTTAAAGCAATACCTACTAAAATAGCAGTCAATAATTTTAAATCATCAGTATTTAATCCCATTTGTAATACAAGTGCAACAATAATACGATAGATAATCGAACCAATAACAATTGATGCTAGCCTTAAAGCAAAACCACTTTTCTTACCAGAAATAACAACTTCTCCAATAACAATTGAGGCTAGAGCAATAACAATAGCTCCTGTTCCTACTCTAACATCAGTTGCTTGACCATATAAAGCATATAATCCGCCAGATAAACCAACCAATCCATTACTAATCATTAATCCTATTAATTTCATTGTATTAGTATTGATTCCTAAAGATCTAGCCATTTGCTCATTGTTTCCAGTAGCTCTAATTGAAGATCCTGTTTCAGTTCCAAAAAACCAATAAAGTAAAGCAATAAAGATAATTACAAAGATTAAAGCAACAATCAATGTAATATAATATTTGTTGATATTTAAAGCTGTAGATAAATCAGAAAATAGTGTGTTTGCTGCAATTAGAGGTAAATTAGCACGTCCACTCATGATTCTTAAATTAATTGAATAAAGACCGATCTGTGTTAAGATACCAGCAAGAATTGCAGGTATCTTACATTTTGTGTGTAAAATACCAGTAATTGCTCCAGCTAAAAATCCTGCTAGAATAGCAACTAGGATTGCAAGTAGGGGGTGGATATTATTTAAGACACAGACTGCACAAACAGCACCACCAGTTGCAAAACTACCGTCAACAGTTAAATCTGCAATGTCTAATAAACGAAAGGTAATATAGACACCTAATGCTAAAAATCCCCATATTAAACCTAGATCAACAGCTCCTAGATAAGTATAAAATAACCCCATTTTATAAACTCCTATTCTTCAATAAAAGAAGCATCAGGATAATCTTCTTTGTTAATTGTGATACCACATTTTTCAGCTACTCTTAAATTAATTGCTAAAGTACAATTTTTAGCATCTAATTTTACAACTGGAGTATTAGCTGCAGTTTTTTCACCTTTTAAAATAGCAAGCGCTTGTTTACCAGCTTCACGACCTAAATTTTCGTAGTTAATCCCATAAGTTGCAAATCCTCCAGATTTTACCATTCCTTCTTCTCCAACAATACAAGGAATTTTTGCAGGTGTAGTAATGGCTTCAACACTACTTATATATGTTGCAAGTAAGTTGTCTGTAGGAATATATAAAACATCATTTTTATCGTTTACTATTTGACTAGTTACTGCTTGAATTTCATTTGAATCAGAAACTTTGTATACCTTATATTCCAATCCTTTTTCTTTTGCTGCCTCTACTGCTAAATTTCCTTGGAAAATTGAATTATCTTCACTACCACAATACATAATAGCAACTTTTTTAGCATCAGGTAACATTTTTTCCATTAAGTCAAATTGATCTTTTACTGGTGTTAGATCACTTGCACCAGTAATATTTCCTCCAGGTTTATCATTACTTTTTACTAATTTTGTACTTTCATAATCAGTTATTGCACATCCTATAATTGGAATTTCAGTAGTAGCTGCAGCAGCTGCTTGAAGTGCAGATGTTGCAATAGCATAAATTAAATCATTACCAGCATTTACTAATTTATCAGCCACAGTAGTACAATTTGATGTATCACCAGCAACTTGATAATCAATATTTTCTTTTTTAACCCCAGCTTTGATTAATTCATCTTTGAACCCTTTGTATGAAGCATCTAGTGCATCATGCTGCATTAATTGAATTACCCCAACTTTAACATCTGATAAATCTTTTGCTTCGCCATTATTTTCTCCACCAGTACCACATCCAGTAATACTAGCACACATAGCTAAAGCTAATAAACCTTTTAACATTCTTTTCATAATTAGTCCCTCCATTTTTCAATTATTAAACAAAAAAAGTCCTCAAAAGAGGACGACAGAGTCGTGATACCACCCCAAATTCATTATTAATTCGCATTAATAATCTCAATAAGTGTAAAACTTTACTATGATAACGGCTAGCAACCGATGACTACCTACATATCAGTATCCGACTCCATGATGAATTCGATATTTCTTAACGCATTGTTCACACCAGCCACAATGTCTCTGATATCTAAGATATATTTACTACTTCACTTCATTGTCTTTGTTTAATAGATTGTTACTCTTATGATACTTTATCATTATTAATTTGTCAATAAGTGAAAATAATAAACATATTATGAAAGTAAAATATCCAATGACATCATGATTACAAAACCAATCATAAAACTTATTGTTCCAATATCGATGCCCTCTGTAGCATTAGCTTCAGGAATTAATTCTTCAATACACACAAACATCATAGCGCCTGCTGCAAAACATAATGCAAATGGTAATATTCCATTTACTAGTGTGGCAAAAATAAAACCTAATAAAGCTGCAGGAATTTCAACGATTGCCGAAAACTGACCATACATTATTGCTTTAAAACGACTTTTACCACATTGATGCATTGGCAGTGAAATCGCTGTTCCCTCAGGGAAATTTTGAATTCCAATTCCAATTGCTAAAATCAAAGCAGGTAGATAGTTACCATCTCGACATCCTGCAAACGCTACTCCTACAGCTAATCCTTCAGGGATGTTATGCAATGTCATTGCTAACATTAGTAACTTGTTTTTTGAATAATGACTAGGATTAATTCCTTCTTGAACATGGGTCATCATATGTTCATGAGGGAGTAATTTGTCAATTAACATCAACAATCCTACACCACAAATAAAACCTATTGGTACAATTAATAAATCTAATTTACCTGCGTTTTCAAGCTGTTCTTTTGCAGGTAGAATAAGCGAAAAAAATGAAGCTGCAACCATAATTCCTGCTGAACTACCAAGAGCAATACAGACTAATTTTTTACTTGCATTTTTAACAAATAACACTAATGAAGCCCCTAAAAAAGTCATTAGCCAGTTAAATGTAGCAACGACTAATACAATTATAAATGGACTTAATGATAATAAGTATTCCATCATTTCACCTCATTTATTAATATGCAATTATTATTATTGCTTCTAGGCATTTGTATTGAGCCTTTCATAATAATATGATATTATTAAATAAATGGGGTGATTGATAGTGGAAGAAATGACGATTGCGATGCAAAATTATTTAGAGTTAATTTATGAGTTATCTCTAGATGGAAAAAAAGCACGTGTTAGCGATATTGCTAAACAGCTTGGAGTTTCAAAGCCAAGTGTAAATAATGCAGTAGTAGTCTTGGCTAAAGATGGTTATGTAGATTATGAAAAATATGCTGATATTAAATTGACAGATAAAGGTAGAAAAACTGCAGAGTTTATTTGTAGTAAACATCAAACAATTAAGCAGCTGTTTATTGAGGTATTAAATATTGATGAAAAAATTGCTGATACTGATGCTTGTTTGATTGAACATGTTATTTCTGATGAAAGTATCAAGGCTATGCAGGAATTTATGGAAAATTACCAAAAGAATAAACTGGATTAATAATTAGAGTGAATGTTTATTTTGAATGGAAGTACTTATTAAGAATATTAAAGAACACTTCGAAATAGAAGTGTTTTATAATAGAGTTATATTTACTAAGATGTTATATGATAACTTTGATAAAATATGATTGAACTATTTATTAAAAGTATAATTATTTATAAAAAGATTAATGAATTTGTCAAATCTGTTTAACAGATAAAGTATCTATGGACAAGAGTGTCTAGTTCATAAATATGGCATTTTCTCACTTTGTGTCGTGTAAATGAGAACACATTAGGTATATGCTGTCAATGAAAGGAGGTATAGTACTTGGAACAGAAAAAGATAGGTTTATTTTTGAAGAAACTACGTAATGAAAATAATCTAACTCAGGAAATACTAGCTGAGAAGTTGAACGTATCTAGTAGAACAGTATCTAGATGGGAAACGGGAAGCAATATGCCAGATATTAGTATGCTGGTTGAACTATCTGAATTCTATCAGATTAGCATACCTGAGATTATCGATGGAGAAAGGAAAAGTGAGAAAATGAATCAAGAGACAAGAGATACTGCAGTAAAAATAGCAGAATACAGCAATAATAAGGGAAAAATTGAGAAGCGAAAACTAATAAGTTATCTATTAGGTATATTTGGGGTATTTATAATTATTTCAGCCTTTGCAATATTCCCTAACGATAGTAGTTGGGGAAGTATTTATGCAATAATTGGTGGAGTTTTTTTAGTCATTGGAATTTATTTTGGAACTAAATGTATACAGGTTAAGAGAAGCTTACGTATTTTAAGCATTATCGGATGTATTATCATATTATCAGGAATTTTTGCTATTACAGATTATATCGCTGTTTCACAATTTCATCAGGTGCCTAGATTTAGCTATTGTAAATCTTATGGCGAAGATGTTATTGAGCACAAAACATTATTTTATACAGTCATTCAGAAAAATCCAGGAACTAAGAGTGAACAAATAGAAATTGTAAAATAAAATTTAAAAGGTAAAGACAACTTTCGGTTTGTCGAGCTGTGAAAAACTAATTAGATAAGGAAATTATATATGAAAGAAAAATTAGAAAACTTATATAATGAAGATAATAATAGCGCTTATAAAACATTATTGGAATTAGAAACTATAACTACTGAATCAAATGAATTGTATAGTTATTTTGAATATTTATTAGAAATGTTAAATAGTAAAAAAACTTTTATTAGAGTTCGTGGATTTAGATTAATATGTTTTCTTGCAAAATGGGATAATGAAGATAAGATAAATAAGAATATAGAAGTGATTTTAAATGTGTTAGAAGATGAAAAAGGAACGTCAGTTAGACAATGTTTAGAAAAATTAAGTTTGATTTTAATGTATAAAATTGAATTAACAGAAGTTATAAAAAATAAAATAAAAAATTTAGATTTATCTAAATATAAAGGAAGTATGCAATCTTTAATTAGAAAAGATATAAAAAATATATATTCTAATTTAGAAAATTTGCAGGATAAAAAAATATTATTTGATAATATTGATAAAATTCATACGACTGAAATGGGAATTGATAGAATAAGAAAGAATCTTAAAATAGATACAAAAGATGTTGTTGTTTATTGTAAAAATAAGGTTATGGATAAAAACTGCAATATTTATAAACAAGGTAAAAACTGGTACTGTGAAGTTGATAATATCAAAATCACAATCAATTCATATAGTTATACAATTATCACAGCACATATTATAAAATAGAAATTATCCTTGTTTCAATAATCTGATTTGCATTAAAAAAGACAATGTTTTTTAGTTGGATTTAACTAAGTCATTGTCTTTTAATTAGTCCGTTTTGTTTTTAATACCCAAAATCTAAGTATTCTTCAGTTGTAATAATTAAAATAGCTTTGTTTGTAACAATTCCTTTTTTGTTGTCGAATGTTTCGATAGGAGTATATTCAACTTTATCATGACGTTGAACTTCTTCATCATAAACATAGTCAGCTTGTCTAAAGAAAATACCATCTTCATCATATTTAGAAATAGTTCCTAGTGCTTTTTGATTGTTGTAATGAACAACAGTTCCTTCAATTCTTTCAACATATTTATCAAGGTTATTCATAACTTTGTCATACATAATATCATATAACTCACTTGAATCATGATCAAGATATTTATCACCATAATCTTTTTCTGGAGTATATTCTTGATTGTTTTCTTGACAAAGTTTAGTAATAAAGGCATCAACGATTTCTATCAAGTCAGAATCATTAGTTCTTATTGTTGCTTCTTTTAAACGTAAATAAATTCCTAAATGATTAAAATTGTAACCATTTTCAAAGAATTCATATAGTAAGTAAGCATTAGCTTCTTTAATGTTACCAATGTTAGCATTTGTTTTATAAAGAACTTCGTAGAAATTAATGTTACGGATACGATTATGTAAAGATAAGAAAACTTTTTTTGCTTCTTCAAATTGCTCTAATTCAACTAATGAACAAGCTCTTTGATAATTGATCCATTGCAAAGTATTAAAATGCCATTTTAATGGTAAAGATAAGGCATTGTTTGCTGTTTGTACACATTCTTGATGTTTTTTAGCATCATATAAAGCTTTTACCTTTAGTCTATAGTAACGTTCTTTTTTAGATTCAAATTCTTTTCCTTCAGAATTAGTAAATGGTTTATCATCTAATAAATTAGGATCTAATAGATTAAGCATTTCAATTAATTTTTCATAATCGCTAGATTTTTCACGTTGTAGATATTTAATTGCCCGATTTACAGATGGTTCCATTGGTGAATAGCGTTCTTGTTTACAGACATCTAAGATATCTTCAAGGACACTAAAGAAAAGTGTTTCATTTTCTTTTATTTTTTCATCATCAACATTGATAAATTTGTTGTAAAGAGCATAACCATATTGATTTAAATACCCTTTTAGGTTTGGACACTGTGACATAAATGTCTTTCCAACCTCAATTGCTTCTTCACTTTTTTCGCTTTTTTTCAATAATTTAATGTAGTCGTTAGCTTGAAAATCATTGAAAGAAGTAGGATCTTCACTAAATTTAGCATTGTATACCTCTAAGCTTTTTAATTCATTTTCATTCATAAAATCACCTCTGGTTAGTATTATAACATTTTTTTTAATGGTTTTGCAGTAGTTAAGTAATAAATTGTTTTGAAATAGAAATTTATATGTTATAATGGCTAAGATAATAGATGAGGTGAGAGAATGAGTAAACAAGTGTTTAGTATGGATTTTTATGGTAAAAATCTAAGCGTGGAAATTGGAGAATTAGCTAAACAGGCTAATGGATCTGTATTGGTAAGATATAATGATACAGTTATTTTATCTACTGTTGTAGCAGGAAAAGAACCAAAAAATGTTGATTTTTTTCCATTAACAGTAACATATGAAGAAAAATTATATTCTGTTGGAAAAATTCCAGGAGGATTTTTAAAACGAGAAGGACGACCTAGTGAACATGGGACTTTGACAGCTAGAATGATTGATCGTCCAATTAGACCATTGTTTGCAGATGGATTTAGAAATGAAGTACAAAGTGTTAATACTGTTTTGTCAGTTGACCAGGATGCGACACCTGAAATGACAGCAATGTTAGGGGCATCATTAGCTTTATGTGTTTCTGATATTCCTTTTAATGGACCAATTGCAGGAGTAAATGTTGGTTTGGTTGATGGTGAATTTATTGTAAATGGGACACCTGAACAATTAGAACATTCATTAATTAATTTGGAAGTAGCAGGAACAAAAGATGCTATTAATATGGTTGAAGCTGATTCAAAAGAAGTTAGTGAAGAAGTGATGTTAGAAGCATTGTTATTTGGACATGAAAAAATCAAAGAATTAATTGCTTTTCAAGAAAAAATTGTAGAAGCTTGTGGAAAAGAGAAATTAGAAATTCCATTATTTGAATTAGATTCTAATTTAGTTGAGGAAATTGCAAATCGTGCTAAAGCTGAGATGGTTGCAGCAGTATCAATTCCAGGTAAATTAGAAAGATATGGGGCAATTGATGATTTAATTGCTCAAGTAACTGAGGAATATGATAATAGAGAATATGAAAACGAAGAAGTAAAAGCAGATACGATGAAACAGGTAGGAATCATTTTACATGATTTAGAAAAAGATGAAGTACGTCGTTTAATTACTGAAGAGAAAATTAGACCTGATGGTCGTAAAATTGATGAAATTAGACCATTAGATTCACAAGTTGATCTACTTCCAAGAGTTCATGGATCAGCTTTATTTACACGTGGAGAAACACAGGTTTTATCAGTTGCAACATTGGGTGCTATTGGTGAACACCAAAAAATTGATGGTTTAGGTTTAGAAGATCAAAAACGTTTTATGCACCATTATAATTTCCCTCCATATTCGGTTGGTGAAGTAGGTAGAATGGGAGCTCCTGGACGTCGTGAAATTGGACATGGTGCTTTAGGAGAAAGAGCTTTAGCACAGGTTATTCCAAGTGAAGATGAATTTCCATATACAATTAGGGTTGTTTCTGAAGTATTGGAATCAAATGGTTCTTCATCTCAAGCTTCTATTTGTGCTTCAACAATGGCTTTAATGGCAGCTGGGGTACCGATTAAAGCACCAGTAGCTGGAGTTGCTATGGGGTTAGTTAAAAAAGGTGAAGAGTATACAATTTTAACTGATATTCAAGGTATGGAAGATCATTTAGGGGATATGGATTTTAAAGTTGCTGGAACAGATAAAGGTATATGTGCTTTGCAAATGGATATCAAAATAGATGGTATTACTAAAGAAATTTTGCAAGAAGCATTAGCTCAAGCTAAGGTTGCTCGTAAACAGATTATGTCTAATATGATGGAAGCAATTAGTTTACCAAGAGCTGAATTATCTCCATATGCTCCAAAAGTGCAAATGATGAAAATTGATCCAGATCAAATTAAATCAGTTATTGGACCTGGTGGTAAATCAATTAATGAAATTATTGAACAATCTGATGGAGTTAAGATTGATATCGAACAAGATGGTACTGTTATAATTTATCATTATGATCAAAAGGCAATTGATAAAGCGATAGCTTTAATTGAAAGAATTGTTAAAAAGGCTAAAGTTGGTGAAGTATATGATGGTAAGATTGTCAGGGTTGAAGATAATTATGCTTTTGTAAATTTATTTGATGGTACTGATGGTTTCTTACATATTTCTGATTATGCTTATGAAAGAACTAAGAAAATGGGTGAAGTAGTAAAACTTGGTGATGTTATAAAAGTTAAAGTTACTAAAGTTGATGATAAAGGTAAAGTAAATGTTTCAAGAAAAGCATTACTTCCTAAACCAGTCAAAAAGGAAGAACCAAAAGCAGAATAATGAAAAAAATTATCCTTGCTAGTAGTTCTCCAAGAAGAAAAGAATTATTAGAATTACATAAAATTGATTTTATAATTGATTTTCAAACAATAGATGAGGTGTTAGATGAAAATCTAGCACTTCCTTTATGTTTGGAAAAATTAGCTTATCAAAAGGCTTTACCCATTTCTTCAAAATATCCTAAGGATATTGTAATTGGGGCAGATACAATGGTTTGTTTGAATAAACAAATGCTAGGTAAGCCAAAAAATCGCCAAGAGGCTTTTAATATGTTAAATATGTTGTCAAATCATACACAGACTGTTTATTCGGCAGTTGCTATTATCGATAATGGTAAAGTTGCAACTTTTTGTGATGATACAAAAGTAACATTTAAAAAGTTAACTGAACAAGAGATAAACGATTATCTGGATACTGATGAATGGCAAGGTAAAGCAGGTGCTTATGCTATTCAAGGAATTGGAAAATGTTTGGTAGCGAAAGTAGAAGGAGATATTGAAACAGTTATTGGATTACCAGTTAAAATTATTGAAAAATATTTAAATTTTTATTAAATTAAAAACTAAAATTATTATTATATTTTAAATGTTCTTATGTGTCCAAATATCTTTATTTTTCAAGGTATTTGGGCTTTTTTATATCAATGGATATTTATATTTCTTTGTAAAATTTCTTATATTTCGTGTAAGCTAAAATTAATCCAGTGTATTTAAAAAGTGATTATTAGTTGTATAATTACTAATAGTCACTTTATTCCTGTCTTTTATTATTAAAAAATAAATGTAAGAACTTATAAAATATTTCACTTTATTATTATAACATAAATATGAATAACAAAATAGGCTACTAATTATTAAAATTAATCATATAATATAAGTAGGAGATAACAATAAATTAATAATAAAAAAGAACCCAATAAATGAAAGGTGAGATAATTATGTTACATATATCAAAGGTATTAATTTGTTTATTCACTGCATGTTCATTGATTATTGCTATCACGCCTATTGGGATTGCTGCAAGACCAAATTGCTCAATATGTAGAATGCAGTCATCTGAAATTAAATCACAATATATTGATGAAGATGGAAATGTTGTAATTATATATGAAGATGGTGTAGAAGCAATTTATATGACAAATGGCGAAATAGTCCTAAAAGATTACTATAATGCCTTTGAATCTGACTTAAATCAGCCACCTACAACTAGAGTAATACCAGGATGGATTTTAATTGGAATAGGTATTATTGGTGGAACACTTACTACATGTGAACACATTGATTATGTAAGTGGTCATGATGTATGCAGAATTATTTTAAGTAAATTAGGAACATCAGTAAAACCAAGAGCCTGTTATGAGTTAACTGGAAGATTCATTCAAGGTTATATTCCAGGTTGTGAGCCAAGATATTCAGGACCTTGTAATACTGGATATTGGGAATATAAAGTGGTGCCATTATAGTTATGAAAAATAGAAGAGATATATTGGTATTAATCTTATTAGTTATCTGTATAATTGGCATGTTGGTAGTTAAATACTGTTATGAACAAGCTGTTATTAATAGTACAACGGCATTAATTTTAAATGATATCCTTGGTATTCCATGTACAGTTGTAATTTTATATTATATCTATCTATATATACAAAAAAGAAAGAAAAAGAAAATTTAAAAGTTGCGAGAAAAAATATTTGGATTCTTTATAATATCAAAAGCTATAGTGATTTGCTATAGCTTTTTTGTTATGGGAATGTAACTTAAATTAATACTATTAATTTGACAAATCGTGATATATATGAGTATAATAAATGTGTCAATAATGACAATGGTTATAAGAATAGCATATTATTATATTTAATTTCTGATTTTAATAAGTAATGGAAAAGTAGTATTTAGTACTGCTTTTTCTTTAATTGCTTGACATTTTGATTGATGTCTATAAATTTCAATATAAGTGAAAAGAGGAGTAGCTGATAAGTGGTTATGCCTTGGATTTATTAATGTAGAATAACTACTTCAGTGTTGGAACAAAAGAGGCAGTTATTTTTTTAGATAAACTAAAATTAATGTTGATTGTTTATGTTGCAAATACTCTTTAGTTATATAATATGCTTTTTCTATGTATAAGAATTGATAAGAGATATTATTTGGTTGATACTGTTTATAAGGGATCATTAATTTTACTTTAGGAATATTTTTTAATCAATTTATGATTAACTTTGGCAGTTTTCTTTTTTAAATGGTGATGATAGAATATATGTCTTTCTATTATTTTTTTTATTAGTTATAGAAAGTACTTTTTAAAGGGAGCAGCTCGAATATTATCACTTTAGGGAGGAATTTACTATTTCAATTTACGTAAAATTAATATTTTTGTGTAAACGGTAACATTTTTGTTGTGTTTTAGTAAAAAAAATTTTATAATAGAAATCATGGAGGGATATTTATGGCAGACGTAAAAAGAATCGCATTATTATCTGGTGGTGGTGATTGTCCAGGTTTAAATGCAGTTATTAGAGCGGTAACAAAAGCTGCGATTAACGAATATGGATATGAAGTAATTGGTTATGTATATGGTTATCGTGGTTTATATAACAATGATTACATAGAATTGACAGTTGATAAGGTTGAAAATATTTATAAAGAAGGTGGAACTATATTATTTAGTTCTAATAAAGATAATTTATTTGATTACCTTGTTGATGATGGACATGGTGGAAAAGTTAAAAAAGATGTTTCTGATGTTGGTGTAGAAAACTTGAAAAAAGCAGGTGTTGATGTACTTGTTGTTTTGGGCGGAGATGGAACATTAACAAGTGCGCGTGATTTTTCAAGAAAAGGTGTAAATGTTATTGGAATTCCTAAAACAATGGATAATGATTTACCAGCAACAGATCTAACATATGGATTTATTAGTGCTTCTACAGTTGGTACAGAATTTATTGATCGTTTGAATACCACAGCTAAATCTCATCATCGAGTTATTTGTTGTGAGTTAATGGGGCGTGATGCAGGATGGATTGCTTTATATTCAGGAATGGCAGGAAATGCTTCTTGTATTTTAATTCCAGAAATTCCTTTTACAATTGATAATATTGTAAAACATGTTGCTAAACGTGATGAAGAGGGTTATCCTTATACAGTAATTGCTGTAGCTGAAGGTGCTAAATATGCTGATGGTACAAAAGTGATTGGAAAGATTGTAGAAGATAGCCCTGATCCAATTCGTTTAGGTGGTATTGCTGCAAAAGTTGCCGATGATTTGGAAAAAGCAATTCCGAACCATGAGGTACGTTCAGTAAATCCTGGACATATCATTCGTGGTGGTGATATTCAATCATATGATAGAATTTTATCAATTCGTTTTGGAGTTAAGGCATTAGAACTTATTAAAGAAGGTAAGTTTGGTAACGTTGTTACTTTAAAAGGTGAAAAAATGTCATATACTTCTTTAGAAGAAGTAATTGGTGATGCAAAATTTGGAAAACAAAAACATGTTGATCCAGAAGGTGAATTAGTAAAAGCTGCTAAAGCTATTGGAATTTGTTTTGGTGATGAATAAAAGGTGGTTAGCCCAATGTCATTAAGTTTAGATGACAGTATAAAAACCAGAAGGTATACTCATAGGTATTATATCTACTGGTTTTTAATTTATGAAAGTTAAAAAAGTGTAGTATTGATACTGCATTCTCTAAGGTGTATAATATTAAAGACTAATCATATCTATAGTTAAAGCATACGACATGTTTTGATCTTGCATTTCGTGTATCTGACCTATCTGGGCGGATTGGCAGAATCTCTTTAGCTGTTAGCTGGTCAACTGGTGGAGTTTTTCCACCTTTTTTTGATAGAAAATGTCTTAGTATATGAAATGCTCTAGTGAAATTAACTTGATATTTATATTTTCTTTTATCTTTAGTTGGTATTTTTATTGACTGTACAATGCGTTGAGAAAAATTATGAAGAATCATTCTGGCATAAATTTCTTGTTGAATAAGTTTTCTTTTCTTAGAGTGGAGTGCGTTCAATCCTATTGCATATTTGAGCTCTCTAAATGATGTTTCAATGCCCCAACGTTGATGATATAAAGCCTTTATATCATCAATAGAAAAACCATCTCTATCAAGATTGGTAATAATACATTCATATGTATCATCACTGATTTTAAATCTAACGGCTCTACAGTTAAACTCATACCATGGATTTTCTTTTGACATATAATCAAATCTTGCGTTTGAGGGCATAAATTTATATAATTCTTTACACGCTTTAATCATATTAGTATTTTTTAAAGTGAGCATTCTAAAAACATCGATATCAAACTCATCATCAGGAAAAGGACCTAAAGACCTTGTCATACTTGTTTTAGAGTGAATGTCTTTTACTCTGATTAAGTATTTATTACCTGACTTCACAACATGTTCAAATCCGTTATATGATTCATATCCTCTGTCAGCTATAAAGATAGCTTTATCACCCTTGTATCTGTCTACCAACTGACAAAATGCATCATTTTCATCTTTTTTGGCTTCTCCCTGAATAATAATATCATCATATGTATATTCTAATAAATCATAACTGGCATTTAAATGATATGCAGAATATGGTTTGCTGTTTTTACTACGCTGAATTACAGTTGTTTCTTGATCGTATATTGTATTGTCTATCGGCAATTCACAACCATCGATTGCAACGAGTCGATATCCCTTATAAAGTTTATCTTTATGAGTTTTATTATTGAATCTATGGAATAATGTTTTAAAAGCATCAGCTTTAATCTTATCTCTAGCCTGAATAAAAGCAGAAGCAGTTGGAGTTTCAATTGAGTAATCATTTAATTTAAGAAGTTCATCTTTGATAGATCCTGTTTCCATACAAATGATATACTTTAAAGTAGTTTCAAAATTAAGCTTTCTCTCACGAGTAAAATCACATTCAGGATTCTCGCAGAAAATGGAACTAACTTCAGCTAGTTTTCTAATGTTATAGTCTAATACATTTTTTAAGTGTTTATAGGTATTCATGTTTTTTCTCCTTTGACATATAGTTATAAACAATTGGGTTATTATCAATCTTTTATTGATAATAACCCACATGATCCAATGCAAAAGTCAATACTTTTATGAAAAAAAGTTAAAATAAAAAAGGGGTACATTTTCATGTACTCCCACATAGTCATTATATTCTTAACTTAATGACATTGGTGGTTAGCCACCTTTTTAATTTTTAAAAAAAATATGAATTTTTTTTAATTTTTTATCCATACTATAAATGAGGTGAATTTATGAGTAAATCAAAACGCGAGCAACAATCAAATAACCAAAAAGCAAATAACCAAAATGCTAAAGATCAATTAGGTGATGATAACATTGTTGTATCAGGAAATGAACAAAACTCTAAAATGAAAGCATAGGGAACCATAGAGGTTTCCTTTTTTTTTACATAATTTGGTGATTTTATCAATATATTTAGTTTGTTATATTTTTATTAGAGGAGGTAGGAAGATGTTAAAAAATGCATTACGAAGTATTAAAAAAAATGTTGGTAAAACATTATTATTATTTGTAATAATGACTGTTATTGCAAACTTAATAATTGCAGGTTTATCAATTCAAAGTGCATCAAAAAAATCAATGGATGAAATACGATCTTCTTTTGGAAATGATGTGACTTTGACAATCAATATGAAAAATATGATGAAACAAAGAGAAAGGGGACAGGCAATAAGTGAAGTAGCTACTAATGTAACTATTGAGATGGCTGATCAATTAAAAAATCTGAAATATGTAGAAAATTATAATTATAGTATTTCAACGTCAGCAAATAGCGATACGATTAGTAAGGTTGAACTTACAGCAACTGATGATTCTCAAGGAACTATGGGATTTGGAAAACCTGAAGATTTTGATAGTGGAATATTTGGTGGCAATTATGGGGATTTTTCAATTAGTGCTAATACAACAATGGCTTATTTAGAGGCCTTTAGTGAAGCGAAGAGTAATTTGAGTGAAGGAAGATTATTGTCAGCAACAGATGCTGATACTAATAACTGTGTTATCGAAACTACATTAGCAGATGATAATGATCTTAGTGTAGGAGATACATTTATATTAACTGCAACTGTAAATAATGAAACAGTGGAACAGGAATTAAAAATTGTTGGAATATATGAGGTGATTGATTCTCAGCAGATGGGAGGACCTGGGCAGAATAATCCATTTAATACAATTTATACAGATTTATCAATAGGGCAGGCTTTTTTAGGTAGTAAATCTAATATAACTTCAGCAACTTATTACTTAGATGATCCAGAGAATCTTGAGGAATTTCAAGAATTAGCTAAAGAGAAAAGTAATATTGATTTTGAAACTTATGCTTTAGATGCAAATGATCGTTTGTATCAGCAAAATATTAACAGTTTAGAAAATACACAATCTTTTTCAACGATGTTTTTAATCGTTGTTATCGGCGCTGGAAGTGCAGTATTATGTTTGGTTTTGATATTGACAATTAGAAACAGATATTATGAAATTGGATTGTTTTTATCACTAGGTCAAAGTAAATTTAAAATTATTTTACAACAGTTATTTGAAATGCTGATGATAGCAGCAGTTGCTTTTGTAATCTCTTTAGGAACAGGTAAAATGGTTTCTAATATTATTGGTAATATGTTAGAATCAGGAACTAATAATAATCAATTTCAGATGGAAATACCAGTAGGTGGAAATGATGATGCTTTTGAAAATAATTTTGGTGGCAAAGTTCCTGGAATGCCAATGTTTAATGATGCTTTTAATGAGCCTGAAAATAGTGAATTTGATGTTTCACTAACAGCATCAACAGTTAGACAATTGGCAGGAATTACAATTGTTATTTGTTTAGTTTCTATTGCTATACCATCAACATATGTACTTAGATTATCACCTAGAGAAATATTAGTAAAGAAGGAGGGATAAGATGGAAGCAATATTAGGATTTGAAGATGTTTCATACCATTATTCGGATGGTTCAGATAATATAACTATTCTTAATAAGGCAAATTATAGTTTTGAAAAAGGTAAAATTTATGCGATAGTTGGTGCAAGTGGAAGTGGTAAAACTACCACTATTGTTCTAGCAGGGGGACTGGATAAACCCAAAGCAGGTAAAGTATATTTTAAGGGGACAGATACTACTGAAATAGGTCTTAATAAATATCGTCGCAATGATGTTTCAATAGTTTTTCAATCATATAATTTAATTTATTATATGAATGCTTATGAAAATGTTGCTAATGCACTAGAAATAGCTAATATTAAAGTTAATGATAAAAAAGACTATTGTTTAAAAATATTAAATAGTTTAGGATTATCAAAAGAACAATGTTTTCGAGATATTAGAAAATTATCAGGTGGACAGCAGCAGCGTGTTGCAATTGCTAGAGCAATTGCTAAAGATGTAGATTTGATTTTAGCAGATGAACCTACAGGTAATTTAGATGAAAAAAATTCTCAAGATATATTAAAAACATTTATTGACTTGGCTCATAAAAATAATAAGTGTGTTATCATTGTTACTCATTCACCTTCTTTAGCAAAAAAATGTGATGTGCAGTTAAAAATTATGGAAGGTCAGATTGTTGAAATATAAAAAGCTCTAAAGTCTATTTGGGGTATTAATAAATATAGGTAAATTCACTTTTAAGTAAGTGGATTTACTTTTTTATTTAATTTTTGTAATTATTTTCTTGAGACTATGCTTTATACTTATTTTATTGAAAAAGTTAAAATGTTCTAACTTTTTAACACGAAAGTATTGACAACTGTGTTATACTGGTATAACATTTGAATAGTTCGAATAAACTAACAATATACTGAGAGGTGATTATGATGCCTTTAACAATGGCAAGTGTTGGTGAAATGCAAACGATTAAAAAAGTTGGTGGAAAGCAGGAGGTAAAATTATTTTTAGAATCACTTGGTTTTACTACAGGTGCAATAGTGACAATTGTAAGTAAGAACCAGGGTAATTTAATTACTAAGATTAAGGATTCAAGAGTAGCTATTAGCCAAGAAATGGCAAATAAAATTATAATTTAAGGGAGAATGATGAATGAAAACATTACAAGATGTAAAAGTAACGACTAGTGCCAAAGTGATAAAATTACATGGGACAGGAGCGGTTAAAAGAAGAATTATGGATATGGGAATTACTAAAGGTACAGAAGTATTTGTACGCAAAGTTGCACCATTAGGAGATCCAATTGAAGTTAAAGTACGTGGTTATGAATTATCATTACGTAAAGCAGATGCTGCTATGATAGAAGTGTTATAGGAGGAAATGGAGAGATGTCAATTACAATCGCTTTAGCAGGTAATCCCAATAGTGGGAAGACAACATTATTTAATGCATTAACTGGTTCAAATCAGTTTGTTGGAAACTGGCCAGGAGTAACAGTTGAAAAAAAAGAAGGTAAATTAAAAGGACATAAGGATATTAAAATAATGGATTTACCTGGTATTTATTCTTTGTCACCTTACACTTTAGAAGAAGTTGTTGCTCGTAATTATTTGATTCAAAAACGACCAGATGCAATTATTAATATTGTTGATGGCACTAATTTAGAAAGAAATCTTTATTTAACGACACAGATCATAGAATTAGGAATCCCTGTTATTATGGCAATTAATATGATGGATATTGTTGCTAAAAATGGTGATAAAATTAATATAAAAAAATTATCAATAGAATTAGGTTGTGAGATAGTTGAAATTTCTGCTTTAAAAGGTACAGGGATTCAGAGTGCTGTTGAATTAGCAGTAGCTATGGCTAATTCAAAAAGAATTAATCTACCAGTTCATAGGTTTGATCAAATAATTGAAAAAGAATTAGATAAGATTAAAGGAATGCTTCCTAGTAACATTACAGAAGAACAAAAACGATTTTATGCAATTAAGTTGTTTGAACGAGATGATAAAATTTCAGAACTGATTGGTAAAATTCCTGATGTTGAATCAATTGTTACCAAAATTGAGGAGAAATTCGATGATGATGCCGAGAGTATTATCACAAATGAGAGGTATCAATTTATTACTTCAATTATTGATGATTGTTATAAAAGAAATAGCAGGGAGCAGTTATCGATTTCTGATAAAATTGATCGAATTGTTACTAATCGCTGGTTAGCATTACCAATATTTGCAATAATCATGTATACTGTTTATTATATTTCAGTTAGTACAGTGGGAACATGGGCAACTGATTGGGCAAATGATGGAGTTTTTGGAGATGGATGGAGTTTATTTGGTATGGCAATTCCCTCAATTCCAAGTTTGATTGAGGGCTTGTTGATATCATTAGGGACAGCTGAATGGTTAAATGGATTGATTTTAGATGGAATTGTGGCTGGTGTAGGTTCTGTACTTGGTTTTGTACCACAAATGTTAGTATTATTTTTCTTTTTAGCAATTCTTGAATCTTGTGGTTATATGGCTCGTGTTGCTTTTATTATGGATCGTATTTTTAGAAAATTTGGACTTTCAGGTAAATCATTTATTCCAATGCTAATTGGTACTGGGTGTGGGGTTCCAGGAATAATGGCTTCTCGTACGATTGAAAATGATCGTGATCGTAAAATGACTATTATGACTACTACTTTTATTCCTTGTGGTGCTAAGCTTCCAATTATTGCTTTGATTGCAGGTGCTTTATTTAATGGGGCTTCTTGGGTAGCTCCAGTTGCATATTTTATTGGAATAGGAGCAATTGTTACTTCAGGAATTATTTTAAAGAAAACTAAACTTTTTGCTGGAGAACCAGCGCCGTTTGTAATGGAACTACCTGCTTATCATATGCCTACTTTTTTAAATGTTTTAAGAAGTATGTGGGAAAGAGGATGGTCATTTATTAAAAAAGCTGGTACAATTATTATGATTTCTACAATTTTGATTTGGTTTACTTCATATTTTGGATTTATTGATGGCAAATTCATGATGCTTGAAGATACACAGTTAGATCAAAGTATTTTGGCATCAGTAGGAAATGCAATAGCTTGGTTGTTTACACCTCTTGGTTGGGGTGATTGGAAAGCAGCTGTAGCAGCTATAACTGGTTTAGTAGCAAAAGAAAATGTTGTTGGTACATTTGGAATTCTTTATGGTTTTACAGAGGTGGCTGAAAATGGGGTTGAGATTTGGGGTACTTTAGCATTAAGTTATACTCAAATAGCAGCATTCTCATTCCTGATTTTTAACTTATTATGTGCACCGTGTTTTGCAGCGATAGGAGCGATTAAAAGAGAGATGAACAATGGTAAATGGACTGCGTTTGCAATTATATATCAAACTGTATTTGCTTATTTAATAGCCTTTTGTATTTATCAAATTGGAAACGCAGTTATTACTAAAACATTTACGATTGCAACCATAATTGCAATTATTGTTATAATTGGATTTATATATTTAATAGTTAGACCCTATAAAGAAAGTAAGAAACATGATGTTGGTTTTGATAATGTAGTTACTTCAAAATAGAAAGGATATTTATGATGGGATGGTTAATGGAAAATTTATCTACGATTCTAGTTAGTTTGATTATTATAGTTACTGTTGTTTTAGCAATACGTACAATTAGAAAAGATAAGGCTAAGGGTAAATCAGGTTGTGGCGGTAATTGTGGAAGTTGTGGCAGTTTATGTAATAGTAAAAATAACCTTGTTGATAGTTACCATCAAGATCATGTTGGGAAGTGTTAAGACACTTCTTTTTTTATATATGATATACTTGGTTTAATACTAAGTGGTGAAAATTTATTGAAAGATTTTATACTGTTAGTTATTAGTTCTAGACATGGTATCAACTGGAAAAGTTTGTGGTAAAGTCTTGAATCAAGGAACAAGAATTATTATATATATATATATTTAATTGATGAGACTGTACAATAGGTTAAAGTCCGATAGCATGAGTAAGTAATTAATGTAAAGATAGTGAGTATATGGAATAAAAGTGTTATGTTTCATAGAGAAAAAAGAGCTGTTGATATATTGTTTAGTCTAATTAGTACACTTTGGTATATATGTATAGTGCTGAGAAATTTTAATTCTTAGCCTCTGTTTTATTTGTAAATAATCCTAAAAATTGTATAATAAAATAGACTATTATTTTAGGAGGAAGTGTGAAAACAAAATTTGTTATTAATCGAAGAAAATAAAGAAATTGTGACAATTGCTTATGATAAAAACAAATTGTATAGTAATATTCTAAAATTATTTAGATTAATAGTAAATTGAAGTTTTAATCACATATTTGTGTCCGACCGACGAAGGCGGACGGAAATGGAGGAAATTATGAATAAAAAAGCAATTTTTTTAGATGTTGATGGAACTTTAGTTGCTGGTCATATGGAAATGAGTGATAAAGTAAAAGAAGCTATCACAAAAGCTCGTTTGAATGGGCATAAAGTATTTATATGTACAGGTCGAAATAAAGCTGGAATAAAAAAAGAATTAGAATCAGTAGAATTTGATGGAATAGTTGCAAGTGCAGGTAGTTATGTTGAAATCAATAACAAAGTGATACATAGTACTTATTTTGATAAATCATTAGTGGATAAAATTACAAATATTTTTAATACAAATAATATTTTTTATAATTATGAATGTACAGATATGACTTTTATGAGTGATGAAATGGTTCAACTGTTTGTTGGGGGAGTCAATTTTGATAAAGATAATTTTGAGTTAGAGCGTTTAAGAGCGCAACAGCATGATAAATTTAATATTAAAGATATGAGCTGTTATACTAATCAAAAGATTCATAAAATTTGTTTTATTTCTTTAGATCAAGAGGTTTTGAATCAAGCTGTTAGAATGTTGGAACAAGATGTTAATGTAATAATTCATGATATGTTTGATGTTACTACAATAAATGGTGAGTTGATTTCAAAAACAAATAATAAGGCTACTGGCATACAATATGCAATTGATTATTTAAATATTGACAAAGAAAATACTATTGCTTTTGGTGATAGTATGAATGATTATGAGATGATTGATTTTGTTAATTATGGTGTAGTTATGGAAAACGGCAGTGCTCAACTTAAACAAATAGCATCTAGTGTTTGTAAAAGTGTTGATGAAGATGGAGTATATCATGAATTTATAAATTTAGGATTAATTTGATAGGGTGTCTGCATAAAAATAGTTAAAATTATAGTAGGAGTAATAATTAATGAAAAATCTTATTATTTTTTTAATAAATCAACTAAAGGTATATAAAAAGAACTGTTTTCATTAAGATAAAGGGTTTATCAAGAAAACTGTGTAGGTAGGTTATTAACTCTTTCAGTGAACTTTTCATTGATCAAGAGTTGGTTTATTACTATTGATTAGTTTGGCACATATCTTAATGATGGAAGTATCTAGCAAAAAATTACATATTCAAACGATTTTCTCTTGAGTTTATATAATTATATTTGACGTAGTACTATTCCAATACTAATCATATTTTATGAGGTTGCCCTATTAATTTGATTGAAGAGCTTGACATATGTTATATTTTTTGTTACTATGCATATGTAATGAGCAATGGATATTTAACTTACAGATGGTAAAGTTGTATTTATAAGCAACTTATCATCTGTTTTTTATATAAGTAATGCTTTTTATAATTTTAAGAGGAGGTACGTCTGAATGAATACAGGTACAGTAAAATGGTTTAATAGTGAAAAAGGTTTTGGTTTTATTACAAAAGATAGTGGTGGAGATTTATTTGTTCATTTTTCAGCTATTCAAGGAAATGGTTTTAAATCTTTAGAAGAAGGTGCTAAGGTTAGTTTTGATATCGTTGAATCTGATCGTGGTGAACAAGCTAGTAACGTTGTAACTTTATAATTGTTAATAATTTAAAAATAAGAAGGCAATGATGCAGTATATTACTGCCATTGTTTTTTTATATCGAAAAAATTAGTGACTAACTAAATGATGGAATATTTGCATGGGAAGTATTAATAATGTGGAAATAGATTTATAATTTATTATTTTTATACTATTTTTGTTATTGTTTGAGCTAATATGTTTATTTTATTATATTAAATTTATCTATATAAAATTGGTGTTAAGATATTAAAAAGGGAAATTTTATCATTAAGTCTTTATCTTTTAAAATAGAGAGATATATTGAATGTTTTAGCACTTTTATATTGACAGTGCTAAGAGGTTGTATTAAAATATCTTTAGCACATAAGAAAGATGAGTGCTAATATAAGAATGGAGATGTAACTATGGCTGAAAAAAAACAATTTAAAGCAGAATCAAAAAGATTATTAGATTTAATGATTAATTCTATTTATACACATAAAGAAATATTTTTACGAGAATTGATTTCAAATGCAAGCGATGCAAGTGATAAATTATATTATAAAGCACTTACTGAAAACATTTCATCTATTAATCGAGCTGATTTGAATATTGAAATTACTGTTGATAAAGATAATCGTGTTTTAATGATCAAAGATCATGGAATTGGAATGGATAAAGATGAATTAGAAACCCATTTAGGTACAATTGCTAACAGTGGATCATTTGAGTTTAAAAATGAAAATGAACATGATGATATTGATATTATTGGTCAATTTGGAGTTGGGTTCTATGCTGCGTTTATGGTAGCAAAAAAAGTAGAAGTTATTTCTAAAAAATATGGTAGTGATCAAGGTTATACTTGGGTATCTGAAGTTAGTGATGGTTATGAGATTTTTGAAACTAATGTTAATAATCATGGTACAACAATTAAATTATATTTAAAAGATAATACTGAAGATGAGAATTATGATGAATATTTAAATCAATATCATATTCGTGATTTGGTAAAGAAGTATTCTGATTATGTTCATTATCCAATTAAAATGGATATGACAGTTTCTAAGAAAAAAGAAGATAGTGATGAATATGAAGATGTAGTTGAAAATCAAACTTTGAATTCAATGGTTCCTTTATGGAAAAGAAATAAAAAAGATATTACTGAAGAAGAATATAATGATTTTTATAAAGATAAATTTAATGATTTTAATGAGCCTTTAAAAGTAATTCATACTCGTGTTGAAGGTAATGTATCTTATGATTCGTTATTATTTATCCCATCTAAACCACCAATGAATTATTATTCAAATGAATATGAAAAAGGATTACAATTATATTCACGTGGTGTCTTTATTATGGATAAAGCAAGTGAATTAGTACCTGAACATTTTAGATTTGTTAAAGGACTAGTTGATTCTGAAGATTTATCATTAAATATTTCAAGAGAAATGTTACAACATGATCGTCAATTAAAGGTTATTGCTGATAAGATTGAAAAGAAAATTCAATCAGAATTAGAAACAATGCTAAAAAAAGATCGTGAAAAATATGAAGAATTCTTTAATAGTTTTGGTTTGCAATTAAAATTTGGAATTTATAATAGTTATGGAATGTTAAAAGAAAAACTTCAAGATTTATTATTATATTATTCTAGTAAAGAAGAAAAGCTTATCACACTAGCTAATTATGTTGAAAATATGCCTGAAGGACAGAAAGAAATTTATTTTGCAAGTGGTGAAACTAGAGAAAAGATTGCTACTTTACCACAAGTTGAATTAGTTAAAGATAAAGGGTATGATGTTTTATATTTAACTGATAATGTAGATGAATTCTGTTTCCAAATGATGCGTGATTATAAAGAAAAGCCATTTAAATCAGTAGCACAAGGTGATTTGGATATTGAAAGTGAAGAAGAGAAAAAAGAATTAGAAAAAACTAATGAAGAAAACAAAGATTTATTAACTGCAATTAAAGATTCATTAGGTGATAAAGTTGTTGATGTTAAAGTATCTTCACGTTTGAAATCTCATCCTGTGTGCTTAGTATCTAGTGATGGTGTCTCTTTTGAAATGGAAAAGGTTTTAAATCAAATGCCTGATGCTCAAGGGGTTAAAGCAGGAAGAATTTTAGAAATTAATCCTAATCATGATATTTTTAATGCAATGAAAAAGGTTTATGAAAATAATCAAGATAAAGTATCAGATTATGCTAGTATTTTATATGATCAAGCATTATTGATTGAAGGTTTCTCAATTGATAATCCAGTTGATTTTTCAAATAAGATTTGTGATTTAATGATTGAATTAAATAAATAAGAATCGGGCTATCAGCCCGATTTTATGATATAATAACTTTATTGGAGGTAAAAATATGGAGTTAGATACGATAATAAATACACGAAGGAGTATTCGTAAATATAAAAATCAACCTATAGAAATAGAAAAAGTAAAAAAGATTATTAAAGCTGCAGTAGAAGCAGAGTCATGGAAAAATAGTCAGACAGCTCGATATCACATCATTACTTCAAATGAATTATTAATAGAATTTAAAAAAACATGTTTACCAGAATTTAATCAAGAAAATTGTAAGGATGCACCAGTTTTAATTGTTTCTACTTTTATAAAAAATCGTTCTGGATTTGAACGTGATGGTACTGCTAGTAACGAGTTAGGTAATGGTTGGGGATGTTATGATTTAGGAATTCATAATCAAAATTTGATTTTAAAAGCAACTGAATTAGGAATTGGAAGTTTGATAATGGGAATTCGCAATGAGAAAAAAATAAGAACTTTATTAAACATTCCTGCTTCAGAGATAATTGTATCAGTAATTGCTTTAGGAATTAGCGATATTGAACCTGAAAGACCTAAACGTAAAAATATAGATGAAATATGTAAGTTTTATTAGTTGCTATTTTATATAGTAACTTTTTTTTGCATATTAATTGATTTTAGATAAGATAAGATATATAATTTAATCATACCCCCATGGGAGGGGTGTAAGGAGGCAGTATGAAACAAAAATATAGTGTTAAAGGAATGACTTGTTCTGCATGTGAAAGCCATGTATATAACAGTGTTTGTAAGTTGCCAGGAGTTAGTAATGTTGAGGTTAATTTGTTAACGAATTCGATGAATGTTGAATTTGATGAACATCAAACTAATGATACATTAATTATTAAGGCAGTTAAAGATGGTGGTTACCGAGCAAGTTTGTTTGAAGAAGGTTTAATTGATAGTGATGAATTAGTGGGATTGAAAAAACGTTTGGTTTATTGTTTTATTGCTTTAGGATTATTGATGTATGTGTCAATGTCAGCAATGTTTAATTATCCAATACCATTATTTATCAAAGATAATAGCTATACAAATATTATTTTTCAGGTTATTTTTTTGATTCCAATTTTGATTTTGAAAAAAGAATATTTTATTAATGGATTTAAGAATTTGATTCATTTTGATCCAACAATGGATTCATTAATTGCTTTAGGGGCGGGAGCTGCTATAGTATATAGCATTTATTCAGTTGTTTTAACTTTAACAGGTACGATGATGGAAATGCATCTTGTTCATAATGTCTACTTTGAATCAGCAGGAATGATTATCACATTGATTAGTTTTGGTAAATATCTTGAAGCTCGTTCAAAGAAAAAAACAACTGATGCAATAAGTAAATTATTAGAATTGGCGCCTGATACAGCTTGTCGAATTAATGATGGTAAAGAGGAAATTGTTAAGATTTCACAGCTTATGATTAATGATAAAGTACTAGTAAAAGCTAATGAAACTATTCCAGTTGATGGAAAAATAATTCAAGGGTTTAGTTCAGTTGATGAGTCGATGATTACTGGTGAAAGCTTACCTATTGAAAAAGGGGTTGATAGCTTAGTTATTGGTGGAACTAATAATTTGCAAGGAAGTTTTATTTATCAAGTTACAAAAACAGTTGAAGATAGTACGCTAGCTAAAATTATTGAGTTAGTTGAGGAAGCTTCAAGTTCAAAAGCTCCAATGACTAGAGCGATTGATAAGGTTGTTAAATATTTTGTGCCGACTGTAATAATTATTGCATTATTAACATTTGGTTATTGGATGTTGGTAGGAAATGGACTTAATTTTGCTATTACTAGTGCTATTGCAGTATTAGTTATTTCTTGTCCATGTGCTTTAGGATTAGCAACGCCAGTGGCAATTATGGTTTCAACAGGGGTAGGTGCAACTAATGGAATTTTAATAAAAAGTGCTAGTGTTTTAGAAAATGAGAATAATATTGATGTTGTTGTATTTGATAAGACAGGAACACTTACTCAAGGTAAGGCTAGAGTTAGTGATGTTTATAGTGATAGCTTGAGTAATGAGGAAGTAATTAGAATCATTGCTTCATTAGAAAAAGGCTCAAGTCATGTTTTAGCTGATGCTTTTATTCAAAAGGCAAAAGAATTAGATGTGGAGTTAGTTGAAATAACTGATTTTGAATCACTAAGTGGTTTAGGGATTAAAGGAAATGTTTTAGATCAAGATTATTTAGTTGGTAATCTTAGAATGATTAAAGAAAATAAAATAGATTTTAGTGATTATCAAGATCAAATTAATGATTATGTAGCTAAGGGAAAAACATTAGTGTTTTTAGCAAAGCAAAATAAGTTAGTAGGTTTAGTAAGTATTTTTGATGATATTAAGTTAACGAGCAAACAGGCAATACAGCGTTTAAAAGAGATGAAGATCAAAACGGTAATGTTAACTGGTGATTTAAAAGCTGCTGCTAAAGCGATTAATCAACAGTTGGAGTTGGATGAGGTTATTGCAGAAGTTTTGCCACAGGATAAAGAAAGTGTTATTAAGAGATTACAAGAACAGGGTAATAATGTTATGATGGTCGGTGATGGTATTAATGATGCACCAGCTTTAGTGCGTAGTGATGTTGGTGTTGCAATTGGTAAAGGAAATGATATTGCGATTGATGCTGCTGATGTTATTTTAATGAAGGATGATATGCGTGATATTGTTTCTTCAATTGAATTGTCAAAAAAGACTATTTTAAATATTAAAGAAAATCTTTTCTGGGCATTTATTTATAATATTATTGGTATTCCAATTGCAGCAGGTGTTTTTTATAATTTATTTGGATTACGATTAGATGCAATGATTGGTTCATTATGTATGTCATTGTCATCTGTTTGTGTAGTGAGTAATGCTTTAAGATTAAAAAGATTTAAACCATATTATAAAAAGGAGAATAAGAAAGTGAAAAAAGAAATTATGATTGATGGAATGATGTGTGCAATGTGCAAAAAACATGTAGAGGAAGCTTTAAATAGTTTAGCTAATACTAATGCTACAGTTAATTTAGAAGCTAAAAAAGCAATTGTAGAAACAGAATTAGATGATAGTGTTTTACAAGGTGTAATTGAAAAAGCTGGATATAAAGTAGTGGGAATTGAAAATGTCTAATGAAAAAGTTTTGTTACGTTTAAAAACTGCTCGTGGGCAAATAGATGCTGTTATCAAAATGATTGAAGATGGACGATATTGTATTGATATTTCAAATCAATTGTTAGCTATTCAATCATTAATAAAGAATGCTAATAATGAAGTTTTGTCTAATCATTTAAATAATTGTGTAAAAAATGCAGTTAATGAACATGATGCAGATCAAAAAATTGATGAAGTTATTAAATTATTATCTAAATTATAAACCTCTGTTTTTTAACAGAGGTTAGTAGTTGAAATTAAGTAATTTTTGATAGATATCATCTTTTAATAAATTTAAAGTTGTTTGAACAATAATTAATTGCTCATTTTTTACAAAAATAATACTATCATAATTAGAATCATTTGAAAGTAAATAGCCATTAGCTATTTGCTTTTTCTTTTTATAATTATTAGTTTTTAAATAATTATCTAAATTTTTATTAGCTTTTTTATTAGTGTCAAAACGATAATAATTGATTTTTAGAGCTTCATCATCATTATTTTCAAAATAACTATAAAATTCATTGATGAATAAACTAGAACTTTTAGTATATGTTTCACTACGATCGCTGGTATATCCTAAATCATTTAATGATAGGATATTATCATTAACGGGAACAGTTTTTCTTTCTATAGTATCCAAACAAAAACCACTGATAAGAACTAAAATAGATATAATAAATAACCAGTTAGATAAAATAAAAGAATATTCTCGGGTATTGTTGATTTTAGGACGTGTTTGTTTTGTCAAAGTATTTTTGATTTTTTCTGTTTGCATATAATTATTAATGAATCTAACAATTAAAGATAGACAAAATACTAGTGGTGCATAATGAAGCAATATTGAACCGTTAGTGATAAATTCATTAGGGCTATTATTAACAAAAACATTAGGTATTAATAAAAAAGATAAGAATAAGGCAGTAAAAACAAGTAAAATATTAGTTAATGTTTTATTTGTTTTAAAATATTTAAGTAATAGAGAATTATCGGTTTCTTTAACTTTTATATTTTTTTCTGCTTTAAAAATATAGATCTTTTTTGATTTACCAATAAATTTATAGCCGTGATCAATGTAATTCATTAACCAGTTATCACGTTGTTCACGATTACTTAATTTACTTTTTTTATCAGGAACAAAAATATCAGTTTTATAATAAAAGTGTTTATTATCGTATTTAAAAATAGTAAATATATCTACACTATTACAATTGTAACCGAGTTTAGATAGATTATTGAGCTTATATTCTAGTAGTTTATAATCACTAGCATCATAATTTGTTAATTTAAATTTCATAATTAACTCCTTTTTCTTATATAGTATAGATTATCATTTTTTCTGATAATAATAAAGTAAAACCATGAAAACATGGTTTTACTTAGAAAAAGCAGATTCTGGTTCTTCATTATTATAAGCTGATTCTTCAAGAATATAAGCTTCAGCGATGTTTTGGCAATGATCACCCATTCTTTCTAGATTTGCTAGAATATCTACGTATGTAGAATTAACCAAAGTAGATTTTTCAATTTTATGACTAACACGTTTAATATGACGTTGTTTAGCTTTTTTATTAAAGTAATCAAGGTCAGCCTCTTTTTCATCAACATAATTAATATCATCAATAAGATGGCCATCAAAAGCTTTAACTGCATGATGCAACATATCAATTACCATATTCATCATTGTTTCTAAATCTTTTCTTGCTTCATCTGAAAAATCTTCTTTTTCGTCATAAATAGCTTCATAATATTTTACAATATTAATGCATAAATCTCCAATTCGCTCTAAATCTTTAATTGTCTTCATGTTGGCTAAATAATCATTTGAATCATGGTCATTTAGTGTTTCGTGAGAAATTAAGACAAGATAATCTGTTATTTTAGTATCTAGGGTATTTATTGCATTTTCTAGTTCATAGACACTGTCTTTAGCAACACTGTTTTTATTGTTAAAATAAGCTCGAATTCCTTCGACTGCTTCAATTGTGATATGTCCCATTTCAATAATTTTATTTTTAGCTACTGCTAATGCATGACTTGGAAATAATAGAACTACATTTTGATCAAGCTCACTTAAATCCATATTAATTTCTTTTTTACTGCTAGGTAAGATTTTTTTAATTAATTTAACAATTAATGGTATTAATGGGAAGAAAAATGCTGTTGTAATAATATTAAAGATACCATGCGCTACAGATAATTGTAATTCTGGTAAAATATTCATTGTTTTAGCTAACCATTGAATTACAATTGTAAATGGTGATAAGACCAACATAAATAATAACGATCCCACTACATTGAATAAAACATGGAAGAATGCAGCACGTTTAGCAGGGACTGTTCCCCCAAACGAAGCTAATACTGCAGTAATAGTAGTTCCGATATTGCTGCCAAATAAAAATGGTAAAGCAATAGATAAGCCAATTGCTCCAGCTCCATACATTTGTTGAGCAATTGCAATCACAGCTGCTGATGATTGGACTGCTGTAGTTAATAGTGTTCCACCTAATAATCCAAGCCATGGATTTTGTGATAGATAATTAGCAACTTGTGTAAATTCTGGTACTTTAGAAATATTGGCTAAATTATCACCCATTAATTCCAAACCATAAAACAAGCATCCAAAACCAAAAATTATCTGTCCCATATATTTTGCTTTTTTATTTTTAGAGAACATTAAAAATACTGCTCCAAGGATAATGAAATATACTGCATATTGAGATATTTTCAGACCTACAAATACGGATGTAATAACTGTTCCAATATTGGCACCCATAATTATACCAATTGACTGTTCAAGTGTCATTAATCCAGAGCGAATCAATCCAATTGCTAGAGCAGTTGTTCCAGAACTTGATTGAATCAAACAAGTCACAAATGCTCCAATTAGAATCCCTTTAAAGGGGCTGGAAGTATATTTATCAATGATATTTTTTAATTTATCACCTGAATAGTTTTTTAAACCATCACCCATATATTCAATTCCAAATAAGAATAATCCCAAACCAGCGAGTATCATTGGCCAGTCTATGTCCGCTAATGTCATATGATCACACTCCTATACATACCAATAATATAGAAATGTTAAGGAATTGTAAATTATTTGTAAAATAAATTAACACAATCTTAACAAAAGTACTTTTTACTTAAATTATTTAATAATTTATGATATGATATTGTAACTGAGAAAGGAGTATTATATGAGTAGTAGAGCAAAGAAATTTTTATCATACTATCGGCCATATTTAAGGTTATTTATTGCAGATTTATTTTGTGCAGTAATAGCTGCTACAATAACTTTAGTTTTTCCAATGATTATTCGATATCTTACAGGAACAGTATTAATTGATAAAAATTTTGAGATTAGTATTATTTATAAATTAGGAATATTCATGATTGTTCTAGTAATTATAGAGTATTTATGCAATTATTTTGTCGCTTATCAAGGGCATGTCATGGGTGTTTATATGGAACGGGATCTTAGAAATGAACTTTTCCAGCATTATCAAAAGCTTTCCTTTAGTTTTTATGATGAACAAAAGACAGGACAACTGATGTCAAGACTTACAAATGATTTGTTTTCTTTGACAGAATTGTATCATCATGGACCTGAGGATATTGTTATTTCACTTATAAAGTTTTTTGGGGCTTTTATTATTCTAGCTACTATTAATCTTCAATTAACTTTAATTGTATTTGCTTTTATACCAGTCATGGGTGCATTTATTTATTATTATAATCGTAAAATGAAAAGAGCATTTAAGAGAAATAGGCAAAGGGTTGGAGATATAAATGCTCGAATTGAAGATAACTTATCTGGAATTAGAGTGGTAAAAAGTTTTGGTAATGAAGACTATGAGGTTGATAGATTTCATGATGAAAATACAAAATATGTAAATAGTAAAAGAAACAGCTATTATTATATGGGGAAATTTCATTCAGGATTAGGAGCTTTTACAAGTTTGATTACAGTAGCTGCAGCTATTTTTGGTTCAGTTTTTATATCTAAAGATATCATTAATACAGCTGATTTAGTTGCATTTTTACTTTATATTAATAATCTGATTGATCCTGTCAAAAAATTCATTAATTTTACAGAACAGTTTCAAGAAGGGATTACTGGTTTTGAACGATTTATGGAAGTTCTTGAAATTGAACCTGATATTAAAGATAAAAAAGAAGCTCATGATTTAGTTAATGTTGAAGGCGCAATTAAATATCATAATGTTGGTTTTAAATATAATTCTAAAAGTGATTATGTTTTAAAAGATATCAACTTGAATATTGAACCTGGTGAATATATTGCTTTAGTTGGCTCATCTGGTGCTGGTAAAACAACAATTTGTTCATTGTTACCAAGATTTTATGAGGTAACTGAGGGGGAAATATTAATTGATAACCAAAATATTAAAGATATTAAATTAAATTCATTACGCCAAAATATTGGAATTGTTCAACAAGATGTATATTTATTTGCAGGTACTATTTTAGACAATATACGTTATGGACGTTTTGATGCTAGTGATGAAGAAGTTATTGAGGCGGCAAAAAAAGCTAATGCCCATGAGTTTATAATGGAGTTGCCAGAAGGTTATAATACAGATTGTGGACAACGTGGAGTTAAACTATCTGGAGGTCAAAAACAACGATTAAGTATTGCACGAGTATTTTTGAAAAATCCTCCTATTTTGATTTTCGATGAAGCGACTAGCGCATTAGATAATGAAAGTGAACATATTGTTCAAGAATCACTAGAGTCATTAGCAAAGAATCGAACAACATTAGTAATTGCTCATCGTCTTTCAACAATAAAAAATGCTAAAAGAATCTGTGTTTTATCGAATGAAGGGATTGTTGAAGAAGGAACTCATGAAGAATTACTTAAAAAGAATGGTCAGTATGCAGGGTTTTATAACCTAGGTAAAAATTTAACTTAAGAATATTTAAAAACAATGAAGGGTATTTATATTTTCATTGTTTTTTATTTAGCTTATTTTTGGATTAGAAAACAATTTAATCGAATAATTTGTATATCTTTGCAAAAATAATATAATGTGTTGACAGATTATTGAAGTCGATTTTGTATAAAGGAGAATTACTAAGTTGTTTTATTAGATATTTGTGGAAAGAGGGGGAGTCTTCATAAATTGATATTAAGAAACAGTTTATGTTTACATGATTGTAAAATCAGAAAGGAAATGACGACATTGATATATCATGATATAATATGTATTAAGATTAACTCGATTTGAAAGTGAGGTGTAATTTTATGAACAAGGAAGAATTTCATAATATTGTAATAGAACAACAACCAAATATTTGTCAAATAGTTTGTTATAAGGATAATCAAAATATATATTCTGATGTTTGGAATAATTATAAAGAAAATGATGCTGTTCATATAATGTCAGTGACTAAAAGTATCGTTTCGTTACTTATTGGAATATGTATAGATAAAGGTTTAATTAAAAGTATTGATGATAAAATATTAGATTATTTTCCAAATTATAAAGTTAAAAGAGGAGAAAAAACAATATTTAATATTACAATAAAACATTTAATGACAATGAAAACACCTTTAAAGTGTAAATATGATCCATGGGTTAAAGTGTGTTCAAGTGAGGATTGGACAATTGCTTCATTAGATTTTATAGGTGGTAGAAAAGGAATAACTAATGAATTTAAATATAATACTGTGTGTCTTCATGTGTTGACGGGGATTATTGCTAAAGTAAGTAATATGACACCAGTAGAATTTGCGAATATATATTTATTTGAGCCATTAGGAATAGTAAAGCATAAACACTATTTAGCAGAAACAGCAGAAGAACATAAAGCATTTACTATGTCAAAAGCACCAAAAGAACATATTTGGTTTGAAGATCCACAAGGAGTAGGAACTGCTGGTTATGGTTTGTGTATGTCTGCAAGCGATTTAGCAAAAATAGGATTGTTATGTTTGAATAATGGAAAATACAATGGCAGACAAATTGTATCTGAAAAATGGATAAAAGAAATGGTGGAAGTAACCCATACAGCTGATGAACAATTTAGAAATATGAGTTATGGATTATTATGGTGGATAATAGATTCTAAAAAAGGAATATATGCAGCAATTGGAAATAGTGGTAATATAATTTATATCAATAACTCTAATAACTTTGTTTGTGGAATTACAGGATATTTTAAACCTACTATATTTGATAGAGTAGATTTTATCCTGAAATATTTAGATAAATAAATTACACTTTGAAAGTAAGATGAAACTTATGAAAATAATAATATATGGCTCTCAATATGGAACAACAAAACAATATGCAAAGGAGTTATCAAAAAAGACTAATATTAAAGCATATAGTTATGAAAATATAAAAAATATTGATAAATATGAAACAATTATATATATAGGAGCTTTATATGCTGGAGGAGTTTTAGGAATGGCTAAAACTTTTAAAAAAATATCTAATTATAAGAGCAAGAAAATAATAATTGCAACAGTTGGATTAGCAGATCCTATGGATATAGAAAATATAAATAATATAGAAAACAGTATGAAAAGGCAACTTTCAAGCAAAATATATGAAAGAGCATATATTTATCATTTAAGGGGTGGAATTGATTATTCAAAATTAAATTTTGTTCATAAAATAATGATGGGTTTAGTTTATAAAAAAGCAAAAAGTTTACCAGAACATAAGAAAACAGCAGAGGTTAAGGCAATGATAAATACTTATAATCAAAAAGTTAATTTTGTGAATTATTATAGTTTAGAAAATATCATTAGGGAAATTCAAAGTTAAGCACAATATCACTTTGGTTAAGGAGAAAATGTCAAGTGATAATAGACATAGCGGAATGGAGTTTATTAGTGTATTAACTCTGATATTTATAATATTAAAATTAACAAATATTATTAGTTGATTTTTGGTATAAGTATTATTTTTAGTCATTTTGCTTATTGCAATTATCGTTATTATTAAGATAGATAATAGTATTATAATTTGTATATGTGTTGAAGATACGGAGAAATCTCTATTAAAAATTGTAAGAAATATTTATTTTAAAGCGGAAGATTTAAAGAGAGAACATAAAAGCATAAAGCTGTTAGGAAATGTTTCAGAGATAATATATATGAAGATTAATTGTTGTAAATGTGATGGCAATGACTTTCATAGTAGTTCATGTTATAATAATTGAACATGGAAAGGAATGATGAGTATGAAACAAATCAGTACAGGAATAGAAGATTTTAAGACTGTTATAGATAATGATTATTACTATGTAGATAAAACTCAATTAATAGCTGATGTATTTAGTAATGCTGTTATGCTTTATACAAGACCTAGAAGATTTGGAAAGAC
>ERZ808049.85-NODE-85-length-97731-cov-11.254357_pt1 | contig 97731 bp, 63 predicted proteins | sample MGYA00380198_ERZ808049 | MGnify/ENA primary metagenome ERZ808049 (study PRJEB31490, sample SAMN06133414) | mouse gut metagenome | isolation source: Z2_2 | host: mice | place: China: Chengdu | collected 2015-05 ...
AAAAAAAAAGAAAAAAAGCCGAAAATCTGTTTTTTTTTTTTTTTTTTGAGTGCGATGTTGATAAATTTTGTAATTTCCGGCCAAAAATTTGTCAATTTGTAAAATATGCCTAACTTTGCATCGGAATCAGAAAGCAGTCCGGGCAGAACAAGCCGGGGTTGCCCATCGGCAGACGATACGTTTTTTTTATACGTGAACTCATGTCGGCTGTACGCCGGCCTCATAATCCGTCAATGCGAATCAATCGTTCTGTTCTCCGGCCTCTGCATTCCGCATTATTGTTGAACTATCCCTTCCCCACTGCATCAGCATGCTTTGGGGTACTTGAACTATACTCTTGTTAAATAATCTCTATAACCTGACACACACGATTTGTTTTGATGCATGGTGCATGAAGTAAAGTATCACAGCATTTTAATGCGGCTGCTAAGGTAGCGCATCCAAACGGACAACCCCGTGCGGCACAGATTCCGCACGGGGGCACCATGTTATTCATCCCACCGGAGAGTGAGACGGCAAAAGCAAAAAGAAGTGTACGGTCTGAAAAACAGTCGTCGAAAAAATTATCACAACATACGCATGATGAAAAAGACAGTAGTATTATTCATGGTGATGTTTGCGGCAATCTGCTCCACAATGCGCGGGCAGGATGTGGCACTGAAAACCAATCTGCTCTACGATGCCTTTCTCAACGCCAACATAGGCGGCGAGATACGCCTCGCACCGCGGTGGTCGGCCGAGCTTACCGGGCAGCTCAACGCCTGGAACCTCTCGCACGACCGCAAGTGGAAGCACTGGCTTGTTCAGCCCGAGGCGCGCTACTGGTTCTGCGAGGCTCTCGGTGGCCATTTTGTGGGCGCACATCTGCTTGGCGGCGAGTACAACGTTGGCAACATCGATGTGCCGGTCGACTTCCTCGGCACCAACTTCAAGAACCTTAAGGACCACCGCTACCAGGGATGGTTTGCCGGCGTGGGCGTGGCCTACGGCTACTCCTGGCTGCTTGGCAAGCACTGGAATCTGGAGGCCGAGATCGGCATAGGCTACGTGTACACCCGGTTCGACGTCTACGAATGCGCCGGTTGCGGCCGCAAGACCGAGACGAAGCGCCATCACAACTATTTCGGCCCCACCAAGGCCGCAGTCAACTTAGTTTATGTTTTCTAACCGGACTCCGCACATGAAACGACATATCCTGCTCCCGTCGCTGCTCATCGCCGCAGCGGCATTCACAGCCAAGGCCGACACTGCGGCCACCAGTTCCGCCATCTCGATGGTGGAGGGGCTGATCAATGTTGACATGAACCTCGACCTCAAGGCCATCCCCGTGAAATCCAACCAGGTGGTGGTGCTCACCCCCTATCTGGTCAATCAGGCCGACACACTCTATCTCCCCGGCGTGGGCGTCTACGGCCGCAACCGCTACATACAGCATCTGCGCGGCAACGACAACGGCATGGCCGTCCCCGAGGTGACTTTCAAGGCATCGAAGGCTCCCGCCGACTACCGCTACCACACCATGGTGCCCTATGCCGACTGGATCGACGGCGCCACACTCTCCATCCGCACCCGCACCTACGGCTGCGCCTCATGTCCCGAAGGTGAGGTGACCGAGACCACCGACCTCTCGCTCTGGCGTGCGCCGCGCCTCGACACCTCCGACTGTTTCGCATACACCGCTCCGGTGGTTGAGGGGGTGAAGGAGCGCGCCATCTCAGGCCGTGCCAACGTGGAATTCCCCGTCAACCAGACCGTTCTGCTCCCCGATTTCCGCGGCAACTATGCCGAGCTGGCCGTGGTGCGCGGCAGCGTGGATTCCGTGCGCAACGATGCCGACGTAACCATCAAATCAATGAGCATCAAGGGCTTCGCATCGCCCGAAGGTCCCTACAAGAACAACGTGCGCCTCGCACAGGGCCGCACCGATGCCCTCAAGGCATATGTCGAGAACCTCTACGCATTCCCCAAAGGGCTGATCGAGACCTCCTCCGAGCCTGAGGACTGGGCCGGCCTGCGCGAGTGGGTGGCTGCATCCAATCTGGAGAACCGCGACGGCATCCTCGCCATCATCGACGACACCTCGCTCGCTCCCGATCCGCGCGACCAGGAGATACGCCGCCGCTATCCCGCCGACTATGCCTTCCTGCTGGCCAACGTGTACCCCTCGCTGCGTCACACCGACTACCGCATAAGCTACGTGGTGCGCTCCTACAGCGACCCCGCCGAGATTCTTGCCATAATGAAGAAGCGCCCGGGCAACCTCTCGCTCGATGAATTCTTCGTGGCCGCACAGAGCCTCGAACCCGGCTCGCCCGAGTTCAACGAGGTGTTCGATATAGCCGTGCGCATGTATCCCGACAACCCCGTGGCCAACCTCAACGCCGCCAACACCGCCATGAGCCGTGGCGACTATGCTGCTGCCGAGGGCTATCTGGCCAAGGCCGGCGATTCGCCCGAAGCCACACATGCCCGCGGAGCCCTCGCCATCATGCAGGGCGACTACGACCGCGCCCAGCAGCTGCTTGAAAGCTCGCTTGCCGCAGGCATCACCCGTTCGCGCGGCCTGCTCGACCAGATCGACGCCCTGCGCGAATATCAGGCGCTCCGCAACCGCTGACCCATTGTTTGCAGCCGCGCCAAGCCGCGGATACCGGAACAAAACACTTTGAGATTTACAACACCATAACCAATCATAAATAAACAATATTAACCAATTATAATTTTCCTATGAAAACAAAATTCTATTTCGGCGCGTTCGCTGCCCTCGCATTAGGCTTCGCCTCCTGCTCCAGCGACGAACCCTTGCAAGGAAACCCCGACAATCCGGGCGAACAGATTGCGGAATACGACCAGACCCGCTATATGCTCGTGTCGCTTACCTCTCCCCGCGATCGCGACGGCCGTGCAGATTTCGAGAATGGTACTACCAATGAAAATGCGGTCAATCGCCTCGATTTCCTCTTCTATGATCTGGAGGGTAACCCCACTGCCCAGCCTCAGACATTTACCGGTGCTGATCTGAAAGATTCAGATTTTTCCGGCAATACAAGCGGTAATAATGTAGCCCGCATCTGGACCTCGGTAGTTCCCGTTCAGGTTGAGCAGGGAAAGGCTCTCCCGTCGCAGGTAATTTGCCTTGTCAATGCCAGTGAATCGCGTGCTACGGAATTAAAGGCCAAGACACTTTCTGAACTTATTTCAGTGACCGACGGCAGTTTCCACAACGCCAATTATTTCACTATGACCAATTCGGTGTATTACGGGGACAATGTCCTCACCGGTGCCAAAAATGACCGCTTGTGCGCAACACCCATTAACATAAGCCAGTTATTCAGTACACAGAAGGAAGCTGATGATGCTCTGAAGGCAGGACTTGCCACAGGAGCTACTGACGACGCAAAAGCTTTATTGGTTGACATCTATGTGGAGCGCCTTGCCGCCAAGGTGGGTCTAACCCTTGATGATTCTACCATTGAGGACTTCACGCTTGCAAACGGGGATGCCGGAACTGGAACCGTTACCATCAAGTTCTATCCCCAGTATTGGTTCATGAATGCTGTCAATAAAACCATGTACAGCACAAAGCGCTTCGGTGTACCTGAAGCCGGTGACGGCACCGGCATCACTATGGATCCCGGCTATGATGCTGTAAATACTAACTTTGTTGGTTCCGGTATGTCAAGTAGCTGGAATGCCCCCACTCTTCACCGTTCCTACTGGGGTTGCTCACCTTCGTATGCTGCCAACTCTTTCCCCATGGTGTCTGACCAGGTGGATGACCTTGAACCCGGAAACACTAAAGGAACGTATAACCAGGATTATTACACATATAATCAAGTCAAAGGTTTTGCTGCTGAAACATCAACGGTAGGTAAGAAAGCGATTGCCTATAACAACGGTTTTGCCATAACTAATACAGGTGCCGCAGCCACCGGTTACATCTATACTACAGAGACCACTACTGCAATCAAACGCATTAAGGATGTGGCCAACGGAAATCCCGCCGCAACCGTAGGTAGCGCAGTCATTGTTGGGCATTATCGCACTACAACAGGAACTGAGCCTACCGGCGAATATCCCACATTCTGGATTGACACTAACAATGGCGAAAACGGCACGTTCTATGCAAACGAAGCCAATGCCAAGAATGCACTTGCCGCACGTAACTCGTTTATCTTCTCCGATGATAAGGGTACGAAGGCTGTTACTACAGGCAACCTTTTTGTACTTGAGCATCCCAAAAAGGTTGTCCGTGATATTCTAACTGATAATAATAACATTGCAGGCCGTCTGGTAACAATTCAGCTTGCTTCGGCTCCGACCGGTGAAAATACGTTGTACTATTTTAATGGTACTGCATACGAACCGATTACCGCTACGAATCTTGCCAAGGCAAATGCGCAGCTCGCAGCCGTGGGTTATCTCGATATGTATAACAACGGCCGTGCGTTCTTCAACATCCCCGTGCGTCACCTCGGCTGGCCTGCAAACGATATGGTAGGCACCAAAAAGCTTTATGATAACGGCGTTTACAACTGGGCAGAAATGCGTGTGGGCGACCTCGGCGTTGTCCGCAACCATGTCTATACCATCAATGTAGGCAAGATCGGCGGTCTCGGCAGCGGTCTCCGCGATGATGACCAGCCCATTGTTCCCCCTGTCCATGCATTCAAGCAGTATGTGGCCGTGCGCCTTAACATCCTTGCGTGGAGAATTGTTCCTGCGCAGAATGTAGACCTTTGATTATTTCGCTGTGCCTGTCAGGGAATCTGACAGGATAAATCCTACAGAATGTTGCCGGCGGCACATTGGCCGCGCGTCGCTGTGCGGCCGGCAGCCTTCCCTTCCAATAAAAAACTTCAAAACCGATATCTCTCCATTGCCGTTCAAGGCAGCAATTTATCCGACGCGATGCGCTCCGCGCAACGCCTCCCAAATTGACAACAACGAGACATGCCGCCCGGCGGCTGTCCACAACATAACGCTCTGTTGCCGCCCGGCGGAACAGACATGACTACGCTAAAACAAAAAATCATATAGAAAAAAGATGAAACGAACCTTGCAGGCATTTATGGCCACGGCCGCAGTCATAGCCGGCATGGCCATGCTCAGCTCTTGCCATTCGATGATTTTCGATGATGAGGGTGACTGCACGCCCCGCTATCATGTTCCGTTCACATTCACGATGAACATGCTTGGATCCGATGCTTTCGCTTCGCAGGTTACAGGTGTCACAATTTATGTGTTCGACAAGAGCGGGCACCTGGTGCTCGAACAGTCGGATGCCGGTCCGCAGTTGTCGGAGCCCGGCTACAGAATGAATGTTGACCTTCAGCCCGGCACATACGATATCCTTGCATGGTGCACTGGGACATCGCCTGTGGACGAGCATACCGCATTCACCATAGGGAGCGGTGACGTGCCTGCGGATTTCGGGGCTACGTTTCCGCTGTCGGGAGTGGCAGGAGGTCTGTACTCCGACCTTGACATCACGCCCCTTTATCATGGGTATGTTGAGAATGTGGTGTGCCGTGCCTCCGATTACGGTGACATTGACCTCCCTGCAATCGATCTGACAAAGGACACCAACCTGCTGAAAATTCTCCTTGAAAACCGCGACGGAAGGGAGATGAAGCCATCCGACTTTACTATAAGTATCACCGGGGACAACTCGGAGATGGACTATATGAACAAGCCCTTCGGTACGCTCGGATTTGAATACCGTCCCTGGAGCATAACACCGGTGCAGAGCGACCGCAGTGCGGCTCGTGAGACCCTGACACAGGCCACAGGCCTGTTTGCCGAATGCACAATGGGACGCCTGATGACCGACCGCGCACAGCGTCTGGTCATAACCCGCAACACGGATGGAGAAACTGTGGTGAGCCTCGACCTTATAAGCACGCTGCTCATGGTGAAAGGAAACTACAACCGTCACTATCCGAATCAGGAATATCTGGACCGTATGGACCAGCATACAATGATATTCCTCCTCAACGACGACCTCAGCTGGTACACTGCCGGCGGTGTGAACATCAACGGCTGGACCGTGGTGCCTCCGCAGGACCAGCCCCTTTGATTGACTCTTTAACATTTACGTCTGTTTAGTGTTGACTTGACAATGATTAAGTTTAACTCTCTGACATATCGTACTGTCCGGAAGTTCCTTGCAGCAATGCTGTGGGGGGTGCTCGCCGTGTCGTGTTCCGACGCAGACCGGGACACCGACCCCGAGCCCGCACCGGAGTTTGAGGCTGTGAAGTTTCAGTTTCAGATAGATATGCAGAGTCTCGTGCCTCATGGGGGGCCAAGGTCGCGTACCATCACCCTCCCGGCCGAAACCCAAAAAGGCACCCTGCCTGAAAATTATCTTGACTTGAAAAACATAAAATTTCTGTTTTTTGATTCAGAACAGAAATTTCTTTCCGAATTCACCCCCGATGTCAAGCCTGAAGGTACTGATTATGTCCGCTACGATGTGACCGGCATAGTGGAGGATGAATATTTCACGAATCCGCAGTCGAATACGGTTGATTTTTACATACTGGTGCTTGCCAATTATTCCCAATACAGTCCACAGGGATTCTATTTTACGAAGGGGATGACGCTGCAGCAGTTGTTCAATGTGCAGCAACCGACTTTCCAATTGCCATTATTAGCTTCGCCATGGTGGTATCCGCATCTTGAGGATTTGAGCGCTGACGGCGTATATCCCGGCGAACCACAATATATCCCTATGGCAGGGCTGCAACATTTCACAGTGCCTGCTGCCGAATTCAAATCAAAAGAGAGGATAGATCTGCCTGAAGATATAAATATGCTCCGTGCTTTGGCCAAGATTGAAGTGATTGACCGCATAGGAACGACCGGAACCGGCGCCGCCACTACTCAGCTTCCTGTGGGACAGCGTTCCTGCATTGAGAAAGTGGAACTCATGGGATTTTACACCCGTGGCACGATTCTTCCGGAGTTTTCGCAGTGGAATGTGGGCGGTGAAGCCGAGACCCGTTATGTGTCAGCGCCGTTTGTGCCGACACACATACCGTATGCCAATCCTTATCCGTTCAATTCCCAAGATGATACGGCCAGAGATTTCCGGCGAAATTTCGGTGAGGATGACGTGGCAACGGCGGCGCGTGCCGACCGCTGCCAGGTGTTTTCGGTGTATATACCTGAATGCAAGGTGCCCGCCGCCGACCAACAGCTTTTAAGCGGAACTTACTCAAAGGGGCTGACTAAAGCCTGGGCTCAGGTGACGATACATAATCCAGTCGACAAAGACGGCAAGCCGTACGGAGAAGTGGCTTCTGTGCTGTACGAACTCAAACTTACAGGCTACACCAACGGCGCCTCCGACGGGGTGGATACCCCCTTGTTGCGGAATACGATATATCGTTATGAAATATCCTCGGTTTCGGCTGATATTGTCAACGTGGTATGGACTGTGTGTCCGATGGCTCCGGCCAATATAGATATACCGGGCTTTAACTGATTGCATCTATGAAATTCAAAGATATAAGCATACTGATTCTTTGCTGTGCATGGCTCGCTTTGGTGCCTGCCGTGACATCGTGTGTGGACGATATACAGCCGCCGTACACGGATTTCACCGTATCGGGAGAGGAAGTTACAGCAACGCTTTCCGTCAGTCTGCCTGAAATGACGGTGAAAAGCCGTGCGGCTCATTCCGAGCAGCAATTGAATGAAGTCAGGTCATTATGGATACGTACATATTCTGCCACTACAGGTGCAGCCACCAGCGACTGGCTGAAGAGTTCCCCCGGAACATACGACACCGAGATGACCCCTGAGGGTAAACGTACATTTGACATACACACAAAATCGGGGAGCAGCTATGTAGTGGCTGTGGCCAATGTGGAAAATCCGGCCGTGACCAAGGATAATCCGTCGCTTGATGATACCAAAGCTTTGTCGGAGCTGCTTGACGCTGCTGATACGTGGGCCGATTTCATGAACATAGCGGTCCTCGCGCCGTCGACACTGGATGATGTGAACGCAGCCCCTGTGCCGATTACAATGGTTGGATGTCTGTCGAACATTACGGTCGGGGATATAGACGCGCATCCCGCCTTGTCGGAATGGGGCAGCCACTATAATTTCCAACCGGTGTTTATCCCCGCGACCTCCAACAAAACCTACGAATTGGCCGGCGCCATACATCTGCGCCGTCTGGTTTCGCACATCACCTTCACAATCAAGGCCGGCGACAAGGTGAACATAACCCCTACGAGCTACACTGTAGTGAATGCTCCGGTGGCCACATGGCTGTATGAGCGTGCAGGGGCAACCGCCAACTTCGGGGATGACTGCACACAGGAAAATGCCTCGGCATATTACGCCACCACCCCGATTTTTACCTCACAGTTCATTACGGAGGAGAATGGCGAATACAAGTTCGATTTCTGGCAAGGCGAGAACAAGCACACCGCGCTTCCGGCCGATGAGCTGAAAGAGCTGGGGATAGAGTTTAAAGCCGATGACCCTCGGTTCAATTATGATAAACGCGAACTGGAGAAAAAGGGAGCCAATGGTGCAAACACGGGCCTTTACCTGTGCCTGACCGGTGAGACCTGGACGCCAAACAACATGGCAAGCTACGTGATAGTACGCTGTGATGTGGAATATAAGGACAAAATTCCTGTTGAAGACGGTGAGAGCGTGACCAGAATCGGCAATGCCGAATATGTGATTCATCTTGGCTTTCTGGACAAGGATGCAACCGATTTCAATTGCTACCGCAATGTGGATTATCATTATAACATGACGGTCAACGGCGTGAACGACATCTATGTGGAAGCGTATGGCGACGAGCAGATTCCGGGTGTAGAGGGTGTGGTTTCGGATGTGGAGAAGCCCACGGTGTTCCTTGATTCGCATTATTGCGCTTTCAACATACAGCTGACGAAAGATGAACTGACAGGAAAAAATCTGACGAACGGTCGTGGAATGGGCTATCTGATTAGTGTGTGGGACAATGGTCGGGAACAGATTTTTTCGGATGATAATGCCGTTGCGGACGATGATAGGAAATATGTGGACTGGGTAGAGTTGCGGCCTACCACTTCGGCAAATACGCTGGCAAAATATTATCCCCGGACGCATACCTCCGAGGGGAGCAAGACTTTCACACTCGAAGATGCTTCAAAGGCCAACACCTGGGCGGATGATGATGTGCGGTTTTCTGATTCGGAGTATTATACAGTGTTTGTCAATGAATATGTTTACGAGGATGACAGTGATGAGGGTGTAACCGGCAACGGTACGCCCGAATGGGTGCGGTATGTGAACCAGAACCCGCGTAGATTCTTCATACGTGTCACCAAAGAGGTATCGCCTGACGGTCAGAGCATCTACACCCGCTCCAAGTATGCAGCCTCGCAGGCTTCGATACAGACATATTATTCCACGGAGAATCTGACACCTGCGACGATTAGAGATGGTGTAGCCCTGAGCCGTGGCACGGCCATCGGTATGGAGAGCGTGAATGAGCTTGAAGGGTTGAATCTGCGGTTCACTCCCCGTAACGGGCTTAGTGATGTAAATGGCCGATGGAATGTATGGCAGTGGGTGCAGAGCAAAACCGGGCGGCAATGGGCTGATTTTGTGAAGGAAACAGAACCGCAGACTGTTCCCCCTGTGGAAAGTTCCAATTTGCAGGACGGTCCTGAATTACCCGGCGGCACATTCGCAATGCCATGCCTTGTGGATTTCGGATCTGTGCCTCAGTATGAATCCGTGAGAGGTAACAGAAACGGATGGTCGATATATGACCCTCAGCCAAGATCGACAACAAGGAGTGATTACATAGAGGCGATTAATGCCTGCATGAACCGTAACCGCGACAATAACGGAAATAACACAATCGATGCGGATGAGTTACGATGGTATGTGCCGGCATCCGGCAAATATCTGCGCCTATTGCTCGGACAAAACTCCATGACATCGCCACTGATGGATTTTAATTCCATTAAACGGTTGCCGAGTGCAGATAATAGGATTAATACCCGGTATATGTTTCTGACAAGCGATGCCAAAGTGCTTTGGGCTATGGAGGGGCTGTCGGTATCTGATTATGCAAGTTCCGGTGCCTATCCACCGTGGCAGATAAGATGTATCCGTAATCTTGGCTCTGATATGAGCAATATAAACAATATCGATAAGGTGGTGCAGGCATATGAAGTGGACAAGGAAAATAAGATAGTCCGATTGAGCTATTATGACCCTATGTCGATACGCAGCATTACATATAACGGTAACGGTACGGCTCCCGGGCAAATGCCGATTCATGTGATTAACAGTCCATATAATATGCCGTATAAGGCCTTTGAGTATCAGGTGGTCGCGTTGAAAGATGAAAAAGGAACCGATTATAATCCCGGATTATCTTCATCCACGATTATCAGTTCTATCAACAGCAATCCCTGTTCAAGCCTGAACAGTGGAAATAAGACCGGATGGCGTGTGCCAAATCAGAAGGAGCTTACAATTTTGCGAAATGCAGGTGCTATTTCTTTTTCTGGAACTTATGTGACATCATGCACCATGTCGTATTTTGACACCTCAGGCGTTGGCTCGGATAATCCGGGTGCTACACACAGGTTTATGGGGGTGAGATGGGATGCTACATGTCAGCTTGCTGTTGATGTGACAGACGGTAGTGTTCGTATCCATTGTGTCAGGGATTATATAGAATGAGATAACTTGAAAAGAATGAGAATATTGGTTTTTGCGCTGGCGGCGGGGCTTGGCCTCGTCGCCTGCGGCCATTCAAAAGGGGAGAGTGGAGCGGCTGTAGATTCGGACGGCGAGGCTGCGGCCGCCGTGCAGGGCAACGGCGAAAAGGGGAGTGCCGCTGATGGGGTGGAGGAGCTTCCGCTGCCTGCGGTGCCTGAAACGCTGCGCGAGCCTGCGGAGCGTGCGGACTTCGTGGTGGCGCACTTCTGGGACGGGATGGATTTCACCGACCGCCGCCGTGCGCTCGATTCGGCTTTCGTGGAGCAGAATTTCGCCAATTTCGCCTCGGTGCTACCTTATGCCACCCCCACGGGGCGTGAGGACGGGGTGGCGTTGCTGCTTGATGCCGCCCGGAAGGCAGGGGAGGAGCAGATCGATTTCCTCTATGCTGTGGCGGTGAACTATCTGTACAATCCGGAGTCGCCGATGTACAATCAGGAGTCGTTTCTGCCGTTTGCCGACTGGGCCATAGCGCGCGGATATTATGCCGATGTGGCGCAGGAGCGGCGTGCCGACATTATGAAGAACCGTGTGGGCACCGTGGCCGCCGATTTTGCCTTCGAACTGCGTGGTGGGGGGCGGTCGGCGCTGAAGGCGCTTCGCGGCACGCCGGTGCTGCTTATGTTCTATGAGCCGGACTGCTCGCAATGCCATGAGGCTGAGAGGGCGCTGCGCGGTGTGCCTGAGCTTGGGCGCGCCATTGCCGAGGGAGAGCTGCAGATGCTGGCCGTGTATGTGGGCGGGGACCGCAAGCTGTGGGAGGAGCATGCCGCCACGCTGCCGCAGGAATGGCTTGTGGGAATTGATGCCGAACGGGCGGTGGACCGCCGGGAGCTGTACAACATAGGGCTGACGCCGTCGTTCTACCTCCTTGACGCCGAGGGCCGCGTGCAGCTCAAGGACGGCACGCTGGGCCACGTGCTGGGGCTGTTCGGCCGGTGAAGGGGGCGAGAGATCGCATCCATCAACTTGTAGGGTCGCGACCTGTCGCGACTGCAATCCTGCGTAACATATTTGAACATCAGGCATTCATTTGCAACATCCCGCCTGCAGTCGCGACAGGTCGCGACCCTACAAGTTGACGCAAGCATTGTCATGGAGAAATGTTGATTTCCATGTACCCGTATTTCAGCTTGATCCATTAATGCATATATTTGCTTTAGAAAGCTGTCATTTGTGACATAAATCTAAAGTGATGTTCGGGGGGTGATTGCTGAGGGGGATTTGCCGGATTGAGGGGATTTGCGTATATTTGCATGTATCTTATTTACCCTCATACATCTATCTCATCATGAAAATTTCAACATTGTGCTGGCTTCCCGTTGCCGCCATGGCGCTCGGAAGCTGTTCGCATAGGGGCGGCGAGACGCTTGCCTCGCCCGACGGCGAAATCAAGGTGGAGTTCGCCCTCGACGGCGAAGGCACACCCACTTATGCAGTAAAATTCCATGGAAAGGACATCGTGGAGAAGTCGCGCCTCGGTTTCGCCACTCTCAACGATTCGCTCAACTTCCGCAGCGGCTTCAAGGTTGACTCGGTTGTGGCCGGTTCGTTCCACGAGGTGTGGGCGCCGGTGTGGGGCGAGAACGATTCGATCGACAACACCTACAACGACCTTACGGTTTATCTGTCGAACGCTTCGGGACGGATGAATGTGGAGTTCCGCGCGTTCAACGACGGCGTGGGCTTCCGCTATGTGTTCCCCGAGCAGGCTGTCGACACGCTGCTTGTGGCTGAGGAACTTTCGGAGTTCGCCATGGGCGAGGACCTGACGGCATGGTGGATTTCGGGCGACTATGACACCCAGGAATATGAGTACACCAAATCGCGCCTGAGCGAGATACGCAACCTCAGCGAGGGGATGCGCATGGGCAATGCCGCCCAGACCGGCTTCTCACCCACAGGGGTGCAGACATCGCTGATGCTCAAGAACGACGACGGCGTGTACATCAATCTCCATGAGGCCGCGCTGGTGGATTATCCGGCCATGCACCTCAACCTCAACGACACCACCATGACGTTTGTGAGCCATCTTACCCCGGGCATCCCCGAGGCAAAGGCCACGCTGGCACTGCCGCGCGCCACACCCTGGCGTGTGATCATGCTCGGCGACAAGGCCACCGACATCCTCGCGTCGGCAATGGTGCTCAACCTCAACGACCCCTGCGCACTCGACGACACATCGTGGATACATCCCACGAAGTACATGGGCGTGTGGTGGGAGATGATCACCGGCAAATCGCAGTGGAGCTACACCAACGCCGAGAACTTCGATCTGGCCACCTTCGACTATTCCAAGGCCAAGCCCCACGGACAGCATGGCGCCAACAACGAGAATGTGCGCCGCTACATAGATTTCGCAGCCGAGAACGGCTTCGACCAGCTGCTCATCGAAGGCTGGAACGTGGGCTGGGAGGACTGGTTCGGCAAGGAGAAGGACTTCGTGTTCGACTTCGTTACCCCCTATCCCGATTTCGACATCAAGGCGCTCAACGACTATGCCCACAGCAAGGGCATCAAGCTGATGATGCACCATGAGACCTCCGGCTCCGTAGGCAACTACGAGAAGCACATGGAGGCCGCTTACGACCTCATGAACCGTTACGGCTACGATGCCGTGAAGAGCGGCTATGTGGGCCACATACTCCCCAAGGGCGACACCCACTACAGCCAGCGCATGGTGAACCACTATCTTGACGCGGTGAAGCGTGCCGCCGACCATCACATCATGGTCAACGGCCACGAGGCTGTGCGTCCCACCGGTCTGTGCCGCACCTATCCCAATCTTGTGGGCAACGAGAGCGCAATGGGCACGGAGTACCGCGAAATGTCGCCCCAGCATGTGACCATCCTTCCGTTCACCCGCCTCATCGGCGGCCCGATGGATTTCACTCCCGGCATTTTCTGCATGGACATGAGCAAATTCGTGCCCGGAAGCAAGGACCACAAGAAAGCCACGGTGGCCAATCAGCTTGCCCTGTATGTCACCATGTACTCGCCGCTGCAGATGGCAGCCGACATGCCCGAGCATTATGCCGAGAAGGCCGATGCATTCCAGTTCATCAAGGATGTTCCCGCCGACTGGAGCCGTTCGGTCTATCTCGACGCCGAACCGGGTGAATTCATCATCGCCGCGCGTCAGGGCAAGGGCACGGACAACTGGTTTGTGGGCGGTGTGGCCAACGAGGCCCGCGAAAGCGAGATTTCGCTCGATTTCCTTGAGCCGGGACGCACCTACAAGGCCACCCTTTATGCCGACGCTCCCGATGCCGACTGCTACGATAATCCGGAGGCTTACGTGATCACAACGTTCGACGTCACTTCGGATTCTAAACTTCCCGTGAAGATGGCGCGCGGCGGCGGTTTCGCCCTCTCGCTCATAGCCCAGTGACGCACAAGACCGCCTGTTGAACCTGACCGATTAAAATCAGGTCCAGCTCGGACTATCATCTAAAACGGACCGGTAGCAACGAACCATCGAGGCTGCCGGTCCGTTGTTTATTTAACCATTGTTTAACAGAATGCTATTAGTTGGAATCATGCGCCCTATAATAACACATTTCACCGACGATGACCTGTATAAATTCACCATGTGCTGCGCTGTGATAGAGAATTATCCGCGCACGCGGGTGAAATATCGTTTTTTCGACCGCAACAATACGGTCTATCCCCCCGGTTTCGCCGACGAGCTGATGCGGCAGATCTCCATGCTCGAGGAGGTGGTGATCACCGACGGGGAGGTGGAGTTCATGCAGCGGCGGTGCCGCTATATCCCACTGTGGTTCTACAGCTTTCTGCGAGGGTTCCGTTACGACCGGCGCTGGGTCACAGCTACCCAGGACGCGGAGGGGCACCTGTCGGTGGAGTTCGAGGGGTATTGGTGCGACACCATTCTGCTTGAGGTGAAAGTGCTTGCCATAATCTCAGAGCTTTATTATGAAATGGCGGGGCAGGGGGCGCGCATTGAAAGCGATTTGGAAGAATATTATGCCGCATCGTATGAGAAGGCGCGCCGGCTCATAGAGGCCGGATGCGTGTTCAGCGATTTCGGCACCCGGCGGCGTGCCTCGTTTGCCGCGCAGGACACGGTGATGCGCGCCATGACGGCATGCGGACGGGACCATGCCTGTGCCCCGGGGCGCTTCATCGGCACAAGCAATGTGTATTTCGCAATGAAATATGACCTTACACCCGTGGGAACAATGGCGCACGAACTGGTGTGCGCCATAGCGGGGATGTACGGGCCGCAGATGGCCAATTATCTGGCCATGCGCACGTGGTCGCACACCTATCGCGGCGCGCTGGGCACGTTTCTTTACGACACATACGGGTGGCGCATTTTCAGCCTGAACTTTTCGGAGGATTACGCCAACATGTTCAAGGGGCTTAGGGTGGACAGCGGCGACAATTTCGAGCAGCTCGACCTGATTGTGGAGAAATATCGTTCGCTCAACATTGACCCTGCCACCAAGCAGGTGGTGTTCAGCAACGGGCTCGACGTGGACCGGGCCATACGGATTCAGCGCTATGCTGAGGGGAAATGCCTGCCGTCGTTCGGCATCGGCACACACTTCACCAACGATTTCGCCGATGTGGAGCCGATGAACATAGTCATAAAGCTTACCTCGGTGAAAATCACAGAGTCGTGGCCGTTCTATTGCCAAACCTGCAAACTGAGCGAGGACAAGGGAAAATATACCGGCGATGCCGCAACCGTGGCCTGCTTCAAGACCCTGCTGCACATTGACTGAGGGCACCGGCCGGACTGGGAGGCAACTCGTAGACGTTGTAGAGGGCGGTAGCTTTTGTGCACTTGTAGCCTTTGGAATGCAGATAGCTGAGCAGTGCGCCGCTTTTTTCGGCGTTGTGGTAGATGTTGGCGGTTTCGGCCTCGGTGCCGAGCATGAACGCTTCCGAGGGGGTGCCGAAATCGTTTCCGATGGTATTGTATTTAAGGATTATCACCGGTGCGCCGTTCAGATGTAGGTCAAGTTTGCGAAGGAGGCTTTCGGTCGAAAGCTGTTCCGGCCAGGAATTACCCAGTACAGGCCTGGTGGATGTGAGGTAATGCAGCATTGGTGCGCTGCCGTAGATCAGCACTTCGCTGCCGGCAGGAGCGATGGTCTGCACCCCGTCGGCAGTGGCGTCGATTATATGAGCCCGTTCCGGCGATATGAGGATGCAGCGCATCAAAGGGCTTTTAAGTTGCATGGTGCAATCTGCCGGTGCGGTGGCATCGAAATAGAGGCCGCTTCTCACGGCCAACCGGCAGCAATTGGCCAGCACAAGCAGCACAACGACAGCCACGGCCAATGAGGCGTGTCGCAGCGACAGATGCGTGCGGCGTTGCAAAAAACGTGTGTAGAACACCAAAGCCGGCACACCGGCCATCCACATGGCTGCAGGTCCGTTGTTGGAGATGCCGTTGTCGCTTCCCAACGGAAATATCAGCAGCATGGCGAGTCCGGCCCAACCGGCAAGACGCATGCGCTGCGAGCCGGAAATGATGCTCCCTATTGAGCCAACGAGAAATAATGCATCGAGTAAATATGTGCTGCCGGTACGGGCCACCAAGTATCCCATGCCACAGAAAGCAATTATCCAAGCAGTGCTCCTGATGAGGCGGCTGTGTGGCACGAACTTGTAGGTACACCATAGCATTATCCCTATGGCAAGCAGTTTGGCTGCCACTCTGCCTGTAATGAGATAGGAATCAATCTGGGCACGGATCAGGTGGCTGATTCCGTGTGAGGCCTCCCCGTCGGCTGACGAGGCTATCCCGAACAGGTCGGACATGTTGCTGGCGAAAATGCTGAAATGGTTGAGTGCCAGCATGGCAGCCAGGACAAGTGCCACTCCGGCAATCCATCCTGCTGCAAAAGATGCGGCTACAGATTGCCACATGTGTTTCCGGCGGTAAATGGCAGCGCCGATGGGAATGAGCAGGATGTAAGCGAAGCCGAGGACATTGGGGATGCGGGCGAAGGTATTCATGCCAAGCACAAGGCCGGAGGCGAGGGCCAGACATATGGCGCCTGTGCGGTTGCGGGCTGTCACGCTTCTCATGATGAGCAAAAGTCCCACACATGTCAGCAGCGATGTGAGATGGTCGTAGGAGAATGTGAGCGGGAGCCACCAGCTTCCGACAATCATAAGCAGGGATGAGCCGGCCACGGCGCTGCGGAACCGGCGTGCCGGGAATGCAGCCGCAAGGCATAGAGCACACAGCACATTGACCGCTGCGCCAACTATGCGCATTCCCAACGCTGTATGCATAATCTTCAGAAGCGCACCTCCCGTCAGGCCGCTGAGATAGTACATGAAATTGTACTCAACACATTCGGGATGGGAATAGATGTTGTCGTAGAATGTCAGATAGAATCCGGAGTCGCACAATTCCACTCCCATGAACAGTGGTGGAATCTGGACGACAATGCATATCACAGCCAGCCACAAAGCAAACGCTTTGCCGGACATATATTTCAGTTTAAATGGATTCATGCCGGAATATTGGTAATGAAACAAATTGATGCTGTAAAATTAGGCATTAAATTATTTTAAGCAAAATGTCCGTAGCCGTTGGGACGTGGGTTGGCGCAATGCGGATTTAGACACATGCAAACATACTCGCAGGTTTTGCGCTGCAAAGGTAGTCAATATCCCCGTAGTATCCGGCTTGTTTCTCAAAACATTATCATTTCAGTTTTCAATGCCTTACGCATCACAGAAGGACTTGCTATGCCGTCGTTGGCTCCGATTGCCACATAAGAGGGAGGGTCAAGCCGCGTATATTGGAATGCCCGGTGTAGCGGACCGTTATTTGCATTTGGCGGTGGAATCTGCGCATATTTTTTTGGATATAGTGATTAGTTTTTAGAAGAAGTTCCGTTATATTTAGATGCAGATTAGTACAATATTACCGGATATCAAATTCCCATTCGCTTTAAATCTATAACCAGGTGTTTTGAATGATGAATGAGGCTGAATTATGGAGCAAGGTCTTGAGCGGTGATATGACAGCTTTGTCGCTGTTGTATAAGCAGAACTATAACCTGTTGTTTAACTGGGGGATGAGGTTCGTTTCCGATGAGGAATTTGTCAAAGACTGCATTCAGGATGTATTCGTCAAGATATGCAGCAGCCGGAAACTTTCTTCAACTCCCTATGTGAGGTCCTACCTTCTGACATCATTGCGTAACATGATTTTTGACCGGGTCGCCTCTGCACACGATGATGTGTCAATCACCGGACGACTGTTTGAGATTGATGACAATGACTCCGGAATTGAGCAGCTTTTCAAGGATGACGATGACTCGCGTATGCTGGGACGCCGGCTTGTCATGGCATACAATTCTCTGACATATAATCAGCGGGTGTCCGTTTATCTCAGGTATGTCCGCGGTCTGTCGTACAAGGAGATTGCCGCTGTGATGGAAATGAATCCGCAGTCTGCGATGAATCTTGTGTCCAGGGCTCTCAAATCTCTTCGGTCAGAGATGGGAGCAACTCCGTTCCTGATTTATTTATGCATGTTATTGTCATAAGTAAGATTTTGTGAGTAGGAATTCTGAAGGATTCCGTTAATATATATGTAAACCCGTCAATTTTTTTTGCGATGACTCCCCGAAATACAGATATCAGCAAACTGCTTTATGGCGTTGTGGACATCTTCAGGAAGCGAGAAAAGGTATTTCCCATTTCTGAAATCGACAAGGCATGGGAGGACTGTGAACGGCGGATAAAACGCGCCGCCTACAGGAACGCCATGCGCCGGAGAATCACTGTATGGTCGGGAGCTGCAGCTGCAGCTGCGGTTGTGATTCTGATGTTGTGGCCGGACGGTGGAGGCCATGCGGATGCTCCCGGTCTGACGGCAATACAAGACATTACAACGTATGCCCTCAACACAGAGGTGCCCATGACATCCGGGCACATTATCAATATGGTGCCGGGCTGTGACACTACCGAGGTTGACCAGAACCGAGCCAGCATCAGCTGTCTCGCAAATGGTAGGGTTCTGGTGAACGGACGCTCTGTATCCGGAGCCGCAGGCAATCCGTCCGCCGACAGATATTGCCAACTGGCGGTTCCGAAAGGACGCCGGGCCGAGATTGTGTTTGCTGACGGCACCCACATCTGGGTTAACTCCGATTCGAGGGTGGTCTATCCTCAGGAGTTCTCGGGAGACACGCGTGAAATATATGTGTCCGGCGAGGTATATCTCGATGTCGCTCCCGACAAAAAACATCCTTTTATAGTCAGGAACAAGGATTTCAACGTGACTGTTCTGGGGACTTCGTTCAACATTATGGCCTACGGCAACGGTGCTCCTTCTCAGGTTGTGCTTGTCTCCGGCAAAGTCGATGTGGACAATTCTTCCGACGGAACAGTGACGATGAGCCCCGGACAACTGGTTGACGTCACCGGCTCTGCCATCAGTTCTCCCAGGCGTGTCGATGTGACTCCTTATGTGAGCTGGAAAGACAATCTGCTGGTGTACAGCGACAAGCCTATTGCCGATGTGTTCTCCAGACTTAATATCTGCTATGGACGGGAGTTTGTCCTGTCATCCGATGTGACTGACATTAAGGTCACCGGCAAGCTGTATCTGAAAGACGATATCGAAGATGTGCTTCACGCCATCGCGTTCTCTGCCCCGGTGAGATATGAGGAGCGCGGAGACAGCATATATGTCTTCAGAACCGGATGTGAGGGGACTGCGCCCTGATCATTCAGCGTATTCCGACGAATAATCGATTGTGTAATTATATAACGGACTGAGTTTAAACTCGCGATCTAAACCAAGCCCAAGATTAGAAAACCTTAAACCAATGCACTGTAATGGATAAATACGTCCGCATGATTAATGCGAGGAAAGAGCTGTCGCGCATAATCCTGTTGCTATGGCTGAGTCTGGCTGCTTTATCATCACAGGCCGCCACGAGCGGAAGCTACGTCAACACCAAAACTTTTACCGTGGAAATGCAAAACGCTTCGGTGAAAGATGTTCTTGATTACATCGAGAACAACAGTAAATACATTTTCTTCTACACCAGCGGGTCGATTGACACCAAACGCAAGGTGAGCGTAAGTGTTTCCACCCAGCCTGTAACCACTCTGCTCGACCAGATTTTCAAGAACACAAACGTGAAGTATGATATAGACGGATATCAGATTGCGTTGAAAAAAGCCGATGAAGCCGCCGCATCGTCGGCCCCTTCCAAAGCGTCGCCGGCAAAACGTCGGGTGACCGGCACTGTGGTTGACGCCTCAAATGACGAGCCGCTGATTGGTGCTCCTGTGACTTTCGACAAGAACACTCCGGGGGTGGTAACTGATATCGACGGTTATTTCTCGATCGAAATGCCGGCAGAGGGGCAACTCTACATCTCATATCTGGGGTTTCAGCCCGCAACAGTGAAGCCCGGAGACAAAAATGAGCTGACAGTGCGCCTGAAGCCCGACACCAACGTGCTTGACGAGGTCGTGGTGGTCGGCTATGGCACCACTACACGAAAAAACCTGACCACATCAATCGCCACCGTAAAAACCGATAAAATCTCCAAAGCCGCCAACAGCAGCGTGTCAAGCATGCTGCTTGGCCGTGCGGCCGGTCTGCAGGCCACAGTGAGCAGCACTCAGCCAGGGGGAGACATCAATATCTCTATCCGCGGCGGTGGCAACCCTATCTATGTTGTCGACGGTGTGATCATGCCCAACTCTTCGCTCGAAGCCGGCAGCGGGGAGACCGGTCTGCCCGACAATGTGAAGCGCTCGGCTCTGGCAGGTCTTAACCCGGGCGACATCGAGTCGATTGAAATCCTCAAGGACGCGTCGGCTGCCATCTACGGCATCGGAGCCGCCGACGGTGTGGTGCTCATCACCACCAAGAAAGGCGCCGAAGGAAAGCCCACCATCACCTATGAAGGCAGCTACTCGATCCAGAAACGCTATAACTACGGGCTCAACCGCCTGAACAGTGTCGAGTATATGAATCTTGTCAATGTGTTTGACAAAGAAAAATATCTGCTCAACAACAACCAGTATCCCTACGGCAACCTTGCCTACGACGGCAAATGGACTCCCGTGTTCTCACAGGACCAGATTGACAACGCCACTGACACCAACTGGCAGGATTATGTGCTCAAGACAGGCCATATCAACAACCATTCCCTGACAATCAGCGGCGGAACGCAGAAGTTCAAGTATTATCTCGGCGTGAATTATTTCAATGAAGACGGTATCATTCGCAACGCCGGCATGGAACGCTACTCTCTGCGTACAAATGTGACCGCACAACTTTTCCCTTTTCTAAGACTCTCGACAATCATCAACCTCAACAAAAACAAATATGAGAACGGACTTGTCGGCGGCGATACCGGCAATCAGGGCAATTCGGCATCGGGTTCGTTATATTCGGCGTTGCATTACCCGACATATCTGCCTGTCTACGACAAAAACGGAGAATACACCATCTTCGGCCGTGTACCTAACCCTGTAGCCACCCTTGACATCATCGACGAATCGCGTCAGAGCAGTTACTACGCCAACTTCGCCATGGATGTCGATATAATAAAAAACATGCTGTCGGTGCGTCTGGTCTACGGTCTGAACCACGAAACCGGCCGCCGCACATCGTATATTCCCAAAGACGTCTACTTCGGACTGGTGAAAAAGTCGCGCGGCAGCCTCGGATATGTAGAGCGGCAGTATGAGACTATGGAGGGGATGATCAATTTCAACCACAATTTCTGGAATGCCCTTGATTTCAATGCAGTGGTCGGTATGGGCCGCTACGTCGACAAAGGTAACGATATGACCGTATCTTACCAGAATGCCAACGACATGATTCAGGATACAAATCTTGGCGCTGCCGACGGCCCTTTCGTTCCCTCGTCGTATAAATACGAGAACGAGAAGCGCTCACAGTTCGCACGCGCGTCGTTCATTCTCTTCGACAAATATGTGCTGGCAGCGACAGTGCGCCGCGACGGCACGGACAAGTTTTTCGACAACAAGAAATACTCCTGGTTCCCTTCCGTGTCGGGTGCATGGAAAGTCTCTCAGGAGAAATTCCTCCGGGACCTTACGTGGCTCAATCTCCTCAAAGTGCGTGCCAGCTATGGTGTCACCGGCAGCGACAACCTGGGAACATCGCTTTACGGCACCGTCGGTGTGTCGCGCGAAGACATCAAATTCTCTAACGGCAGCGTAACTTATGTGCCGTTCGTTCTGCTGGGAGGCAGTTATGACGACGTGACATGGCAGAAGACTACAATGAAAAACTTCGGTATCGACTTCGTAGTTCTCAACAACCGCCTGTCGGGTAACTTCGACATCTTCCGCAACGACGTGACCAACATGCTCGGAACTGCCTACACATCGCTGCTCAATATGTATCCTACCCGTCCGGTCAACGGCGCCCACTACAAGCGCACCGGTGTGGAACTTTCGCTGAACTCAGAAAACATACGCACCTCCGACTTTACCTGGACAACCTCGCTCGCCCTCTCTCACTATCGCGCCAACTGGGTGGAGCGTATGCCAAACTACGACTATAAGACCTACCAGCAGCGTGAAAACGAGCCGATGAGCGCCTACTATTACTACAACACCACCGGAATAATCAACGCCGACCGCAGCAATATGCCCGAATCACAGCGTTCTCTTCCGATTGATGCCCAGAAACCCGGTTTCCCCATCATCGATGACCGCAACGGCAACGGCGTGATTGACGAAGGCGACATCTACATGGACGACCTGCTGCCAAAACTCTATTACGGTTTCGGCAATACGTTCATCTACAAGAACTGGGATCTTGACATATACATGTACGGGCAGCTCGGTGTGGAGAAATACAACAACACCAAGGCGGCCAACTGCTCGGCCGGCAATCTTTCAAGCGGCATAAGCGCAGCCAATCCTACGGACTACGCCTTTACCGCATGGAACTCCCAGACCAATCCCAACGGCACGACTCCCGGTGTGGCCACAAAAGATGTGACAATGCCCGGCAACGCAGGCATAAAGCTCTTCTATGAGAAGGCAGACTTTCTGCGTGTGCGCAACATCACGCTGGGCTACACTTTCGATGCCCGCAAATGGAAGTGTTTCAAGGGCTACATGCAGAGCCTGCGGCTCTATGTCGATGTTCAGAACCCGTTCACTTTCACCGGATTCACCGGCGATGACCCTGAAATTGTCATTGCTTCAAGCTCGCTGTCGGGTTGCAACTATCCACAGTTGAGGTCATACTCGTTCGGCGCAAAAATCATCTTCTAAAAAAATATTACAGCCAATCGCTATATGAAAACCAAAATATTATGCTCCTTAATGGCGGCGCTGATGCTCTTCACGACCTCTTCATGTGAAGATAATTTCGACGCCAAGATCTACGGAAAGCTTCTTCAGGGCAAATATCCCTCGACTGAGAGCGAATATGTGTCATACATGATGATTTGCTATCTTCCGTTCACCACGCCCTTCACCTACACTATAAACGAGGGGACAGGTATGCACGGCTGGTATATCGCCACCGGCGGCGACATCCGTTTCTTCGACTCCACCTCGGATATAATGGCTCCCGGATACACGCGCTGTGGCGGAGAATGGCTTCAGCTCTCCAAAGCCAACTACGAAAACTGCATCCACTACTGGCGTGGCTGGGTGGTCGATGACAGCAATCCCAACCATTTCATGAAGACCGCGGAAATAACCCGTTTCACCAATATCGTGGACGTTCTGCAGAACGCCCCGGCCAATGTGTTGTCGGAAGAGACCCGTGACGCCCTTCTGGGAGAGGTTCGCTTGTGCCGCGGTATGATGATGTACTATCTCATGCATGTGTTCGGTCCGGTTCCCGTAATTGTAGACCCCGACAAGGTGTTTGACGACGAAGCACAGCGTAACACCACGCGCCCGACACTCGACGAAATGTGCGGATACATCTACGATGACCTCCTGTTCGCAGCCCGTCACGCCCCGGAGGTGCAGACCGAGAAAGGGCGCTATACGCGTGATTACGCCCGTTTCTGCCTGATGCGTCATTGTCTGAACGAAGGTTCGCATATGCCCGGCTATTATGACACGGGACTTGAGATGTTCTCCGAACTCGAGGGCAAATACCAGCTTTTTACTCAGGGGGACAATCCTTGTGCCGATCTTTACAAGAACGCCAACAAGTTCAACAGCGAGATTATCATGGCCGTAAGCTGCGATCCGCTCGCGGACGGCTCCCCGAAGCATGGCAATGCCAACATCCTCTCCATGTGCACCGTGCCCTGGGATGCCGCCGCACTCGACCCCAACGGCAATCCGACAGTCTTCTACCCTCAGAACGGTGGCTGGCAGGCGTTCTATAATGTCGCCAAGAAATTCTACGACAGTTTCGAGACCGGCGACCGCCGCCGCGATCTTATCGTCACCGAGTGGTGGAACAAGAGCGGCGAGAAAGTCACCGCCAACGACCTGGGCACACGCTGGGACGGCTTTATCTGCAACAAATTCCCCATCGAGACCTCCGGTTCGTTCCAGGGCACCGACATTCCCATCGCCCGTTGGGCCGATGCGCTGCTGATGTATGCGGAGCTGTCGGTACGCAAAACCAACAGTGCCCCGTCGGCCACTGCCATTGAGGCTGTCAATCAGGTGCGCCGTCGCGCCAATCTCGGTGAGCTCGACGCCGCAGCCACCTCGTCGGCCGATAACTTTCTCACCGCCATCCTTGCTGAGCGCGGCCATGAGCTTTATTACGAAGGCTGCCGTAAAATAGACCTGATCAGGTTTAACCGCTATGCCCGCGAAACTTCGAAAGTGAAAGGAGAAGTGCCCACACGCCAGTATGTGCCGCTTCCCAACTACGCGGTTGAAGCTGCTGCCGCCGACGGCTGCAAGCTCGACCAGTTCTATTCGCGTCCGGGCTGGGATGTTGACTACAGTCAGGCCCAAGGCATGTAAAACTCCTCAAAAAGAAACAACAGATTATGAAGAAATCAATATATCTCATGAACATATTCGGCTGCCTTCTTCTGGGATTGGCCACCATGGGCTGCAATTCAGATGAAGACCCCACACCGGTACCAGAAAAACCGGTTGAAGCTACCGACGGCGGTTATCTCTTCGCCCATATGACCGATGACAACTATGGCTCGCTGTTCTACAGCGTGTCGCGCGACGCCTATAACTGGGAAACACTCAACGACGGGCGCACCGTTCTTCCGGCCTATTGCGGCCATCCCGACATCTGCAAAGGGCGTGACGGCTACTATATGATCAGCGTAAAGAAAGGCTCAGGCATCCCCCTGCTGTGGCACTCGACCGACCTGGTCAACTGGGAATACACCAAGCTGGCCAAATCGATATTCAACAAAATTAAGGAGCTCTATGGCCATGTCAACGAGGAGACATATTACGGCGCCCCGAAAATGTTTTACGACCAACCGAGCGACCAGTATATGATAACCTGGCACGCCGGCAAGACAGGCAACGACTCTGATACGGGCGAATGGGAAACAAAACGGACATTCTATATCCTGACCAAGGATTTCAAGAGTTTCTCGGATCCAAAACTGCTGTTTAACTTCACCGGCAGCGATGAGAACATGGCCACCATCGACGTAATCATACGCCATTCCGGCGACTCATATTATGCTATCTTTAAGGACGAACGCACTCAGGATGTGGCACCTGAAACCGGTAAGACCATACGCATAGCAAAGGCTCCGGCTCTCACAGGCCCCTATGCCAATCCCGGTCCCCGCATCACCGACCTTGACCGCTGGCATGAGGCTCCGATTGTAGTTCCAACGGTAGACGGAAAAGGATTTTACCTGTTCACCGAGAACTACCCTCTGCAATACGATATGTTTGAGGCCCAATCGCTCGACGGCCCCTGGACAGAACGCTATTTCGCAGGCCCCAAAGCCCGCCACGGTTGTATGGTTCGTGTCAACGAAACCGAATACCAGGCCATCATAAACGCTTACAAACGCTAACACTGAGAATCATCTATCATGAACAAAACGATATACTCTGCCATATTGGTGGCAGGCATGTGTCTGGCAAGCTCGTGCTCTGACGACGTCACTCGTCCGGATGAGTGGCCTGAATGGCCGGCAAAAGCCGTGGTGAAAGTCAACGGACTTGAACTGACCGACACCTATTACACTACTTTCAACGGCACCAAGCTCTCGCTCACACAGGGGCAGACCGTAGATTTCGCCGGGATTGACAAGCTGCAATACACGTTGCAGAACCATTTCTGGGAAGTGACATCGGCCGGTCAGGCTGTGTTCAAAGGCACGACGGGCAATTACGACGTGATTTACGATCATCTCAACGGCCTGCTGTATCTCGAGCAGCCAGAGGCTGAATATCCTGAAGCGCTCTATGTGATCGGTGAACAACTCGGTCACTCTGGCGCAACAGAAGCCATATCGACATCCTGGTCAATCGACGCTCCCGACAATGTGCAGAGCTGCCGACGCGTGGCGCCCGACAAGTTTGAGATCAGCCTGTATCTTGCACAAGGCTTCAAGTTCAAGTTTTTCCGCCACCACGGGTGGGGCTCGCATGAGGAAATCGAGATATGGGCCGAAGATCTCACCATCAACCAGCCGACTCTCGTTACAGGTACAGGCGACTTCTGTGCCGGTCCGCTGTTTCAGGCCGGAGTGTATGACATCACTGTTGATCTGACGGCAAAGACTTTCGATATCGAGAGCCGTGTGCCGGTCCAGCAGGAAGATTATTATGTCAACGGTGTGCTGATGGAGCCTTCCGGAGCGTTTCTCCATACCCGTCAGACCCTGACAAAAGGTCAGGAAGTGGTGTTCGGCAATTTCGGGGGTATCGCCGACATGGTGCAGCCTCAGTTCTTCAAAGTCATTTCCGACGTCGAGGGGCGTGCTGAATTCATCGGTCCTACGGGAGAATATGACCTCTATTTTGACGCGGGAGGCATGCTCATTTACACCGAGTGCCCGTCGATGAACGAATACGACGGCACCGCAATGTGGGTTACCGGTTCAGGATTCGGTCATCCGAAAGCCGGCCGCGCAACGGTGGGAGCGTGGAAGCTGACCGAAGCTGCAGGCTCATTCCAGATGGTCAAAGTGGCCGAAGGCGTTTATGAAACATCGATGTATCTTGCCCGCGATTTCGATGTGAAATTCTATCGTGCCCGCGACTGGGGAAGCGCACGCTCAACCCAGCTGTTCGAGCCTGTACCCGCCGATCTGCTCGCGAAAGGCGTTGCAGGAACTCCCGATTACTGTATGTTCACCGGAGATCTCCTCCCCGGCCCGGACTTTACCGCAGGAAGCTATACTGTCCGCGTGGATTTCAATAACAAGATAGTGTATCTGACCGAGATGACTCCTCAGGACAAAATCCGGCCGGTCGACTATAAGGTCAACGGAGTGTCGCTGAAGGCCGGCCGCTATGCAGAGTTTCTGGAGGCTACCGTCAGTCTCACCAAGGGCGAACGCGTCAGCTTCGAGAACTTCCAGTGTATTGACTATATGCTTCAGCCGGAATATTTTGTACGCAACGACGACGGTTCCTACACCTTCAACGCCATGAGCGGCGAATACCGCGTGCTCTACGACGTCGATGGCACAGAACACATCTGGACTGAGCGAACATCAGACGACGGCCTCTGGATCACCGGACAATATTTCGGCCACGGCCGCACCGGCGGATGGGATGTCGGATATCACGACAATTCGATCTATATATCCAAGGGCTGGAGCTGGGACAATCCGCGCCAATATCTCTGCTGTGCCGAGACCGCTCCCGGAGTATATGAAACCACGTTCCTTGTCCACAGCAGCTGGTCGCAGCTGACCCTATACGGAAACCGCGGCTGGGACAAGCGGATAATGTCGAGTGAGGTCACCATCACCGACACAAGTTCTTTCGGACGTTCATTCGCATGGCAGGACGGCGTGGGCAATGATGCCAACTTCGGATGTACAGTCGGCGATATCGGCCAGGAATACGGCACCTACCGTCTGGTGATTGATACTAACCAGAGTCCCATTGTTGTGACGCCTGTGCTGCTCGACGGCCACGGACATCATTAATCGTCAAAGGCATAACTAAACATTAATTCCCGAAAGAATAAGTAAGTATTCAAAATTATTACGCATATGAATATTTAAAAAACTTTATATCCCCGCCGGAGTCTTTTCGGTGCTTTTCACTCTCTTCATCAGTCGTGTAGCTCGCTACACTCCTTTTTCATCGAGCGAAAATCCCTCGAAAATACTCTCGTCAGTGATATAAAATAATTTAGAATACTTACTTATAAGACAGTTTTTAGGTATTTTGATTATTTTAGCGGAGCCGTGATGCGAATCTCATTTTTCCAATAGGTTGTTTATATCGCATCAGGCTCCGCTTATTTAATCATAAGTAAGTATTCAAAATTATTACGCATATGGAGATTTTAAAAGCTTTATATCCCCGCCGGAGTCTTTTCGGAGCTTTTCACTCTCTTCATCAGGCGTGTAGCTTGCTACACTCATTTTTCATCGAGCGAAAATCCCTCGAAAATACTCTCGTCAGTGATATAAAATAATTTTGACTACTTACTTAGACTCGAAATCTTAAAATCATGAAAAAACAGATCAGAGCTTTAATCCCTCTGGCCTGCATGGCACTGATGTGCTCTTGCGGTCAGCAAGGTAATGATACCGAGAACCGGATGGACCGGTTTATCGACGAGCTGATGGGACGCATGACCATTGAGCAGAAACTCGGACAGATGAACCTCGTCACCGGAGGCGACATGGTCACGGGCCATGTAATGACCAATGAACTTGAAAAGCTGATACGCGGCGAGGAGATCGGCGGCGTATTCAATGTAAAAGGTGCCGAAAAAATTCTCGAGCTGCAGCGCATCGCTGTGGAGGAAACAGAGCTCGGCATACCATTGCTTGTCGGAGCCGACATAATTCACGGCTACGAGACCATATTTCCCATTCCTCTGGCATTGTCGTGCAGCTGGGATCCGGTTGCGATTGAAAAAATGGCCCGTATATCGGCCATTGAGGCAAGCGCATCAGGCATCAACTGGACGTATAGCCCTATGGTGGATATCTGTCGTGACCCGCGTTGGGGGCGCATCGCCGAAGGAAATGGCGAAGATCCTTATCTGGGTTCGGTTCTCGGACCGGCATATGTGCGCGGCTATCAGGGTAAAGATATGTCGGGAAAAGATGAGATAATGGCTTGTGTGAAACATTTCGCTCTCTACGGGGCCGTGGAAGGTGGACGAGACTATAACACTGTAGACATGAGCCGTCAGCGCATGTTCAACGAATATTTTCCCCCTTATGAAGCAGCCATCCGCAGCGGCGCGGCCAGCGTGATGAATTCATTTAATCTTGTCGATGGAATTCCGGCGGCAGCCAACACATGGCTTATGGTCGACGTGCTTCGCGACCGGTGGGGATTCGACGGCCTGCTCGTGACCGACTACGATGTGATTTCCGAGATGTCGGCCCACGGCTATGCCCCGCTTCCAGAGGCCTCGGTGAAGGCTCTTGAGGCCGGCACAGACATGGATATGGTTTCGTCGGGATACTTCACGACGCTGAAGCAGGCGCTTGACAACAAGGCAGTGACAATGGCGATGATCGACAAAGCCTGTCGGCGCGTGCTTGAGGCGAAATACCGGCTCGGACTGTTTGAGGACCCCTACAAATATTGCGACACCACATCGGTGGCCGGAAAGATCTACACGCCCGAACACAGGCGTGTGGCCCGCGAAATCGCCACAGAGACGTTTGTGTTGCTCAAAAATGCCAATCAGACCCTGCCGCTGGCACCGAAGGGGAGGATAGCGCTGATCGGGCCTATGGCCGATGCCGCCAACAACATGTGTGGCATGTGGAGCATGACCTGCACCCCTTCTGCCCATGAGTCGCTGCTCGCTGCTATGACCGAGGAACTTCAGGGGAAAGCAGAACTGATCTATTCGAAAGGGTGCAATATCTATGCGGATGAGACTGTGGAGAACAATGCCAACGGCATCAGACCGATAGCGCGCGGCAACGATGAGACGCTGCTGCGACAGGCTTTGGCCGCAGCCTCAAAGGCCGATGTAATCGTTGCCGCCCTGGGTGAGTCGGCAGAAATGAGCGGGGAATCGGCATCGCGTGCCGACATACAGCTCCCCGATGTGCAGCAAAAACTGTTGCGAAGCCTGGCCGCTACCGGCAAGCCTGTGGTGCTTCTCCTGTTCACAGGCCGTCCGCTTGTCCTCACCTGGGAAGATGCCAATGTCGACGCCATACTCAATGTCTGGTTCGGGGGCAGCGAGGCTGCCGGTGCCATCTGCGACGTGGTCTTCGGCAGGGTGTGCCCGTCCGGTAAACTGACTACGACTTTTCCGCGTCATGCCGGACAGATACCTTTGTATTACAATCATATGAACACCAGCCGCCCCGATCCGGATGCGAAAGTATTCAACCGCTACACCAGCAACTATATCGACGAGAGCAACGAAGAACTGTATCCCTTCGGCTACGGACTCAGCTATGCCACATTTGAATATGGCGCCGTGAGCCTCGACAAAACGACACTTACGGCCGGCGATTCAATTACGGCTTCGGTAAAGGTTACCAACACCGGCCACTACAGGGCTACAGAGACAGTGCAGCTCTACACACGCGACATCTATGCATCGCTTGCCCGTCCGGTTAAAGAGCTGAAAGGTTTCAGACGAATCACCCTTGAACCAGGAGAAAGCCGTGAAGTAACCTTCACTGTCACCCCCGACATGTTGCGTTTCTATAATTCCGAACTTGAATACGTCTGGGAGCCCGGAGAATTCGAGCTGATGACAGGCCCTGATTCAAAGCATCTCAGCTCGGTCCGTTTTGAACTGAAATAACTCAATAAAGATATGCGACCAAATATAATAACCACCAAAACAGTTCTTCTTGCCATACTGGCTGCTGTCACATCGCTATCGGCCGGTGCCAGTGCTGTGGATTTGCCGGCCACATGTTTTCTTATGCATTCGAGCGGACTGCATATGGTCAGGGACGGCCAGGGTCACGCAGCCCTGGAGAACCCGGATGTGACCGGTCCGCAGATGCTCACGATTACCTCTGCTTCCGACGGATATTACAATATTTTCGCTCATGACGGTTCCGTGCTGTCACTCAGTGGCGACTATGACGCCTGCTTCCTCAGCGATGCCTCGTCATATAACGCCCAGTACGCTATCGAAGCTGTGTCAGATTTCTATGTCACACTGCGTTGCAGGGCAAACGGCAAGTATGTCGGCGTAGACAACACGTCGTCCGGCTCGTGGGCTTATTCAAATAAGGAGGAGCCAGACTATTGGTACCTGTCCAGCGACCCTGCGCAAGCTCCGGCTTTTGACGAGTGTTCATATATCGTCGCGCCCGGAGGGCGACGGCATCAGTTCGAAGGTTGGGGAGTGTCGCTTTGCTGGTGGGCAAACATGTGCGGAAAATGGAGCGATGACAAAATCGACAGAATCATAGACTGGCTTGTCAGTCCTGACGGGCTGAACTATAACATATTCCGCTATAATATCGGTGGGGGTGACGATCCCTCCTATGCCAACTGCCGCGAGCACCATATGCGCGACGGCAAGGGGGCGCGGGCCGAGATGGAGGGATTCAAGGATTCTTCTTCCGGCCCGTACCTATGGAGCCGAGACGAGGCGCAGCGCAAGATAATGCTCAAAATCAAGGAAAAACGTCCAGATGCCATATTCGAGGCGTTCAGCAATTCCGCTCCATACTATATGACATACAGTGGATGCGTTGCCGGCCATCATGACCGTAAGTCCGATAATCTCCGTCCGGAATGTTACGGAGAGTTTGCAGACTACCTCATAGATGTATGCCGCCATTACAAGGATGAGTACGGCATAGAATTCCGCACGCTTGAACCCTTCAACGAGCCTATGACCGACTACTGGTATGCCGGCGGCGAACAGGAGGGATGCCATTTCGACGTCGGGTCGCAGATAGACTTCCTCAAGGTACTGGCCCCGAAACTCCGCCAGTCGGGGCTTTCCACCACTGTCGCTGTATCCGACGAGACAGCGGTTAATCAGTCTGTGCTTGATTTCATAGCCTACCGCGATGTCGGCGTTCTGGATATGGTTGGACAGTGGAATACACACAGCTACAGCGCCGATGATTTTTCGCGTGCCAAACTCAGTTCTTTATGTAATGAAGCCTCCATACGTCTGTGGATGAGCGAGGTCGGGGCAGACGGCTCAGGAATACGTGGCAATCTGAATCTTGCCCGGAGACTTGTCGATGATATCCGTTTCATGATGCCGTCGGCCTGGATTGACTGGCAGTATATCGAGGAAAAACATGATCAGTGGGGATTGGTGACGACAAATGACTATCTCAATGGCGATGCGTGGCGTACGAAGAATTATTTTGTGCGTTCGCAGTTCAGCCGTTTCATCGAGCCCGGCTCGACTGTAATCACGTCGCTCAATCCCAATACTCTCGCGGCGCTGACCCCTGACGGAGACCGTCTTGTGATTGTGGCTCTGAATACCTCTTCGGCCGGCATAATTCATAAGGCGGACCTGTCTGCATTCGAATCTGTACAGACGCCGGTTGCGGCTTACATCACCGATCCGTCGCACGATATGGCCTTGTTCAGTGATTATGAACTCGGAGGCACCACACTGACGTTCTCTCTGCCTCCGACATCTGTGGCAACACTGATTGTGCCGGTGACCACCCGGCCGCTCACTGACGGGATAAACCCTGATGCCTCTTATCTGCTCTGTCCTCGCACTGCCTCAGATGTGGTGGTCACGGCCGATGACGACGGTGTGCGTCTGAAACCGGTGGTGATGAGTCCGGACCAGCAGTGGAGAATCACACGCAGCGGCGATATGTATGAGTTCACGAACCTCTCCGGCCAGATTCTGACAGAGACCGATGAGAACAATTACTATCTCGACAGAGAGGATTACAAGACCGGTCGCCAGTGGTTCAGGCTAAACCGTATTGATCCGGTCCATTATTACATCACAAATGCCGACGGCTCCAGAGCTTTTGACCTTGAGGGAGAATCATCTTCGGTCAATACGCGTGTGGGACTGTGGAGGTATGACGATACTCCGGACGCGCCTGTGCACAGGCAATGGTCGCTGATAGAACTTCCGCAGAACGGCATCTCTTCCGGCGGAACCTCCAAATGTATTGCGGGCGTCCTTCCTCCCGCGACAGTGCGCGTACTGACCGATATCCCCGGGAGGATGACGGTGGAATCTCTCAGCGGACATAGCGGTCCCCTCCGAATCTACAATGTGCGGGGAGTCTGTGTATATTCCGACAGTTCTCCGGGTGAGACCGTGGTTCTTGACATGCCTGCGGGCTTTTATGTGGTCAGTGTCGGGTCGTTGTCGGTTCAGACAGTGGTGAAGTGATGTAACACATATAACTAACACATAGCTACGCATGAGATCAATAATTATATCGCTGCTGACTCTATCGGCAGGATTGACGGCAATGGCACTTGACATTGACGATATTAATGTGCGCGATCCATTCATCTTCGCCAACGGGGCGGACTCCACCTATTATCTCTATCGCTCCAAAAGTCCTGCATGGGACATCGCAGCCGAGAGGGGTGGGGTGCAGGTGTTGACGAGCCGCGACCTGAAAACGTGGTCCGAACCGGTGCAGGTTCTTGAAATTCCGGCTGATAACTGGGCAACGGGCACTATATGGGCGCCTGAGATGCATGAAATCGACGGGCGGTTTTATATGTTCGCCACTGTCAATGACTCCATCTCCTGGAAAGCGCCGCAAAACGGCAGGAAATTTGAGCAGAGGGGCACCCAGATTTTTGTCGCAGATTCACCGTTAGGCCCTTTCGTGCCGGTCGGCGACAGACTACCGGCCACCCCGGCAGGCCAGATGTGTCTCGACGGCACCTTCTACCGGGAAGACGGACGCAACTATATGGTGTATTGCCATGAATGGGTAGAGATGTCCGACGGAACGGTAGAAATGGTGGAGCTTGATGCAGAAATGAAGGCTGTGACGTTTCCGGTGCGACTGTTCTGCGGTTCGGCCCCGGCATGGGCGTCGGGATGGCTGTCCGGCAATGAGATGTGTTATGTGACCGACGGGGTGTTCCTGTATAAATCGCCGCAGTCGGGCAACCTTTACATGATCTGGTCGGGAATGAGCGCTGACGGCTACGCGCTCGGGGTGGCCCGTTCGAAAACAGGGCGCATAACCGGCCCTTGGATTCAGGATCCCGAGCCTGTATTTTCCCGCGACGGAGGACACGGCATGATTTTCAGGGATTTCGGCGGTGTCCTGAGACTGGCGCTGCATCAGCCCAACAATCCGGAGGGCGCGGAACGTATGCGGCTGTTTGAGATAGTGGAGACCGGGAATACCCTGAGACTTAAATAATATCTCCTACGGCTTCTGGAGGAATGCTGCGGAACTTTTTTAGTGACAGATTGTATTTCCCGGCTAAAGTTTGAGTAGGGATTCCCGATGATGACGTTATTATAATATTAACCTATAAATCTATTAATATTAACCTCTAAATCTATCATATCATTTATGAAGAAAAGTATTTTACTACTGTTTTGCATGGCCGGGCTTCCGGCTTTCGCCACTACCGGGATTGTGCCCGGCACACCCTACTACATGCGCAACGTGGCTAACGGAAAGTTTCTAACCGCAGGTGGCTGGTGGGGCACTCACGCTATTGTCGGGGAGTCGGGACTGCCTGTGACATTCGAGGCTGCCGGAGGCGCCAACGAGTTTCGCGCAATGACCCCCGCCGGCTATTTTCAGGCAAGAGACATGTATCTCGACAAGCCGGTGGATCAGTCTTGCGTATGGACTGCGGAGACTGACGGTAATGGGCAGTTCGTGTTCAAATATACAGTTGAAGGTCAGGAAAAGGCCGTTGGCATGGATGGAGACATGTATATCAACGATATGGCCATCAACGCCGGAGATGCGGCCCAGCAGTGGGAGCTTTTCACCCGCGAAGAGCTGATTCAACAGCTTGCCGACGCCGACGTTGACAATCCAATGAACGCCACATTCCTTTTCCCGGGGGCATCTATTATCCCCAACAGTTCGGAAAACGCCAGATGGGTGCGCACCGATGCCGGCGAAAACGCTCTCTTCGAGCTGGCTTCTGCCGCTAACAATGATGATGCATGGCGTTTTACCCGCGTTTACAAATCTTATAACAATCAGGTAGAGGATGGTGCCACAACCGCATACACAATTACTAATTCCGCCGAGGGACTGCCTGCCGGCGCCTATGTGATGACGGCATATGTGGTTTCAGACGGGGCAAGCCCGGTAATGACCGTCAACGGCCTCGATGTGACCTATCAACGCGTTGGCGACGGGGGCACTTACAGTGCAATAGATTTCGGCACGGCTGTTTACGAAGGACGCTACAAGGTTTCAATTCCCGTGAATGTTACCGACGGCAAACTCGAAGTCAAGTTTGTGAAGGGGGCAGATGCCAACCCGACAGCGCTCTACTTCGACAACTTCGATCTGCTTTATATCGGCAATAAAGGTGGCGACGCCTATAACGTCATGTACAAAAATGTCAAGGAAGCCATGACCGATGCCGAGGCTATCGCAACACGTCTGGGGCTCAAAGGTTTCAACAACAGCGAAGTTCAGGACCGTTGGGATAACCATAGAATCACAGGCGACGGCAGCGAAGAAGTTCATATGACCTACGAGGCTCTTGCTGCCGCATGCAAGGCCCAGGGTGTGGTACCTGCCGACATGACATATGCTATTCTTAATCCCAGTTTCGAGCTTGGTGCATGGGGCTGGACATTTGACACCGGCGGTGACACAGTCGTAGCAGAAAATAAAGATGGCAAGGCAACCGAAGGCGGCGACGGCAAATATCTCTATAACACATGGGATAATGCGAAAGGACACGCAATTTCGCAGACAATCGACGGCCTTCCCGCCGGCACTTATACAGCGGCTGTAAAAGTCTCGGCTCCCGCCAACAGCACGATTTATATCTTTGCTAATGACTCCCATCAGGGTGTGACTATTCCGGCGGATTCAAACGAAGGTGTGTTCTATCCTGTTGAGGTACGGTTTGAGCTCGCTCCCTCTCAACAGCTCAATCTCGGAGTCACCGGTGGCGACGAGAATGGCAACTTCGTGGCCGACAACGGTGCCTGGTTCCGTGCCGACAACTTCACCCTTACCCACATGCTCCAGACGTCTGTAACATCAGTCGTGGCAGATTCTGACAACGCTCCGGTGGAATACTATAACCTGCAGGGAATGAGGATTACAACTCCTGCAGCCGGTCAGATTTACATCGTCAAGCAGGGATCAACTGTCAGAAAAGTAGCGATGTGATAAATTTATAAAAATGACAATTATGTCTGACTGACAGACGTTTCATCAATATTCAGGTTATCTCGGCGCCGTACATTTGAACATATGTGTAAAAATGTGCGGCGCTGATAGTTTTCGTTAAACTTTATGAAGAAAATATTCGTAGCCGTCTTGTCGGCGTTATTTGGCATTGTGAATACACCGGCCGCTGAATGGCAGGTAAGGACCGCATGTGCCGGTGACATCAAGGTTGTTTGTCAGCAACCCGGCGACTGGAAGTTTGAACTGCATGTAGACTCGATTGACTGCAAAGAGATTCTCGCTGTCGGGCTGACGTCCGACAGCCTGCGGCTGCCCCCTCGGTTTGATGTCATCATATCGGTGCCCCAGCTTGATATTCACCATCTATGGCGTCCCGGCGATATGGACCGCTGCCAGCTGCGCCCCGACTGGATGGGATATTATTCGAGCCATCTTGCCTTCGATATGCCTCTTTATGCCTTTATAAACAGCAACAACGGCAACCGGCTGACAGTGGCAGCCAGTGAACCGCTGCGGAATGTAGATGCTCAGTTCGGTCTGGTCGAGGAGGGGAGTACCCTGTTGGGCAAACTCAGCTATTTCAACGGATCACAGACTCAGATGACACGCTATGAGACCAAAATTATGCTCGACCCGCGCCCAGTAATGTGGAGCGAAGCGATTAAAGAGGCTTCGGAGTGGATGACGGCCGAGGCCGCTCTGGAACCTGTGGCAGCTCATGAAGAGGCGTTTGCCCCCCTCTATTCCACATGGTATAATTTCCATCAGAATGTCACGGCCGACCGCATAGAGCGGGAATGCCTTGAGGCATCGCAGATGGGGATGAAGACCATTATCCTTGACGACGGATGGCAGACGGATGACAACAACCGCGGATATGCGTTCTGCGGCGACTGGCAGGTGAGCCCTAACCGCTTTCCGGATTTTGCTGCGCATGTGAAACGGGTGCAGGACATGGGCATGAAGTATATGGTCTGGTATTCGGTTCCTTATGTTGGCAAAAAAAGCAGCAATTACGAACGTTTCAAAGGAAAGTATCTTTCTGAATCGGCAGAAGTCGGTGTGCTTGACCCACGATTTCCGGAGGTGAGGGAGTTTCTCTGCTCCACTTATGAGAATGCTATGAAAGAATACGGTCTTGACGGATTCAAACTCGATTTTATCGATAGCTTCCGTTTTGACAACGCGGATCCAGCAGAAGCCGACAATTATGCCGGACGCGATATAAAATCGCTGCCTGCGGCCATTGATGTCCTGATGAAAGAAATATACAGGCGGTTAAGCGCCATCAGACCGTATGTGCTGATAGAATTCCGTCAGCGATACATAGGGCCGGCAATGCGTCAGTATGGCAACATGTTCCGCGCAGGAGACTGTCCCGCAGATATGCAAGGCAACCGCCAGCGTATAGCCAACCTGCGTCTGACCTCGGGAGAGAGTGCAGTACATTCCGATATGCTGGAATGGAACCTGGCCGAGACCCCGGAGAATGCCGCACGCCACATACTTTCGGCTCTGTTTGGTGTTGTACAGTATTCGTTGATGCTCGGAGAGCTGCCCGAAAATCATACTAAAGTGATAAGGCATTGGCTTGATTTCTCACAAAAACACCGCGAGACATTGCTCAAGTCAGAATTCCGCCCTTATCATCCGGAGAAATGTTACCCGGTCATCGAGGCTGAAAGTGACGATGAACTGATAGTGGCCGTATACGATGACATGAGTGTGCCAGTGATGAAGACATCCGGAAAACGCACCTACATAATCAATGCCTCGGGAGCGCCGTCGTTGGTGCTGGATATGCCCGCGGCCGCCCGGCGTGTCGTGGCATACGATGTGTATGGCCATGAGGCTGCCGCACCTGAAATCGTCAAGGGGGTGCAACGGGTAGCAATCCCCTTGAGCGGATATCTGCAGATTGAATACTGAACAACAGGATAAGACAACCCCGGCGGTTGCTGTGCCTCCGGTAACTGGCCACCGCCCACGGGGTTTCATGCACACAGACGAGATGCGGGTCATCAGGCAGATGTAAGCTTGACTTACGGAGAGTGGGGTAGTTCACTCGTTGCCTTCCTGTGGAAGGGGAGAATGTATTGCAGATAAGCTTAGATGGTTAAAGACCACTTACTTGAGACAACAATCACAAATGGATTGCCACGCCTTTCTTCCAACTTCCGCCAAGGGACACGATTTGTACCCACGACATCTCGCACTTTCCTGACAATCAGTTAATTTCTCCTGATGGAAATAGTCACATGGGGTTGCGCCTGACCGTTTTTTTGCAGCTGACCCTTTTTAACATTTCACCCCGCCTTTGCACCAGTCCCCATTATTGCGCCGATTTGCGGTAGAGACATAAAATAAAAACCTCTGAAATCATTGATTTTCAGAGGTTTTATGCAATTTGATAAATCTTTAAGTGATCCGCCTGGAGCCGGATAATATCGTCGTAACTAAGTTGTTTTCAGAATATTGTAATGCCGCACTATCCGTTGTTCACGAATTGCACACGGCGCTATTTCAATGTTCTTCCCCATTGTTTCCATTGGGATAATACAAAGATACAAATTTATATTGATAAAATATAGTTTATGGAAATATATTAACCAATCTTTCCATATTATCAATTTGCTCATTATATATTTTAGGATAATCGGTATATCCTTTCTCAATATCTAAAGTTTGCTTGTGGTATACGACTTTAACTCCCATTCGTACCAATAATCTAAGTTTTGGCAAATGATAATGGATCTCGGACATAGGAAACGTTGGATAATAATAGACTTGATTCTTTATATATCCATTTTTAAGCAATCTTGCTCTCCTTGATAATAGCCACCATATATCAATTTCGGAAAAATCTAATGTAATACCAATAATATGTAAATTTGCAAAGAAAAAAGCATCTATCCAACTAACCAGTTGTGTCCCATTATCCGTAAAGCCGTACTTAATTGGATCGAACTCTATTTGTGTTGTCAATCTTTTGGCAATACTAAACTCTCCTTCTGAGTTTACACGCTTCTTCTTGTCTTCGATTTTCTCTGTGAAATACCCTTTTACATAATCTTGTATTCTTGCCAATGCTCCACCATAGTGGTCTAAACCCAACATAATACTTCTTACATTGGTTATATCACCGTGGAATTGAAAAATCGTATAATCTAAATTATTGATATTAACTTTTTTCCATCGTTTAATGCTATATATCTTTTCTGCATAATTTTTATCTATGACACGGTTCTCGACATTATCGTATATAGCATGATCGTAGTTGGTTGTTAGAAAAGAGGTAACGCCTAATTTCAATAGCCTGTCATAGAACTCATTTGATTTAATCGCACTTAATCTTCTTTTGACAGCTTCTTTCAATTTGGTTTCATCTTCTCCATCAGAAATATTGGAAAATGAAGAATGAGGAGCCAAATATACTTGCTCGTACTGAAGTGTTGGAGGAATCCCATTAAGGATTGGAGACTGATCTTTATCAGAGATATTGGTTAGAAGCTCTTGCCATGAAGGGCAATTTTCCGATAACAGATTAAATCCATTACCATATAAAATAGCGTCCATTTTTAATTAAAATTGACTAACTGGTTTTACTACTATTCCCTTATCCTTCCACTCGATTTCTTCCTCTTGGTTGTTGGTAATTACAAGCAAATTGTCGCAGTGGAGTTCTTCGGCGGCTTCGACGAGGGCGTCGAGTTCGCGTTTGCGGGTTTTCTCGGAGGTCATGTCGTAGCAGACTTGGATTAGTTGCTCTACCTTTGTACCTTTACGGGTGACAAAATCTATCTCTTTATCGTTGCGGGTGCGGTAATAGAACAGCGTTTGACCGGGAATATAACCACGGCGCAGGAGTTCTACAAATACTTGGTTTTCCAACAGGCGGCCGAGGTTCTCACTAAGATTGAACGCTGTGCTTTGCACAAAACCGTTGTCAACTACATATACTTTTTTCGGAGCCTTGTTCATCAGTTTCAGCTTGTTGTTGAAACGCGGCAAATAGAAGAACAGGTAAGGCTCGTTGAGATAGTCGCAGAATTTCTTTGTTGTCGCCACACTTGACAATCCCAGTTCTCCGGCAAGTTCGTTGGCTGAAATCGGGTTGCAGAAGTTTGACAGCAGATATGAGGCAACGTTGTATAGGTCAGAGGTGTTCCTTACTTTATGACGTTGCGCGACGTCTTTCAGCAGGATTGAATCAAACAGAGTGGAAAGATAGCTTTTTGTTATGCTACGAGCCGGAATAGTTTCAGGATACCCGCCGTTTCGCATATAATCATCAGCCAGCATTATTGCCTGTGCCGCCTGCTCTTCCCGGTCTGGGCTGATGTTTTTCCAACTCATGGTTTCTCCAAGGCTGAAAGGCAACATCTCAATCTGGAGATAACGCCCCGTCAGAACCGTCGCCATTTCACTGCTCAACATCTTTGCATTACTGCCGGTTATTATCAGATTCTTTCCCCGACGGTAAAGCTTGCTTACCCACAAATCCCAATCAGGAAGATTCTGAATTTCATCAAGCAGCATGAAATCATAATCGGGATAGACATCATCAAGTGCTGACATTGCCAGATCCTCCTCCCATTTTTCAAGCAACTGATTATCGTCAAAATTTAGGTAGGCAAAATTCTTGCCTTGTAACATCAGCAGGGCAAAAACTGATTTACCTACGCGGCGAGGGCCGGTTATAAGTTTTATAAGCGGATTTTGCAAAAGTTCGTCAGCGTCATACTTGGTATGCCGTTGCTGATATGGACGCGATAACAGTTCGTCGCGCTCCGCCCGCTGATTGAGTATGGTTGTTTTCATTACAGTCTGTTTTAGACTGCAAATATAGCGAATTTTATTCAATCAAATCGCTGTGTTGAATAAAATAGCCCTATTTTATTCAATATCGACGTGGGTATTATCAATTTTGAGCAACCAAAGCCATGAATGCAATTACAAGACTATCCTATTGATCCACCCAAGCCACCCACATAGAAAATCCGCTGACTCCAAAAATCCGTTGACAGCGCAGCTTTGTTGACAAAATGTGGACTAATTGCAAAAAAAGAAAGTAGGCTGAAAAGACGACTTGTAGAATTCCAAAATGTTGACAATTTTAGAGAAATAAATAAGCCAAATTGCTATGAATTAGCAATTTGGCTTGTTTTATTGGTGATCCGCCTGGTCTTTGTGACACTTGCGTATATGTTATGATTATCAATAGCTTAGCTCTCTGAAAATCGCGATGCTCCCTTTTGCGCACCCCGAAATTTCAATGTTCTTCTTCGCTTGCACTGCAAAGTTAGTAATAATTCGCTGATTTTCGGCGATTAAGAGCGTTAAATAAGCCTTATTTTTTTTGCCCCATTTTTCAGTATTACTTGCTTCCGTATCTATTGATGTCATTAGATACAGCCTTAATTTTGCTCCCTCTCAACCAATTAAAATGAGAATAAATGAGATTTTAATTTCAAAATTAGACGGTTTTAGTCTAATTTCGGAATTAAAATTGAGAATATTTCAATTTTGTTTTTATTTCAGCGTTTGCAAAGTTCTAAGCACAACGGGATGCATCATCAAATTATTCGACGTCTGTTCGTCAAATAGCAATTCAGGGCGGAAGTTTCCGCTGAAGAACTGTTCAATAAACTCCAATTCCACATCTTCTAATCTCATTAGGTTCTCCAGATAGTTTATGGCCACATCAAATAATCGGTCTTTATCAAAATGACCTAATTTTGTATGCAGCATCGGAAGAAGTTGTGTTTTTAATGCTTGGAATGGCATTTTACGAATTTCATTCAGATCCTGTTTGAGCAGGTCTGGCTTGTCAGCATTTCCTAATACCGAATAGAACACCACACATTTTCGTAAAGCGTCTTTTTCTTCTTTGCCCGATAATAGTCCTGATTGCGCTAAAGAAAAAATATCAAATATATCACGGGGCTTGCATCGCTCGAACAAGGCTTTTATTTTGCCTGCAAAAAGTTCGATAATGTTCAAGTGAGCAACCTGAATAGATTTATTCTCCATATCAAACGGGATTGACACATCACTGTAAGCCGCTGGATATACATGACATCTGGACTGATAATTGATGTCAAGTTTTATTTTATCAACACTGCCTGTCGTAGTGGTATATAACAATGATTTGGAATCCAGTACAAAGCTACTTCTGTCACTTATCCTGTATCCCATATCTTCTGAATATGCGGATAATGCTTTGTTGATTTTTTCTCGCTGAATGTCGGTTTCTTCTTTTGACAGGTTATAGGCAAAGTCCAAATCAAGATCAACGCTCAATCTCGGAAGTTTATCGAAGGCGATTAGGTTTATGGCTGTGCCTCCTTTCAGTAATAATTTCCCTGCAAATTCTTCCAGACGGTTCAAGTCGTCCAATATCAGGCAAAGGCGTATCACCTTCTCCACATTTGTTGCTGTGTAGGAGTGTTCAGAGGCAATCCGCTGGATTTGCTTTTTATCGTATTCAAATCTCATAAAACTTTTATCTGTGCTTGAAGATTGTCAGGGATACAAAGATTCCATTCCTTATCAAAACTATTGCAAAAATACGGATTGATTATGTAACTCTGATTGTTACCCATAGCCATTTTGCATTTCCTAAAGAAATCAGCTGACAAATGTAGTTTCTTTCGGAATATCGAAAACAGAAATCCAGCACGTTGCCACAGACTTTTGTTGTCATATAATTCAAGACAGTGCAGTAATTCTTCTTCAACTATGCCATCTGCCGGACATTCCGCCAACGCATACATAAGCTCCTCAATTCCGCCTGCAAGATTGATATTATACATACAATCCACCAGTGTCTGCGAAATTGATGTAACCCTTAACGCATAACCGCTACTGTCATTTATTTCGACAACATTATTAAGAAATTTGAGCTTCTTATAAGAATAAGTTTCTCCAAGATACTCAAAAGGACGAAAATTCTGCGTAGAGTGGATATACATCTCATTAAACTCTTGTGTTTGCAGAAGATAATATTCCAACGCAGAATGATATGCGAGAACACCATCCTGTACGGCATTACATCCTATGATAAATTTGTTGTCAATCTCCACAGGCATATATACACCCCTACGGACAGACGCAAACAAATTTTTCTTTTTTCCCTGGCGAAGACGCGACCACATCACCGATTCCTTGACAGGGACCGGATTGGATGTGATATAGGCATTTGCCAGCTTGTATGTCGTTGCTATATTCATATACTTAGAATAACACGCAAAGATATAAAATATTCCATTATTGACAAAAATATTAAGTAAGCATATGAATAGCCCAACATACAAAATTCTGCGATTATAATACCGCCGACACCGGAGCAGGAGGAATTTATCAAAAAGCTGATGTTGTTCGCGGAAAGCGGGGACGCTACCGTTCTCGGACGCTTGCCCTTGTCGGAGAGCGAGGACAAGGCGCGTATGCTCATCGCCACAGACTATGCCCGCAAGATGTCGCTGGATATGCGCATGATTGATCCGGCATACGGCGACAATCCCGGCAACAAGGCGAGTATCTGCGCCGCACGCATAGCCGAGTATTACCATCGCTTCAACGAGCAGAAAGGCACGCAGTTTGTTTTCAGCGACATAGGCACATACAAGCCGGGCGAGTGGAGCGTGTATTCTGAAATCAAGCGCAAGCTCGTAGAAGACCACAGCATACCCGCCGGAGAGATACGTTTCATTCAGGAGTGCGGCACGCCGAGGGCGAAAGACCGCATGATTGCCGACATGAACGCCGGAAGAATCCGTGTGCTTTTCGGTTCGATATCCATGCTGGGAACGGGTGTCAACGCCCAGCAGCGCGCAGTGGCGGTCCATCACCTTGACTGCCCTTGGCGACCCAGCGACCTGGAGCAGCGCGAGGGGCGAGCCATACGCAAGGGAAACGAGGTTGCCAAACTCTACAACGACAACAAGGTCGATGTGATAATCTATGCCGTTGAGCGTTCTCTCGACGCATACAAGTTCAATCTCCTGCACTGCAAGCAGACCTTCATCCACCAGCTCAAGAGTGGAGCTATGGGGGCGCGTACCATCGACGAGGGCAGCTCTGACGAGAAATCAGGGATGAATTACTCGGAGTATGTGGCTATCCTCTCCGGCAATACCGACCTGCTTGAAAAGGCCAAACTTGAAAAGCGCATAGCGGCTCTGGAGAGCGAACATCGCTCGTTCAACAAGGGTCTGGGCGACAACAGGGCGAAACTCCGCACCCGCACCGACGACATAGAGAAGTTGGAGATCATCATATCGAAGATGGAGGAAGACCGCGCCAGATTTATGTCGGTCGTGCAGCGTGGCAGCGACGGCAACGCGATAAATGCGATAAATGCGTTGAAACTTGACAAATGCGAGTTTACCGACACGGAGCGCATGGGCAAATATCTTCAGTCACTGGCCCGTTCCACCAACACACACGGCGAGTATGTGCGTATCGGCGAGATTTACGGCTTCCCCGTAAGTATAAAATCCGAGCGTACTCTCGTGGACGGGGTGGAAGCCCTAAAAGCGGAGCTTGCCACCCTCGACCAAAAGATTACCGCCGAGCTTGCTCCTAAACAGGAAAAACAGGACTTCGGCGAGGATGTAAAAATAGAAGAGAAGCAATCTAAACCATCTCAAAGGGTAGAAAATCCTTCACGATTGTCTGATTCCAATAATCCAATGGTTGCGGAGCCTATAACAAGATATAAACATCTATATATCTCACAATTTCGCAGGACATAAAATAATTGAGTAGACCAGATAAGAACTATTTTTCGGGTCTACTCAATTAATGTTATGATAAACTTCAGTTGAAATTTATTTATCAAGTTGGGTCAAGGCGAAGTTGTAGGCGCCGATTGAGATGGCTTTTGATGCTCCGATTTTTGTAACGGCTACTCCTGTTCGTTTCATCGGATCATAAGATACTGTTCTGTCAGTACCGGGGATGGGAAGTTCTCTTGAATCTCCTACGACAAATGTGGCAAATTCACCTTCATCATCGAGATTGAACACTCTCACAGGCAACCGTTTGATTTCATCGCCGGCGACCGTGTTGATTGTTGAACGCATCTCAGCGAGCAACGACGGGAGAATATACTTCATAGCGCCGGTAAGTCCACCTCCGACAGCAATCAATGCATCGGATAGAAGGACGGCAGTTGCAAAGACATCTCCTGCAATTTCTCCGAATTTTGCGAAAGATTGTTTAGCAGCTTCGGCGTTACCTTCTTTTTCTCCTTCGGCAATAAGGAAGATATCGTAGGGCGTAAGTTCTCTGTCCGCATCATGGCTTAGAAGTCGATATTCCCTAACAACTGCGCGAATCGAGACGCCATCTTCGGCAATAATATTAGGTTTTAGCTTGTTGCGCAGGCAGAAAGCCTCAACACATGAGTTATCGCCACGGTTAAGCTGTCCATTAATAACCTGGCCTATGCCGAGCCCGGTGCCAAACGTAAAACCGATAAGGTTTTTATAGACCTTTTTCCCTCCAAGGTCGGATATACGTTTGTTGATTTGTGGCAAAATACCACCAGTAGCTTCCCCAAAAGCATAAAGGTCGCCATCGTTATTGATATATACGGGGACTCCGAATTTTGCTTCAAGCATAGGGCCAAGAGCGACACCATTTCGGAAAGATGGGAAGTTCATAAGGAACCCTCCAATAATTCCGGAAGGGTAATCAGCCGGACCGGGAAAGGCGAAACTGATTGCGACAGGTTTTTCTTCAAGTAACTTGAAGATTCTCGTAAAGCCGTCGACTATCGTTTTTAGACAAAGATCTAAATCCGTTGCGTTAGACGGCAATGTGATTGGATCTACTATGAACTCGCAGCCTTTCATGGCACCGAATACAAGATTAGTGCCGCCGGCATCAAGCGTGGCCACTATTCGGTTATCGAATCTGTACATGGTATTTATTTGATATATGAGGTGATTATTTTGCAGTTTCCGAGAATCTGGATTCGAGGCATGGATGCGGGTATCAAAGCAACCGCACCTTGGGGCAGAGATATGTATTCATTATTGGCATCAACGAGCTGTGCATCACCATCAATTGAAGCTATTATGGTGAACGAATCACGTTTGTCGAGATCCATACAGGCACTTTCTTTGACAGCCATTGCTGATGTTGTGAAATAGTTGCAATCTGCTATTATTTCCTCCTGGTTCTCAATCCATTTTATTCTTGATGGAGCAGCGCCATCGGTATCGGAAAAATCGATAGCATCTATTGATTCTTCCACATGAAGCTGACGGGCATTACCTTGAGCATCCCTGCGGTCATAGTCATATATACGGTATGTGATATCGGATGATTGTTGTATCTCAAGTACAAAGTTTCCCTTTCCGATACTATGAACACGGCCTGCCGGAAGGAAGAATACATCTCCTTTTTGAGGATAATACTTGCCGAGAGTGTCAACGATGGTGTTGTCAGCTATGCGGCTACGATATTCTTCTGCGGAGATTACCCGGTTGAAGCCTGAGTACAGATAAGCGCCATCAGCCGGTGCGATGCTTACCCACATTTCTGTCTTACCGGGGCAATGGTGCCGCTTGGCGGCAAGATTATCGTCAGGATGGACTTGTATGGACAAGTCATCGGCAGAATCAATCAGTTTTATCAGTAGCGGAAATTCCGTGCCATATCTTTTTAAAAGCCGTTCTCCGAGGATTTCTTTAGCATCTGTCAGCATTATCTCGTGAAGGTTTTTGCCCTTAAACGAACCTTCTGCAACCACTGATTCATGACCGGGGACACATGAAAGCTCCCAGCTTTCACCGATGTTTTCGCCTTGAGACGGCAGGCCTTTGTAAGAGGCTATCCGTTTGCCACCCCATAACACACTCTTGAATTGGGGTACAAATTTTAATATTGGTAACATTTTATATTGGTTTATATTCGACAAATGCTTCTATGGCCTCATAGTCAGCAAAACCTAATCTATGATACAGTGCAGCAGTAGCGCGATTACGTTCTTCGGCGCGTTGCCAAAACAATCGGCTATCATTGCCAAGGAAAGGTGCAAATTCCATCTGTGATGAATGTTTCAGAATGGCGTTTCTTTTACGCCTTAATTCTTCAGGACTAATTGGTACTGCCATTTGTATATTTTCGATATCCCATTCAGCCCAAGCTCCACGATACATCCATATACGACAGTCTTCAAGCCACCTGACATTGTTCTGTTTTGCCTCGTTGATTGCAGCCAGAACCACATCAGTGCATTTGCGGTGAGTGCCATGAGGGTCTGCGAGGTCACCCGCTACATAAATCTGATGTGGTCTGATGTTATCAAGGAGCTGACTAACGATTTCGACATCAGTTTTTCCCACAGGAAGTTTTTCAATTTTCCCGCTTTCATAGAAAGGTAGATCGAGGAAATGGATATTCGACTTGGGTATGCCATTGTAGGCACATGCGGTTCTTGCTTCGACTCGTCTGATTAAACCTTTTATGTTGAGAATATCGCGAGAGTCCAAGTCGCCGTCTTTTTTATGTGATATGAATTCTTTTACTTCCGCGTATTTTTGGGAGATGAAATCGTCATTATCGACTGAAAACATTCTCCTAAAACCATTGATAAAGTGCATATATCTGGTGACGTCCTCATCATTGACTGCTATGTTGCCTGAGGTCTCATATGCAATATGCAGATCGTGTCCATGCTTCACGAGCCGATTGATTGTGCCACCCATAGAAATTACATCATCATCCGGATGTGGTGAGAACACAATAATCCTTTTTGGGAAAGGAAAGGCTCTTTCGGGGCGGTCGGTATCGTCAGCATTCGGTTTGCCCCCTGGCCAGCCGGTAATTGTATGCTGTAGGTCATTGAATACCTGTATATTGACGTCGTAAGCCGACCCATAGATGTCGAGAAGTTGCGTCAGTGAGTTGTCTTGATAATCCTTGTCAGTCAACTTCAATATTGACTTTCCTGTTTTCTCAGACAACCATGTCAAAGCCGAGCGCAACAATCCCATATTCCAATCAATTTTGCCATTGAGCCAAGGATTTTCACCATGAACGGGCTCAATACTAATTTGTGATGATAGATTCAGATTCATATTTTCTCGATGTCTTTGAAATAGCGATATGTACCAACCTTTAATTCATAAGTAGCCGCATCGTCGCAGACAATGAAACCGTGAGGATGTGTTTGCAATGCAGTGATAGGCCAAGCCTGAGATATAGCACCCTCGACAGCTTCTTTAAGGGCTCTCGCTTTACCATGTCCATTAGCAAGAATCAGCACTTCCTTGGCATTAAGAACTGTAGCTATTCCGACTGTCAAAGCCTTTTCCGGCACCAATTGGGGATTATTCTCAAAAAATCTGGCATTTGCCAACCTTGTATCTTGTGTTAGTGTCTTGATTCTTGTTTTTGATTTAAACGAGGAATACGGTTCATTGAAGGCTATGTGCCCATCTGGCCCAATCCCGCCGATAAAAAGATCAATGCCCCCGTAGGAGTCAATCTTTTCCTCATATCTTCGACATTCCGCTTCCAGATCCTGAGCATTTCCATTAAGAATGTTTATACTTGATGCCGGGCAGTCGATATGACTTAAAAGATTACGACTCATAAATGAGTGGTAACTTTCAGGATGATCTTCAGGAATGCCTACATATTCGTCCATATTGAATGTCACAACATTCTTGAAACTTACACGTCGCTCTTTATAAGCTTTTACCAGACATTCATACATGCCTACAGGTGTTGAGCCTGTAGGGAGTCCTAGGACAAAAGGGTTTTCTTGCGTTGGATTGGCTAAAGTAATTCGGTCTATTATCAAGTCTGCCGCAAAGGATGACATTTCCTGATAATCAGGTTTTATAATTAGTCGCATAAAATATATTATTTTATAGAAATGTAGAAATGTAGAATTTGTGAGTTTACCAAATCACTATGACTGATTCGATATCCGAGTTCCTTTTCACCGGATTTAATCATATTTAGATTTGATATCTGTTTTTCGATAATAAGAGTCTCATTATCGTAATAATCCGTATTAAGAGTTATTGTAATCTTATCAAATGCAGGTGTAGTGAGCGTATATTCGGGAACCCCCGGAATGTCAGGATATAGACCCATCATTGAGAATACAACCCATGCCGACATTGTGCCAGTGTCGTCGTTGCCAGGTATCCCGTCTGCTTTGGCGGTAAAATGCTTTGCCAAAAGCTCACTGACAATCTTTGATGTACGCCATTCTTCGCCTTTGAATCGGGAAAAAAGATAAGGATAAGCTATGTCAGGCTCATTTGCCGGGTCGTAAAGGCTATCGTCAAACACTGTCTGCAACTTGTTGATGAACTTGCGCTTGCCACCCATGACTTTCACAAGACCATCTATATCATGAGGCACATAGAATGTATAGTTCCATGCGCTGCCTTCATGGAAGCCGGGAACAGGCTCGAAATTCTCGCCCTGACGCGGATTGAACGGCGACAGGAAGCTGCCGTCGGCATTGAGCGGCCGCAGAGTTCCGCTTTCTGTCGAATAATATTGACGCCATCCCGATGCTCTTTTACGCAGCTCATTGGCAAAACCGGCATCGCCGCGACTTTCGGCAAGCCAGGCAAGCGCATTATCTGCGACATAATATTCGAGGGCGTGACTAACCGAATTGTCACCGGAATTATCTCCCGTATAATAACCCAGCGGGATATAGCCTTTCTCCAGATAAGGGTCTATATCGGGACGCATAAGATTATCCTTGCCCGGAGTTGTTGCTGATTTCTTCATTGCCGCGTAGGCTGACTCCATATCAAAATCTGTCAGACCTTTGCGCCAGGTGTCGATAATCATAGGGATTGCTGGGTCTCCCTCCATGGTAAAAGTCTCGCGTCCGAACAACTCCCATTTGGGCAACCAACCCCATTCCTTGTACATATCGACCATTGAACGAACCATGTCGATTTGTTTTTCCGGGTATATCAGCGTCATCAGCTGGTGAAGATTTCGGTATGTATCCCAAAGTGAGAATACCGTATAACGGTTGCGGGGAGTTGTCAGAATTTCGTTACTCTCCATCGCCGGGTATTGGCCGTTGACATCCTGAAGAATGCTCGGATGTATAAGAGTGTGATATAGCGCTGTATAAAACACAGTTTTCTGGTCATCGGTTCCACCCTCAACCATTACACGGCTGAGATGGTCATTCCATTGCTTTCTCGCAGATGAATGAAGTTCATCAAAGCTGACTCCGGCTGCCTGTTCCGTGTTAAGATTGAGCATGGCATTTTCTTCACTGACGAAAGATACACCTACCGACACTTCGATGACCTCTTCGGATTCGGTGTCGTAAGAATACCATACGCCGATATCGTCACCGGACATTGTCTTCCCGAAATCCGGATATATCTTGTATTTCGCATCATCTACATCCCATTCGGCTTCGATGCCTTTCTTCGGACGCTGAAACTTCCAGAAGCCTTGATCTGACGGTTTCTTGCTCACTCGCATGGCAAAGTATAATGGGAACACCGCATTAGGGTTATAGCAGAATGTGCCCATCAACTTACATCCGGCAATTTCAGTATCTGAGATACGATGAACCGTAGCACCGCTTTCGTTGGTAAGACCTTCGCCAAGGTTAAGAAGAATGTTTCCCTTACCTTTAGGAAATATGAAACGGATTCGACCGGTACGGGCAGTCGCTGTCGCTTCAGCTCTGATGCCATACTTATCCAGCTTAAGACCATATAATCCGGGAGAGGCATGTTCATCAGAGTAAGTTGTGCCGTAATTATGATAGTCTACATCGAGGTCTCCGGTAGTTGCCATCACCAAGAGCGAACTTAACTCCGGGCAACCTACACCGCTGAGATTTACATGTGAGAAACCGGTGAAATAGGAATTGGTGTTGTCGTAAGGAGCAGACCACCAGCGATTATCTTTATCATAGCGGTTGATATCCGAACCCATTACGTTAAACGGGGCTACAGACATCAGTCCGTTAGGCGTTACCGCCCCCGGATTGGTAGTTCCAAAATTAGTGGTGCCAATAAATGGATTCACCCAATCTACCGGATCTTTTGCATTTAGACTGAACCATACAAGGCAGACAGACACCCCTAACGACAACAACTTTTTCATAATGAATTATGCTTTATGAATTCGATTATTTCTGAGAGGTGCCCGAACGCCATGCAGACAGTTGTATCAGCAGCACCATAGTAAACTGCCACGCGGTCGCCGTCGGTGAGTGCAGCACAAGGGAACACCACATTGGGAACATCGCCGGCAAGTTCGTAGGGTGCGGCAGGCGCCAGAAGATATGGTTTTGTGCGATACAGCACATGAGAAGGATCCTCGCGGTCGAGCAGCACGGCTCCCATTGAATACCTGAAACCGTTGCAGGTATTGATTACTCCGTGGAAGAACATGATCCAGCCTTCATCCGTAAGAATAGGAACCGAACCGGCGCCAACCTTTGTACACTGCCATGCGCTCTGGTCGAAAGGAGCCGGACTCATCACATGACGATGCTCTCCCCAGAATTTCATGTCGGGACTGTAGCTCAACCAGATGTCGCCGAAAGGAGTATGCCCGTTATCGCTGGGACGGCTCAGCATGGCATATTTGCCATTGATTTTTTCAGGAAACAGCACACCGTTGCGGTTGAACGGAAGAAACGCATTCTCGCACTGGTAGAACTCTTTAAAGTCGAAGGTATAACCGATGCCGATTGTGGGGCCGTGGTAACCGTTGCACCACGTAATCCAGTATCTGTCGCCGATGAACGCTACTCGCGGGTCATATTTATAGTCCGAATCTATCATGCCGGTATTGCCAGCCTTGAATACGATAGGCTCATGCTTGATTTCCCAGTTTACACCATCGGTACTGAATCCGGCGAATATATTCATCTGGACAGCTTTGTTGTCGCAGCGGAATACGCCTGCGAATCCGTCGCCGAACGGAACTACGGCACTGTTGAAGATACTGTTGGAAGTCGGTATCTGATATCTGTTAATTATCGGGTTACGGCTGAAACGCCACATTACATCCGTACAACCGGCAGGACGCGCCTCCCACGGAATATTATTAAGATTCTGATTCATTATATCTTTATTTTTAAATGTGAATACTCATGCAACACCTTCACCCTCAGTCAAGGTTTCATTCAAACTACCTTCTATCTTACCTTTATCGTTATCATATGTGAATGGAATAAATCGGGTTATTGTAAGCGGAATGAATATCATAATCAGCACAAGAGTAAAGAAATGGCTGAAGCCGCCGACTTCATCACACAACCACCCGCTGAACATGCCCGGAAGCATCACGCCAAGATTCATAATTCCTGAAGCAAAGGCATAATGTGCCATCTGATGTTTTCCCGGAGCGACCTGTTGCATCATGAACAAAGTCAATCCGACAAATCCAAAGCCATATCCAAAATACTCCAGGATTATACCGGATGCGATAAGCCATTCGGTAGAAGGTTGGTATAGCGCAAAATATGTATAGACTGCGAAAGGTAGATTAAAGACAAGGGCCAACGAGAACAAGGTCCTCTTCAATCCGAAACGTGAAATGTAATAGCCGCCGAGTATCGAACCTATGACAAAAGCAGCTGCGCCGAAAGTTCCGTAGTATAAACCAATCGCCTTATCAGAAAGGCCGAGACCTCCTTCTGCAATACTCGTTTTAAGAAATATAGGGACTATCTTCATTACAAACCCTTCGGCAAAACGGTACAGAATTATAAAAGCGATGTAATACCAGATATGGCGCTTGGTAAAAAAGTCTTTTATTACTTCTTTTAAGTCGGTTGCCACTTGCTTCACAGAGATATTGCTATCGGAATGACATTCATTCATCGGTATCATACAGGCATTGTACATCGAGAGTACAACCATCAGAATCGCGACAGTGCCGAGAACAGTCATCCACGCGCCTTTTGCGCCTATACCAAGTTCTCCCAATGTACCTGCAAGCCAAACCAACAAGCCTGTACCGACAATTTTGGCTATATTGTAAAAGGCACCTTGCCAACCAATATATTTCGACTGTTGGGAATTATCCAATTCGCTCATATACACGCCATCACCTGCTATATCATGTGTTGCGCCACTGAAAGCGATTAATGCCAGTCCGCAAATCGATGCCATGAAAAAATCGGATAAAGTGAGACACAGAGCCACTATGCCGAACATTATGCCGGTAAACAATTCCGTCGTCACGACATAGAATTTCTTGGTCTTGTAGATTTCCATGAACGGACTCCATAACGGCTTCAATGTCCAGGGCAACATAATCAATGATGTCCAGAAAGTGATGGCCGCATTGGATATCTCAAGACCCTTATACATCAGTACGACTACCATATTCAAGACTACAAACGGCAGTCCGGCAGCAAAATAAACCGAGGGTACCCAGGCAATCGGGCTATTACTTATTTTCATCACAGGAGAACGAATAGGGATAAGAGTCCTTGTTTATCTGTTTTGACATATTCGGTTCCGAGACCATGTCAAAATCAATCTGTCCGCCGTCAAGAATTATACCATGAGTGATATAGTTCCTGTTATAATCAGTCCCATTTACCATGAGACCGGCGACATAGGGCGTATCTTTAGTATTATTATCGGCATTGAGGATAAGCGAACGGCCGTTTTCAAATTTCAAAACAGCTTTTCGGAACAACGGGCTTCCCAAAGCATACTGGTCGGATGCAGGAGTCACGGGATAGAATCCCAAAGCGGAAAACACATACCACGCCGAAGTCTGTCCGTTATCCTCATCACCGCAATATCCGTCGGGAGTTGCTGAGTACATCCTGTCCATCACCTCGCGGACATGATACTGCGTTTTCCATGGCTGGTCAGTCCAGTCATAAAGATAAATCATGTGCTGTATCGGCTGATTGCCATGTGCATAATTGCCCATGTTCATCACGGTCATTTCGCGTATTTCATGAATAGGAAAACCATAATAGCTGTCATCATATACAGGCGGAACGGAAAACACAGAGTCAAGCATCGCTACAAAGCGCTTTTCACCACCCATCAGTTGCTTGAGACCTTCAGGATCGTGGAAAACCGACCATGTATAGTGCCACGCATTGCCCTCGGTAAAGGCATCGCCCCATTTCAAGGGCGAAAACGGTTCGGCAAAGGAGCCGTCGGCATTGCGCCCACGCATCAACGAATACTCTTTGTCAAAGAGATTCTGATAATTCATAGCACGACGGGCATATACTTCCAACTCGGCTTCGGATTTGCCTAACGATTTGCCAAGCTGATAAATACACCAGTCATCATATGCATATTCCAAAGTCCGCGCAGCGTTTTCGTTTATATCCACATCATACGGCACATAGCCGAGGGTATTGTAATATTCATGCCCGATTCGACCTGTGGACTTCACTTCAGGATGAACATTATTTGCGCCATGTACCAGTCCTTTCCATAGGGTTTCCGGATCGGATACCTTTATCCCTTTTATCCAGGCATCTGCAAGAACCGAAGCTGAATTGTTGCCGACCATACATTCACGGTGGCCCGGACTGCACCATTCCGGAAAGAAGCCGCTTTCACGGTAAGCGTTGAGAAACCCTTCCTGCATCTCAAGGCTCACTGACGGATAGAACAGATTGAGCAATGGGAAAAGGCATCGGAAAGTATCCCATACTCCCGTATCTGTGTACATGTATCCATTTAATACTTCTCCGTTATATGGGCTGTAATGAACCGGAGTACCCGAAGAATCTATCTCATAAAATTTACGGGGGAATAGAGTTGAACGGTACAGACACGAATAAAACTTGCGTTTGTTATCCAGATTCTCATCTTCAATAGCTACACGGCCTAATACATCATTCCACGCATCACGACCTTCTGCTACCAGATTATCAAAATCTTTGCCTTTCGCCTCTTTAAGATTGAGTAATGCCTGATCTGGTGAGATGAATGATGATGATGCAATAGCATTGACGGTTTCGCCACGATGTGTTTTGAATCCTACTATCGCAATGGAATCCATATTCTCGGCATATTCGATCGGCCGGTCAAACTCAACAACGAAATAATTTGCAAAGTTATCGGGAACGCCGCCATGATTATGCGTCGAGATACCTGTTATGCGGTTATTGTCAATCTTTATATCCTTGCCATTTCGATATGCGTCGATAACAAAGTAGTTCATACCATCAGGCACTGTAAAGCGGAATGAGGCAGCTCGCTCGGTGGGCGTCAATTCTACTTTAACATCGTAGTCGGCAAGATATACCGAGTAATATTGTGGATTACACTCTTCACCTTTGTGCGAAAACCAGCTACGACGCTCATCTTCATCGGATACCTTTTTATTGCCTGTCGGCATGATGGAGAAACAGCCATAATCGTTTATCCACGGACTTGGCTGGTGCGTCTGCTTAAATCCGCAAATCGTATGCGCATCATAGGAGTATTGCCATCCGTCGCCATTTTTACCTGTCTGAGGAGTCCAGAAGTTCATTCCCCACGGTCGGGCTATCGCAGGATATGTATTGCCGGCTGACAATTCAAAACTCGATTGTGTTCCCATCAGCGGATTGACATATTGCGTATAGTCGTGTACGGCACAATATCCCGTGATTGATATAATCAGAGAGCAGATAGATATGATTGGTCGTTTCATATTATTTATTGAATTTGTGGTCGGATGGAAGTCATTTCATATTCGAATACGGCACCATTTTGTATGTCGCTATGGTTAAAGAATGGTTCTGTCAATTGCTTGCCATTAAGCTTGACTGACTTGATATATTTGTTCTCTTTTGAAAAATTCTTAACTTCAATGAAAATTGAACTGCCGTTGGCAAGATGTATCAATGCTTTAGGGAACCACGGTCTTCCGATGGAATACACCGGTTTACCAGGACAGACCTGATAGAAGCCCAGGGCATTAAGTATATACCAGGCTGACATTTGCCCGCAGTCTTCGTTTCCCGACAATCCATCAATATCGTTGCGATATTGCTCTTTCAAAACTTTGTCTACCAGTTCCTGTGTCTGCCATGGACGGCCTGCATAGTTGTAGAGATGGATTATATGGTGTGACGGCTCGTTGCCATGCGCATACTGCCCGATTAATCCCGAAATATCTGCTGAAACGAGTTCGCCTTCTAACGCAGAATCTGCCGTAAACAGCGAATCGAGCTTTTCCGCGAACTTATCACGGCCGCCCATGAGGTCAATCAGTCCGTCAACATCATGCGGGACGAACCATGTCCACTGCCAAGCAGTACCTTCGCAGTAATCGTCCTCGCGATGATTCGACGAACGCGGACTGAATGGTTCGTGCCATCTGCCGGATTCGTCTTTCCCACGCATAAACCGGGTTACAGGGTCAAAATATTGCTTGTAAGCTAATCCTTTGATTTTGTAGCTTTCTGCGGTCACACTGTCGCCTGCTGCATTTGCCAGTTGTGAGATACACCAGTCATCATAGGCATATTCGAGCCCTTTTGCGACTGATTCGTACTCCTTATCCCAAGGGATGAATCCTAAAGAGTTCTTATACTCTTTTGATTTAGGCATCAAGGCGACCTTTACAAGTTCAGGTGTAGCGATCCCGGTTGTATCACATACCGAAGTGCGCAAACCGGCCTTAAGAGCCTTATTGACATCAAAATCGGCGAGGCCTTTAGTTACCGCATCCGCCATGAGGGAAACGGCATGATAGCCCGTCATTGTCGCGGTATAGTTGCCCGCAAGTTCCCACATCGGCAGCAGACCGCCTTCCTCATGCTTGAGTAGCAAGGAATTGATAAAATCATTATTGAGCTTGGGATCAATGATTGTGAGCAAGGGGTGAAGCGCACGGTGTGTGTCCCAAAGCGAGAATACGGTATATACAGGCTTATCGGGATTGCCTTGGTGCGTCTTCCTATCCATGCCGAGATAGCGACCATCGACATCCATAAATAGGTTGGGACTGATAGCAGCATGATACATAGCCGTGTAGAATATCGTTTTGTCTGCATCATCATCCGCCTCTATTTCAATTGTTGAAAGGTAGTTATTCCACTTGTCGTGGGCAGCATTTCTGATTTTGTCAAAATCCCATGATGAGATTTCTGACCGAACGTTTTTCTCTGCACCGTCCCAATCTACTGCCGACACTCCGACTTTAACAAACAACTCCTCATTATCAGCAATATCGGAAAATCTGAGCAAAGCTTTACAACGAACGAAATCGTGCCCGTTGCTGTCGATGATTGTGTCGTTTATAATTTTGCAAGTAAATGGTTTCGAGAACTGCGCATACATTGAAAGCTGTTGGTCGAACGCCCAATATTTGGTCATTTTGTATGCCCGTACCGCACTGTCGCCCAACACTTCAATCCTCATATCCAGATTTGTCTGATTCTGAATGGAGTAGTCTAAGTCAAGAATCAAACCGGCATCTTTCCCTTTGGTATATGTAAATCTATATAGTGCAGCACGTTCGGTGGCTGTCACCTCTGCCTTTATCCCGTATCGCTTCAGAAATGTCGAGTAGTAACCGGGCATGGCGGTTTCATCTGCATGCGAAAAGGATGATGCAAAGGGGCGGTTTTGCACAGTGTCTATTTGATTGTCAATAATTTGATTGCCGCAGGTGGGCATAAGCAGAAAGTCGCCGTAATCGGCGCATCCCGTGCCGCTCAAGTGGGTTTGAGTGAACCCGTTAAGCATTGAATCACTATAATGATAACCCGAACAAGCATCCCAACCGTCAATTCTGGTGTCGGGACTTGGCTGGATCATGCCATGTGGCACAACTGCTCCGGGAAAAGTATGACCGTGCCCCCCTGTTCCGATAAATGGGTTTACATACGCCGTATAATCCGTTTTATTTTCTGCTGTCACGCAAGCTCCAAGAGCGAACGCACAGCCCAATATTGCGAGTATATTTTTCATGGTTTTATCGTTCTGCCATTTACTATATCTGAATGCTTTATTTTTCTGGAAGTGTTGTTGTTTAAATCCTTTCTACACACATTGAATGTATTGCCATTATCGAGATAAATCTTTGCAGACTCAAACATCGGGCAACCGATTTCATATTCCCCCGATACCGGGTCAAGTGGATAGAAACCAAGTGAACTGAGAACATACCATGCCGACATCTGTCCGCAGTCCTCGTTACCGCATAATCCATCCGGTGCATTTTTGTAAAGGGTTGTCATTATCTGCCGAAGATATTTTCGTCCTTTTTCCGGATGATTCGTGTAATTGTAGAGACACGCGACATGATGCGACGGTTCATTGCCATGTGCATACTGTCCTATCATACCGGTACTGAACAGCGGGAGGGATGCGCTGTCGGCTTTCTCGCTGAAAAAGAGGTCTAACTTTTTCTCCAAAGCTGTTTTTCCGCCGAGCAATTCGATAAGACCAGGAATATCATGCTGAACAGACCAGAGATACTGCCATGCGTTGCTTTCGCAGATATCTTCGGTATACTGCTGAGGATCAAACGTATCGATGAAAGAACCGTCACTCCGCTTCGGCTGCATGAAACCGGTCACTGGATTGTACAGGTTTATATAGTTTTTAGCCCGTTGGCTGAATTCTCTGTAAATAGAATCATTCCCAATATACTCTGCCAACCGCGCAATGCATGCATCATCATAGGCATACTCCAGTGTCTTTGACAATGACCAGATAGAATCTTTGTCAAACGGTACATAACCAAGTCGCCTGTATTCTCCGATTGAGCGATAATCATCTTTACGGGCCGTCCTGACACATTCTCCCAAAGCAGCTTCCGCATCAATACCAGGTAGCTTTTTAAGAATAGCATCTACGATAATAGGAACAGAGTGATAGCCAATCATCATGTCGGTTTCCGAAGCCCACATGTTCCATACAGGCAGACGTCCGTTCTGAATGCCGAAATCTATGAGAGACTGAGCCATATCGGCCGCCGCTGCAGGCTCTAATATTGTATATAGAGGATGTGCAGCCCTATAAGTATCCCATGTCGAAAATGTGCTGTAGTGCTTATGCCCTTCGGCACATTGATGTACGACTCCATCCGGTCCGCGATAACGACCGTCTACGTCACTGAATACGACCGGGGCCAATAGGCTGTGATACAATGCGGTATAAAATACGTTTTTTTCATTAATGTCCCCGGTGGATATCTCTATCTTCTTCAGAGCCTTATTCCAGGCAGACTTCGCATCGGCAAGATAGCGTTCGAAGCTGTCATGCGGAGCTTCCGCCACAATATTACTGTGCGCGCCACGTGCATCTGTTCCTGAAATTGCTGTCACGACGACCAGTTTCTCACCGGCATGTGTATCGAATGAGAATGTGACCACATGACCGCCAACAGTATCTGTCTCAACCTCGGCGAACGGTTTCGAAAACCTCGTCTCAAACCATATTTTTTGATTCCGTGCCCAGCCGTCGCTGAAGCGAGATCCTCTGATCGTTACAGAATCAACTATTTCTACATCAGTTACTTTTGTTGCGTCCCAGTTAGTAGCTTTGGCAAGGTCGAGTATGACTTTACCTTCTTTTCCGGGCCATGTGTAGCGTTGTATTCCGCAATGTTCAGTTGCCGTAAGTTCTACATCAATGTCATAGTCGGCTAACGTAACCTTATAATAACCGGCACAGGCTGATTCGGAGTCGTGATAGAATATCGAGTGCACGCCTAACGGTTTATCGGCTATCTTTACAGGTTCTACCACCGGCATAAATGAGATGTCATAAAGATCACCGGCACCTGTTCCACTGAGATGCGTATGGCTGAAACCTGCTATTGTACTGTCTGGATAAAAATAGCCGGCAATTCTGTCCCAGCCGGGCAATCCGTTATCAGGACTTAATTGCACCAATCCATGTGGCATTTGCACACCGGGGTATGTATTGCCAGTGTAATCTGTCCCTATAAAAGGATTGACATATTTTGTGAAATCTTCAATTTCTGCAGCTTGTGAACTAAGCAACGCTGCAGAGCACATTCCCATATATAAGAATAGATTAATAATGTATCTGTGTTTAATTATCATTTAGATTGGTTTATTTAAGGCTTGATGAAACATCCTTTTATGGTAATAGCACCTGTAACTACATTTTTACTTATCCTAACCTAATTTTCTGAACTATTTCTTCAGGAATATTTGGTTGCGCCAAATAAAACACGTACCTTTGCGGACAAATTTATAGTTGAAGCGTAAATTTGTCCAAAACGTATTTAGATGTCACTTCTAATGGAATATATCAATCGTGCTTTGGGTACGACATTGCAGGTAACCCATGAGATTTTCCCCGTTGTCACCTTAACAGGCCCTCGACAATCTGGAAAAACTACCTTATGCCGTCATCTGTATCCAGATATGCCATATATCAATTTTGAAAATGTGCAGACCGGTCTCTTGTTTAATGACAATCCGGTAGGGTTTATTGATAGTTTCAGTAATGGAGCTATAATAGATGAGGCTCAGATAGAGCCGACTGTATTCAGAGCATTGCAAACCGTCGTCGATGAAGACAGGCATATTGGGCGCAACAGGAAATTTATCATTACAGGCAGCAGTAATTTTTCGATAATGGCCAACAGTTCCGAGTCTATGGCGGGTCGGACTGCACCGCTGACACTACTGCCTCTTTCTGTGAATGAAATTTTACAGAATCGTAAGGATTATGTTTCTACGAATGAATTAATGTATCTTGGTGGCTATCCACAAATATGGACGTCTCCGATCAAGGCCGCTGAAATAATATTACAGAGCTACATTGACACCTATGTTGAACGCGATTTGCGTCAATTGATGAATATTAAGGATCTAAACAAGTTCATAAAATTTCTTGGACTATGTGCCGGTCGTGTAGGTACTGAATTAAACCGCTCGTCACTCGCTGTTGAAACAGGCGTTACTGTCGCAACAATTGATTCATGGTTGAGTGTTTTGGAGGCCTCTTATGTTATATGGATGCTGCCACCGTGGAGTACCAACATAAACAAGCGTCTGACTAAATCATCAAAATTATACTTCTGTGATACGGGGTTACTATGTTATTTGCTCGGAATAAAGGAGGCGAAGCAATTGGATAATTATCCTTTGCGAGGAGCCATCTTTGAAAACATGGTAGTAAACAATTTCCTTAAAGCCGCTTATAATGCCGGTAAAAAACCTCGGTTGAGCTTTTTCAGGGATAAAACCGGAAGGGAAATAGACTTAATCGTGGAGAATACAGATGGTATCAGTGCTTTTGAAATTAAAGCGTCCTCCGGATTCAATCCTGATTATTACAAGCATATTCGGTACTTTGAGAAAACTTTCCCTCAAAAAGTGCTTTATGCTACAATAATATATGATGGCGAAACAACAAGTGAAGTACCCACATCCGGATTATACAATTTTAGAGATGCCAAACTATACGAAAGTCCTCTATTTATCGTATAATACTAAATAATCAATTTAAAATCTTTAACAGCCATACATTGAATCCATATAACGACATAGGAGCGCAATTTGAAAAACTATTCGACGATAATTATCGCCGTCTGATTTTTCACGCTCTCCGATTTGTAGATAGTCAGGAAGAGGCAGAAGATATTGTCTCTGATGTATTCTATGAGTTATGGAAAAAAATTGATTGTCTTGATTTAAACTCGGGTATTACTTCCTATTTATATAGAGCAGTATCAACAAGGGCGCTTAATGTCATTAGGCATAAAAATGTAGCAGCAGTACGGATTGAATTATTGGAATCAATCAATGAGCGTCGTATGGAATTTGTTGCAGAAGAAGACACTCAAAGAGAAGTAGAGAGTGTTGAAATCGGACAAAAAATGCGTCATGCCATTGATGAATTGCCAGATCGTTGCCGCCAAGTTTTTATATTGAGCTATATCAATGGGCTCAAGAGTAAAGATATAGCGGATGCTATGAATATTTCAGTAAGGACTGTGGATGCTCAAATTTATAAAGCACTCCATTTTCTTCGCGACAAATTAAGATATCTGTTGGTTTTGATTGTCATTTTTCTCGACTATTTCAATAAGTGATTTTCAGAACATAGTTGTTTAATGAAATAATGGTACAACGCATGACACAAATTTCTGAGGAATTAATGATGAAATTTATTACCAATCGATGCTCTAATGAGGAACTTCGAATGGTGCAACAATGGATAGACGCATCTGAGGATAATGCCCGGCAGATATTTGAACTAGAACGAATCGCTATGCTTGCTGAGAGTCTTAAAACAGATAAGCATCAGTATGATCGTGTTTGGAATTCTATAAACGACAAAATATCAGAAGACAAACTACGACACAATAGATTGAGACGTATCCGAATTTTACGTTGGAGCGCTGCTGCGGCTGTATTTGTTGGAATCTTACTGGGGAGTATATTCATATTACGCCAACCTAAAGTGGAAATGGTTGAACTGACTGCCGACAATGGAACCATGACTATTACATTACCGGATAGTACAAAGGTATGGCTAAACCGATATGCTTCTATAACATATCCGAAGACATTTGCAGATGACCATAGAATTGTATCAATTTCCGGTGAAGCGTATTTCGAAGTTGCACATGATACTTCTCGCCCTTTTACAGTAGACGGCAAATGGCTTAATGTCACAGTTCTTGGAACCAAATTTAACTTCAATAGTTCTGAAGATAAAGAAAATACAGTAAGCCTTCTGGAGGGTAAAATTGAGGTGACTCCTGGCAAAAATAAGGACGGAGTAGTTCTTTCTCCTGGCCAAAAAGTTCAATTTAATCCTCAAAATGGTCGGATGTCAATCTCTCAAGTTAATACTGCCCTTGATGCAGTATGGCATAACAGATTAATTCGTTTCCATAATGCTACGATTGCGGAAATTGCTGCTGATTTAGAAGAATTATACAGCGTCGAAATTACAATTAGAAATTCAGTTGACAATAGTCGTACATATTCTGGATCTACCGTATACTACCAATCAGTAGATTCCACTCTGGAAGCATTAAGTGAAACTATTCCATTTGACTTTTCATACCATGGTTACGGCATTATAATCAGTGATAAAAAATAGTTCTTTATGAGGAGGTATTTCGTTGCATTCTTATTGATTATGTCTGTTTTTCATTGTCATTCTTTGACTTTGAAAGACACTCAAGCACTAATCAATCAAGGACGAAATTATCTTATAGACGGGACAGAATATACTGATAGTGCTCAAATGTGCTTCTCCAAAGTGTTAAATAGTTATCATAGAGGGCTGACTGAAGAGCAAATGTATCATTGTGCTGTAGCTGCTGTAAACCTAAGTAGTTTGTATTTTCATTATGTTGGGGATTACAAATCAGCCTATGAAGCACTTGTAAAAGCATCAGAAATTAGCGAAAATATAGATCGACCGCTTATTGCTGCTCAAATAGCCATGAATTTTGCCAATATCTATGCTATTTTTTCACAACAGGTTGAATCTCCTGAATTTAATGAATTGAGTATTGACGAGTATCATAAAGCTTTTAGATTAGCATCCGAAAATAAGTCATGGTTACAAACCATCGTGACTTTCTGTAACTTTACATCTGAAGTACAAAAGCCAGGATACGTACGGCAGTTCACAGATGAAATAAAAAATTTCGGCACATTACCGATCTCACCCGATAACCCTGATTTCAGTTATGCGAAGGTAAGGCAGAAATCCACTTTAGCCCTACTTGACGGAGATACCATTACAGCTATCAATTATCTGAAGACCCAACTTGGTTCCAGTTATGATACGCCAAATAGAGTTATATATACTCACCAGGATTTTCGTTCGATATCATATCTTTATTACCAAACTCATCGTCTTGACTCCGCGCTATATTATTCAAACGAGCTATTGAAGTTCGGAGACAAAGAGAATGATTTGGAAGCTGTCTGCGATGCTTATCGGCTGATGGAACGAATTTATCAGCAAAACGGTGATTTCGATGCTGCTCGTATGATGCATGCCAAATTTTTGGTTAGTCAGGATTCCATTCTAAATTTTCAGAACCTTGGAACGATTGACAATTTAAAATTTATCAATGATCTTGCTGCAGAACGACAAAAGTCATCAATTCTACTTGCCGAATCAGATAGACAAAAGAAGCTGCGTGAGCTCATAATATTTTTTTCAGGATTATTGTTGGCTATCACAATTCCATTACTTATTATAATAGTTAATCGGCATCGCCGTCTCCAGGCCAGCTATCAGGACCTATATAATCAGAGACAACAAATCATAGAACAAGAAGATAGAAACCGTAAATTTAGAAAAGAACATTTTGAAGCAGGAATAATAGATGAAAGCGGGGTTGAATGCAATCCTGACGCATTAATGGTTTTGAGTATTCTGGATAAATCAGATGAGGTGTTTGAGCCGGATTTTTCACTTGAAAGATTATCGGAACTCACACATATCCGTCCTCGGACTCTTTCCATGATATTGAATGAACAGCTTCATACTACGTTCCGAGATCTGATTAACCAATATCGTGTCCGCGAAGCTTGTAAAAAATTAAGTGATAGTGCTAATTACGGACAATACACTATTGAAGCCATATCGCAAAGTGTAGGTTATAAATCTCGAACCTCATTAATTACTGCCTTCAAAAAGGAAACTGGGTTGACCCCTTCAGAATATCAACGGATAGCTCGCAACAAAAACATTTGATCAAATACTCGCATCTTTGTTCAAACTCCAGCAAATAGCTGGAGTTTCGTTTTTTTTATAGATGTACAAACGCACGAACTTGAACGACTGTTTGCCTTAATTCCTTTGTCGATTGTCGCATAGTGCAGAATTTTGCAATTAGAAAAAACTCATATTTTTTTCTAAAAAAAATGCAGGATAATGTAGGTAGTTCCTTTCCTACGCGGGTTATAATGACATCTGCAGTATGAAAATGTATTGCACCATGAAAAGACTCATACAAAAGACCAATCACATAATAAATCTTTAAAATGATCAAGAAAACATTATCTTCTTGGCCGAGAAGATTGATGACCGGAACCTTACTTGCTATGTCCATGATAGCCAGTGCCGGGATTAATCTTACAACCAGTGCCGACACAAAACTAAGTGAGGTAATCAGCGTGATCAAGTCGCAATCTGACTACCAGTTCTTCTACGATGACGCAATGGCATCGCACAAAGTCAAAGCGGTATCTTTTAAAGATGCCGACCTAAAAGCAGTCCTTGATAAAATACTTGCAGGGACAGGCATCAGCTATTCTATTAAAGATAATATCATTTATCTTAAACAGAATCCCCAACCCCGTATTGAAGACTCATCAATCTCTCAGGCAAAAAGAACTATTACAGGACAATTACTTGATGAAAACGGAGAGCCACTGATTGGAGCATCTGTGGTGGTAAAAGGACAGAATAGAGGTGTTGCTACCGATATTGACGGCAATTACTCCATTGAAGTGTCTGGAGAGAATCCCGAGCTATGCTTTTCATATATAGGCTACAAGCCTCAGACCGTGAAAGTAGAGGATAAAACAACTCTTGAAACCTCTCTTGTCCCGGACACACACACACTTGACGAAGTTGTAGTTACCGCATTCGGTATCAAACGAGACAAAAAAATGCTTGGGTATGCCGTTCAGGATGTTAAGGGCGATGCACTTAACACCACGGGAGATCCATCAGTAGTAGGCGCCCTTGACGGAAAAGTAGCAGGTTTACAAATGAATACCGCTTCGACCGGATTAGGCGGTTCTACAAAAATCACCATACGAGGTAATTCGTCATTAACCGATAACAATCAGCCTTTATGGATTGTAGACGGTGTGCCTTTTACCGATAACAACAGTTCTGATGCCTCTGCTTATGGCGGTTATGACCGAGGTGGCACATCTTTTGACCTGAACCCTGAGGATATCGAGTCAATATCTGTTCTTAAAGGTCCGAATGCAGCAGCCCTTTACGGTTCGCGTGCAGGTAATGGAGTTATCCTTGTCACGACAAAGAAAGGCAGCAGCAAGGCCGGATTTGGAGTAAGCTATTCAGGATCATTCACTTGGAGCCAAGTCGCAGGTTCAATCAAAATGCAGAAAATCTATGGTCAGGGATCCAATGGCACAATTCATTACGAAACAGACAGCGAAGGGAATCCACTGAAGATCAATGATACTGGCGCATTCGGTCCTAAGTTTGACGGCTCATTACAGCCTAACTACCTTGGGGAAATGATTCCATATGTTTATGACGGAGACAAACTTAAAGATTATTTCCGCACCGGTTTTTCGCAGTTCCATACCGTCGCATTGAGCAATATGACTGATAAAAGCAATTATCGTTTGTCTGTAGGCTTCAATGACAACAGCGGTCTTTTTGATGGAGAGAAACTGAAAAAACTGAACATTGATTTTTCAGCAGGCGCAACATTCAACAAATGGCTGAAAAGTGAAGGTAAAGTTTCTGTATCAAACACCAAAGCTGAAAACAGACCATACACCGGTCTGCTCGGAGAGGTCGGACAACTGCTCATGATTCCCGGTAATGTACGTCTCGAAGACCTAAAAACATATAGCAATGATATTCGTCCTCATGTTAACTGGTATGGACCCGATATGACGTATTCAAATCCATATTTCGTGCGTCATCGTCTTCAGAATTCCGACGAACGTTGGCGTGCATTTGGTTTTTATGGTCTTACCGTTACGTTCAATGACTGGATGCACCTTCAGGCAAAATACGCATTTGATTACTATCGTACCCGTATCGAAGAAACCGATTTGGGTCTTGCCATCAACGCCATATCCAATGGCACTACAACATGGCAGGAACAAATGATTGATGACAGCATGAACCGTTCGGAAATCAATCATTTTGAACAGAATATATCGGCTACTCTCATTGGCGACAAAAGCATCAACGACAACTGGCGCATAGGCTTCACTGCCGGCGGCAACATAATGTATCAAAAATATGAGCTTTTCGGTGCCTCTGTACAGAATATGCTGAACAAGGATAACTGGATATTTAATACCGGTAATAAACTGACTTCAGCAACAAACGACGGACATAACCGTGCCATGTACTCGGTATTCGCATCCGCTCAAATTGCTTTCAAGGAATTCCTGTCGCTTGATCTCACCGCACGTAACGACTGGTCTTCAACACTTCCAAGCAAGCATAATTCATTCTTCTATCCTTCAGCCAACCTCGGCTTTGTTATCACTGATTTTGCACGAAGAATGGGTAATGGGCTCCCGGATTGGATTACATTCGCCAAAGTTCGTTTGTCGGCAGCACAGGTAGGTAAAGATCCGGACCCATACAATTTGTATAACGTACGAATGTTTGAGTTCCAGATGGGCGACCGCAGACCCATTTCCAATACTATTAAGATGAATTCCAATCTAAAACCGGAAATCAAAACATCTTATGAGGTTGGTTTGGATATGAAATTCTTTGCCAATCGCCTGGGATTTGATTTCACATATTACAATTCCAACACCAAAAACCAAGCAATGCTTGTAGATGCCTCCGCACCTTGGACGCAACAATGGGTTAACGCCGGTCGTATCACAAACAAAGGTGTCGAGTTAATGGTTTACGGTACCCCGGTAATGACTAAAGACTTTACATTTAATCTGAGTGTAAACCTCGCGCATAACAAATCTATTGTCGATGAATTAGCCGATGGTGTGAACCGCATTTATTTCAATGGCGATCCAAATATGCCCGTTAAGGTAGGTGCTGTTCCCGGAGGTAAGCTTGGTGAAATATATGCCAACAATCTTATGAAACGTGATGCTGCGGGAAATGTTATTATCGGTACAAATGGCCTCCCTATGACAGAGACCGGAAACGGTAATCTTGAACAGTATCTCCTTGATCATCCTATAGGAAATATACAGCCTGACTTGCTCATGTCTGTTACCCCTTCTTTCAAATGGAAAAATCTGTCATTTTCAGCAATGTTCGATATGAAATTCGGAGGCGATATTGTCAGCGTGTCGGAAGGCATGGCAACTAAAAATGGTTTGTCTGAACGCACGGCCTATCGAGGCGAGTTTAAAGAACTCAATGGACTCAAAGATTACTACATGGTAGTTCCCGGAGTTAAAGAGGATGGTTCAGTGAATGATATTCCTGTCTCAGCTCAGCGCTATTATTCGACAATAGGCCTCTACAAGAGTGAAAGTGGTTATGCTGAAGAGTTTGTGCACGATGCATCGTATATTAAGCTCAAGGAACTCTCGGTAGGATATACCCTGCCGAAAAAATGGCTTAGCAAAACACCGTTCACAAATATTCGTGCAAGTTTTGTAGCGCGTAACCTTTGCTACCTCATGAAACATTGTCCAGGTAATCCGGAAGGAGGCTACGATACTTCCATGTTCTCTCAAGCTCTTGATTTCTTAGCAGTGCCATATACCCGCACTTATGGCTTTACTGTGAATGTTGAGTTCTGATCAAGTAATCTTTAATATTGAAATATCATATGAAATCAAATAGATTCATGGTTCTGGCTATGACATCCATCCTGCTCATTGGTGGAATGTCATCATGCTATGACCTTACTGAGTTGGGCGAAGATCCTTACGCCCTACCTAACAAAAACACAGAAGAAGGAGGCGACGGTCCGATAAATCCGGTAGGCGAATATGGAGATATTGATATCTCCTATGAAGTTACTGACCCGGAAGCGTTGGCGCAGATAAAAGACGATCTTGCCGCAGCTTCTGCAACATTCCGTAACTTCCTTTATGAAGGATACTACAACGATTATCAGATTACGACTAATCTGACTCATGATATCTATGCTGGATACACCGGCAATAACAAATCAAACTTTGTAGGTTCTGCTCCCGACTACAACTATGCCGACGGATGGAGCTCTTCTCGCTGGCGCCACTTCTATGTCGATCGTTGCAAGGAATATGCTTCATTGCTCCGTGCCTTCAAATTCAGTCCCAACCCGGAACGATACGTAAACCAGTATCACATCACACGTATCTATTTCGCATTTCTTGCGCTCGCAAATACAGATACCTATGGAGACATGCCATTCAAGATCTACGCATCAGTTCAGACTCCTGAGACCAATAATGTTCCTTATGACACTCAGGCAGATGTTTACGATGGCATGTTCCGAATGCTTAGGCAAGCCGTAGACGCAATAGATCCTGATGACGCATCGCAGTTTGTCATTGACACTGACGATATTTGTTATCATGGAGATGCAAAAAAATGGTTGCGCTTCGCAAATACTCTTCGTCTGCGACTGGCTTGTCGTATTTCAAACATCGATCCAGAAAGAGCCAGACAGGAAGCTCAAGATGCCTTGTCCAATAAATGGGGTCTGATGGAAAGCAATGATGATAACATGAAAACAGTTCCCCGTTACGCTCCTGTTGAAGCCGGGGGTATCAATGACGGTGGTCAGGAAAACGTATTGGCCATGTGTTCTGTCATGTATAACGGAGATTGTGTTATGGGTTGGGATTTAGAGAACTACTACCGTACACTTTCCACTGGTGGCTCAACCTACATAATAAAACAAGGTCGCAAAGATCAGATTGAAAAGATTATTGATCCCCGATGTCTGGTATGTTGGTATCGTACGGGGATGACAGCCAGTACACTTGCTGCCGGAGAAGAAAGCCTTCGAGAAGATTTCAAGGGTTGTCCAAAAGGATATGCAGAAGTTACGATGTTGGCTCCTAACCAGTTCTCTCTTACTCGTACAGCTAAAGATCCCGCAAAATCTAAATATCACGATCCGAAATCATGGTTCAATTGTGCGGAGCCTACCGTATGGCTTGGATATGCCGAAAGCCTCTTCCTCAGAGCCGAAGCAGCCCTGAGAGGTTGGGATAATGGGAATCCTGAAGAGTGGTATCGTCAAGGAGTTGAAGCCTCTCTGACATATTATGAAATAGAGGCTTCAGAAAAACAGAGTTATATTGATGGCCTTATAGCACTAAATGACGGAACATTCTCGTCTGGCAATAAAGAAAAGATGCTCGAAGCTATCATCACACAGAAATGGATGGCAGTATTTCCTAACGGCAATGAAGGATGGGCCGAATTCCGCCGCACAGACTATCCGAAACTTATGCTGCCGCTGAATAATGCATCTGGTGGTGATGTGCCGGAAGGCCATTTCATCAAACGTTTGCTTTATCCCAATTCCGAGAACTCAAACAAAGCGTTTACTGAAAGTGATCTTCCGTCTGTTAACTCTCAAGGTAAGCGTTTATGGTGGGATGTTTCGGATGATACTCCTAATAACTTCAATTCGGGCGCATCAATGCTTAATCGGTTGAAGTAATAATATAATCTTGCCGACAATGTATCTGTATGCGTTGCCGGAAAGATTTAAGTAAGATACAACATACCTTTAATTTAATAAACCAACAAATGAGATTTAAACATCAAATCTTGGCTACGGCCTGTGCTCTTACAGCCATAGCCAGCGGGTATGCTCAACAACCGTATGGCGGTTGTTGGTTTCCCGATGAAGTAATCAACTGGTCCGCTTCTACAGATGCAGATGCAAAATTCAACCGTTCTCGCATTCCCTTGCAAACCCGTATTGACAACAATGCCGGTCGTGGGCAAGTGGAAACAGCCACCATCACCAACAAGATGTGCTCGATGACTCCATCGCAGGGAGACAATAACTTCCTGGCATATCAGCCAACTTATTGGCAGTACATGGAGAAATTCATAAACTGGGGCGGCGCAGGGAATGAAGGTATATTCGTATTGCCGCCGGCCGGTACGATAGATGCCGCTCACTTGAACGGTGTCAAAATCCTCGGTACACTGTTCTTCATGCCTCGCACAATCGGTGGCCGTGACGGCTGGATTGAAGCTATGCTTACCAAAGATGAAAACGGCAAATATCCCTATGCAGTCAAAATGTATGAGATTGCCAGATACTTCGGTTTCGACGGCTGGTTCATTAACAAGGAACTTGATAATGGCAAACGCGTCAACGAATGGTCTGATTTCATCAAGTGTTTCAGCGAAACTGCAGATGCTGCCGGAGACACTTACATGGAAATCCAATGGTACGATGCGAGCGGGGATCCGACAATAAATATTCTCAAATCACACCGCAACACATCTCAGTTCCTTGAATACAACAGTACCGGTGATAAGAGCAGCTATGCTTCCCAACTTGGTTGTACAGCCGAGGACATCTACCATCGCCTGTATGCCGGCATTGAATGTTCACAGGCAGGTTTATACGGATTTTCCGTTCCTTCTGCCGGTTCGATAGCCCTGTTCACCCCCGAACAGCATACTTATAAGGTGCTGACTGATGGTCTATGGAGTGATCCGACAAATATTGTCGGCCAAAAGGCCTATGATATTCAGGCCGAAGTGTTCGAGCGTGAATATAACACATGGGCTGGCGGTTCCTCGTTCAGTGGCATCAGCTCAAAAGTGTCTGCAATGTCAACGATTTCCTCCATGCCGTTCACTTCATCATTCTCTGTCGGCCTTGGTAAGCATCGTTTTGTAAAAGGCGAAAAAATGAACACTCAGGATTGGAATGCCACTTCAGTTCAGAGTATCCTTCCCCACTGGCGCTCCAATGTCGACGGTATGACATTTGCCTATGATTATGATGACGCATATAATCATGGCAACTGTGTTAAGTTAACCGGCACACTCTCTGCCGGAAACCATACCTGGCGTCTATTCAAATCCAAGATTGCCGTCAGCAACGGTGGCGTCATTCGTCTGGTGTATAAAACAAATGGGGTAGCTCCATCTGTAAAAGTTTCCGACACAACACTCTCCGGAGCTAAGACATCCACTAACAATGGATGGACTGTCGCCGAGTATGACCTTGCCTCACTTAACGGTCAGACGATTTCCGAAATAGATCTCCTCATAAACGCTACCGCTGATAATAGCAACTATGAGCTTAAACTTGGCGAGCTTTCCGTTCTTCCGGCCAATTATAATCCTGCAGTATTGCCGGTCAAGGATATTGAGTTCAAAGGTAATCTCAATGATAAGGACGGCGATCTTCGTCTGAGCTGGAGTTATGACTATAACACGGATTTTGATCATTTTGATATCTTCGTGACAAACGCCAAAGGACGTAAGCTGGTAGGTCAGACTCGTGGCGAAGGCTTTTATGTACCGCGCTTCAGCCGCGAAGGGAATGAAAAATCCATTAAAGTGGAACTTGTGACAGTGATGAAGGATGGCAGTACCCAAGTCGCAAAATCTCAGGATATGGATTTCCATATCGCTGCGGCTCCTGTAATCTCAGTCACTCCAATGAAGAGTTATGCCAAGGTCGGCGAGGTTATTACACTCACAGCATCCGGTTCTGACAATCCGACAACCTATGCCTGGACCTTGCCTTCCTCTGTAAAACTGGTCAAAGGCGATTTGGCCGATGCGTCGATTCAGGTAGAAGCACTCGCAGAAGGACGTCAGAATATTACAGTAAAAGTAGGTAACTCATATGGAACCTCAACATTTAACGATATTGCTTTTGATGTATTCTCTGATGTAGCTTACAAAGAAGTTTACAATGCGGCAATCGGTAAAAACATCAGCTGTGGCCGCGCAGTGACCGGAAAAGCCGATTATCTTATTGATGGAGATTCAAAACCCTCGAATAAAGATTTCTGCTGGAGCGACATATCCACAAATCCCTATGTAATTGTCGACCTCAAGACGCCACATACTGTATACGACTTCGCAGTTTACGACAATCATTCTCTCATTAAGGGTGGCGAAGACAACATCGCCAACTATCGGATTCTTGTCAGCGACAATGGCTCTGAATGGAAAGAAATAGTTAATGCAACTAATGTCTCGGATGAGAATATCCATCGCGCTTATATTGTTCCCACCGTTGCCCGTTATGTGAAACTCCAGCCTTATTCCGACAAACGTTTCACCTGTCGTTTATATGAATTTGAAATCACTGCCCGTGATAATTCACGTATAACCATTGAAGCTCCTCATACAATCAACCTTGGACCCAAAGAAACTCAGACCATAACAGTCGCCTACAATATGAACGGGGAAGAGGCTGCTGATAATTTTGGGCTTTCGCTGTCGTCTGAAAGTTCTTATATCACATTCACAGAACCTAAGAACGATGGCAACGGTCACTTCACATTTGATGTGACTGCTGCTAAGAAGATTGGCAAAGCCGAGTTGACTGTAGCACTTCAAAATGGCGAAGCAAAACGCCAGACATTCATTGACTTCATTCTTGACAGTAAAGATGTCGCCAATTCCTTAAATGGAACTGAGGCAGAAATGAGAAAATTCAATGAAGACTATGTTGCCGGAGCCACATATGATTCTCAAAAAACCGGAAATCTTACTGACGGAGATACAACAACCGAAGGATTGACCGAAGAGATGTATGAGGACCCATGTATTTCGCGCAATGATTTATGGGCCGTATTCACCAATCCCCGTCGTTTCTCACTCGGTAAAGTCAAAGTCTTCATCCCAGCCGGTAACAAGGGAGTCAACTCGAACGATAAAGAAGGTTATGTCAATAATGCAATAAGCATCCGCACAAGTAACGACGGTCTGAATTGGAACATCGTGGAGAGTTTTGATAATCTCAAGGATGTATCTGAATTGACCTGCTACCTGCCCGAAGCTGATCCGTTTACATATCTTGCAGTAGTGTGTGATGTCAACACCTATTTCTATCCGTCACTGGCCGAAGTAGAAGCATATGCCCAGCTTGAAGCCGACGGCCCCAAAGTAGTGCCTGTAGCTATTGCCAACGGCTTTACCCACGACATCATTGCCGAGGAAAGACCCGTAGAGGATCATGCAGAACTCGAATTCAGCTATGGCTGCTTCTATACTTCTAATGTTAACAACGATTTTGCAATCTCGTCGCCCGACAGCCGTATCATCGTAACCAAGAAAGGTACAACTTTCGAGCTCGCTGATTACACTCAGAAAAACGTTCTTTTCGTTGAAAACAAGAACACCGACTACACTCTCGAATTTGTCGAGCCTATTCCTGCCGAAGAGATTTACGTTCTTTGCAACTGTACTTCGACACGTGAGATAACTGCTACTATCAAATATGAGGATGGCTCAGTTTCAGAAGAATTTATCATTGATGTACCTCGCAGTGATTACGATACTGACAATATCGACGAATTTGCGATAACCGACCTCAAAGTATTGGAAGATGAAACAACATTCGGGTATAAAAAACACGGTATGAATGAGGTTGCCATAAAGGCCAATGCTGAAAAGAATGCCGTTGCCGTGAACTTCCGCGCATCGAAGAGTCCTGAATTCTGGGTATTCGGTATCTCGGCGCTGGCCGACATGAACGGCTCGAAGATTCGTCTTACACCCTCTGTTGCCACTCTTAAAATAGCTCCTGAATCAACCGAGAATCTTGTCGTCACATACAACATGAACGGCGAAACACGCGAAGCCAACTTCAGCGCTGATGCAGAATTCGCAGGCGAGGGTGTCATTCTTGGAGAGATTACAGAAGATGAAGCCGCATGCACATTCACAGTTCCTGTGACTGCTCTTTCCGACAAGGGTAATGGTGAGATTACATTTACTGTTACCAACGGCGAGTTTGCAAAAGTATGCAAAGTGAAGGTTTCTGTGGAAAAACCGTCTGAATTTACCGGTTGGAAACATGACGTAATTGCAGAGTCCACTCCCTCGAATGAATTTACCACCAAATACCTTGATGAAGATGGTTGGGTACTCTATACCTCAACCGTTAAGGAAGAGGGCGCAGTTGCCGGTGACGATCGCACAATTGTAACCTCTAAAGGAACTGTATTCACACTTGAACCTTACGATGCCCCCAATGCGCTTCGTCTTGATGCGTACGATGATCCTGCAGAGCTTACAGCAGTTAAACCCAGCTTATGTGAACGACTCCACATCCTTGCAATCTCAGCTAACGGCGATTGTGATGTAGAAGTTACAGTTGGATATGAAGACGGTAGCACCGACGAGCCTCAGACTATTACAATTCAGGACTGGTATGGGGATGCTACAGGTACCGCACTCCATGGTTTCGATCGTATATTTGCGAGCAACAGCAGCTGGAGCCATGTTGTAGATGATTTCGACGGTCAGAACAACTTCCGTCTCTTCGAATTCGCTATTAATCTTGATGCTACCAAGAAATTCCAGAAAGTAAGTTTCCAGCATAGCACGAACCGCACATATCCTACAATTCTTGCTCTTGCCAAGGAAGAGAAAACATCCGGAATAGACTCCATTGAATCTGATGGCGACAAGACTATCGAGGCTGTTTACAATATCCAGGGTATTCAGGTCAAGAATCCGAAATCAGGTCTGTACATTGTCCGTTATTCCGACGGCAGCACACGAAAGGTCATTATCAAATGATATTTTCCTGAAATAAGCGCGATTTATAAGTAAAAATGAGCCGGTGTTCAACATTCAAGGACACCGGTTCTTTTTTTAAAATGCGTAAGTAGTTGTTTAGGTATGCGTGTTTCTCTAAATAGCAAAATGATCTTAAACCATAATTAACCAATATTATACCATTTATGAAATTCAGGCTTTACCTTATTTCGGCTTTGTTGGCGGCTGCCACAAGCCTGGGTCTGAGCGCACAACAGCCTTATGGCGGTTGCTGGCATCCACGCGATATCAAGAGCTGGTCGCCGGAGAATGACCCTGTAGCAAAATTCAATCGTTCACGTGTACCTCTTGCAAGGCGTTTTCAAGAACCTGAGCTGATGAAGGCTAATAATTCTCAGCACTATGAGGGTCAGATCTGCAACGCTACAATCCTTTTCAACATGTGTTCGCTCAGCCCCTCGCAGGGAGCTGACAATTTCATCGGCTATCAGCCTACCTACTGGCAATATATGGACAAACTCGTCTATTGGGCCGGTTCTGCATCAGAAGGTATTATCATTCCACCCCCCGCAGGCTCTATAGATGCCGCCCATCAGGCCGGTGTGAAAATACTGGGTCAGATTTTCTTCCCGCCAAAAGATTTCGGAGGAGACCCCGAATGGGTACAGGAAATCGTAGTCAAAGAGGATGGCAAATATCCTTATGCAAAAAAACTTTACGAGATTGCCAAATACCTTGGATTTGATGGTTGGTTCATCAATCAGGAAACCAGTGGTTCCGGCGTGAAAAGCTCTACTTGGGCTGAATTTATCAAAGAATTCAACTCGTATGCCGATGCCGCCGGAGACACACAGATGGAAATTATGTACTATAACGCCCTTGGTGTTATCGACGCTTCCATCCTTAAATCGCATAAGAACACCTCGATGTTCCTTGAATACCGATCTGAGGGTGATTACCGCCATTTTGCCAAAGACTTAAATTGCACCGAGGCAGAAACTTTCAGCAAAATTTATGCCGGTGTGCAGTGTGTACGTTCAGGTCTCACAGGTTATCAGAATTCGCTTGACATAGCGTTCCCTGCCAGTGGACATGTAGGCTCGCTCGCACTCTTCTGCCCGGAAGAGCGCTCTTGGAAAGACAACGTCCGCAATCTTCTCGGAACACCCGATGACAACGGTGAAAAAGCTTATGCAGCCATCAGACAGACATTCGAAAATGAAGAGCAAGCTTGGGTAAACACTGCCGGCGACCCCTCTACAGGCGGTAACAGCAGCTGGACCGGCATTTCAGGTGCTGTCCTTGAACGCTCGGCAATTACTTCCATGCCTTTTGTCAGCAACATGTGTGTTGGTGTTGGCAAGCATCGCTTTGTCAATGGCGAGAAACAGGGAACGCAGGACTGGTATCACAGCGGTGTTCAGAGTGTGCTTCCCACATGGCGATGGTGGATTGAAAACAGAGGCAACCTCAAAGTCTCTATTGACGGGGACGACGCCTACAATCATGGTTCATCGTTCAAGATTTCCGGCAATCTCAGTGGCAAAGCCCTTATGCGCCTTTACAAGACTATGATTCCCGTTGAGAACGGCGGTATCGTACGCGTCGTGTTCAAAGGTGCCGATACCCCCGAGCTTAAGCTCTCTACCGCATCTTCAGTAGCTCCTGACGTTACTCTTTCCGCAGCCAACACCTCTAAGAAAAACGGATGGACTGTAGCCGAATATGACCTTTCATCTTTAAAAGGCAAAACAATATATATGGTGGCTCTGAATCTCATCGGTTCAGGAGCGTTCAATATGAATCTCGGTCAGCTGGCAATTCTTCCCGGTTCATACGCCCCCGCAACTATTGCGGTAGACAATATGCAGCTTTCACACCGCCTTGATGAAAACGGCGGCGATATCCGCGTGACATGGGATTTCGATTGGAACGATGATTTTGACCATTTCGACATTTATATTACAACAGCTTCAGGTCGTAAATTAATTGGACAGACACGCGATGAAGCTTTTTATATACCTACGCTGGCACGCGAAGGCAGCGAAGATGCAGTGAAAGTTGAAGTTGTTCCTGTGACCAAGGATATGGCACAGCATACTCCCGTCAGCGCTTCGGCCGAATATCCAAAACCCGGAGCTCCCATCGTAAGCCTTAAACTCAGCAAGAGCTGTGTGAAAGTTGGCGAGACCGTTACTATTACAGCCTTCGGAACCGGTTCTCCCACAGCCTGGAACTGGACCCTTCCTGAAACACTTGAACTTGTTGAGGGCAATCTTACCGATAATGTTATTACTGTCAAAGCCCTCGCCGAAGGTACTCAGAAAGTTACCGTAGAGTCGACCAATACACTTGGTACATCGTCTACAGGTTTCGAAGCGATTGATGTGGTTAGCGACAATAATTACAGCAGTCTGCACAATATCGCTCTCCATAAAAAAATCTATAGCTACAGCGGTTGTACCAATTCAAAGGAAACCCCTGAAAATCTTATTGATGGCATTACCAACCCAAGCAACACTTCTCAGAAGTGGTGTAATGTATCGCCCGACAACTGGGTAGTCATCGACTGTCAGAGCCTGTACCGTATTTATGGTTTCAAGATTTATGACTGTAAAGCCGGTCCTGAGAACGCCGAGAATATACGCGACTACACCATTGAGATATCATCTGACTGCAAGAACTGGACGAAGGTTGTAGACGAGAAAGACAAGAGCTCGGTAAATATCAAGGAAGATTATATTGTCCCCACAATGGGACGTTATATCCGCTTCTCTCCCTCTGTCAGCGGCACGCTGCGCGTTTGGGAATTCGAGGCTTACGGTATCGACAACGTGAAGATGACTATCGATGTCAATCCCACCGAGCTCAAAGTCAATTCAGGCGATACAAAATATATCGAAGTAAATTACAGCCTCAACGGTGACGACCGCGATCCCTCTTTCACTTGCAATGTCATTGGTGGCGACAATGTGGAAATCGGTGACATTACCGAGGATATGCAGGCTCATAAGTTTGTAATTCCCGTTACCGGCGGCGAACTCATGGGAGAATCCGATATTCTTATCACTGTTTCCAACGGTGCAGCCTATAAGGAGGCCGGAGTAAAAGTGTATATCGACAATGAAAGCCGTCCTAACATCCTTGCAGGACTTGACGCAAAATTGCGCCACTACAAGGAAGACTATTCCACGACTGCAGCTTTCGATGAGACAACCGTGTCGACTCTTACCGACGGAAATACAGTTAAAGAGGCCTGCGAAAGCATAGAAAACCCGTCAAGCCACACCGATGACTTCTGGGCTATATTTGAGGCTCCCGAAATATGGCATCTTTCAAAGGTCAAAGTATATATCCCCGAGAATAACCGTGGCGAAAATGACAACGGTAACGAGGGTAATATAAACAATACCATTTCTATTGCTGTTGGCAACTCGCTGGATAAGATGACACGTGTTAAAACGTTCGAAAACCTCAGCGATATTAGCGAACTCGAATTCATCTTCCCCGAGTATCAGGATGCCAAATATCTGGCTATAATTTGCGACCTCAATCCTTTCTTCTATCCTTCTCTCGCCGAAGTCGAGGCCTATGAGCAGGTTGAGAGTGCAGTACCTGTATGCGTTCCGCTTGAAGTTACAGGCTGGACTGACGATGTTATTGCCGAGGGTCTCCCCTCAAAGTCTTATGTAACCGGTCAGGTCGACAGTGATAATTACTGGAGTCTCTACACTCCCGCAGTGCAAGAAAAAGGTGCTATTGCCGGTGACGACCGCATGGTTCATTCAGTAAGTGGTCTTAAATATCAACTCCAGCCCTATGAACAGAAGAACTCAGTCACCCTACGTGAGCGTTACGATGTTGCCATATTGACATTAAAAACTCCCGTACTTTGCCAGAAATTCCACTTGCTGGCGTTCTCAGGCGACGATTATCAAGCTGCCATTAATGTAACTCCTATCTTTGAAGATGATAGTGAAGGAGAGGAGAAATATTACAGTTTGAGCAGATGGGATCGTACAGACGATTATGCTATCGGCAAAACTTTCGGCGTGGTATTCAGCGGAAAAACAGACCGTTATCAGACAACTGAAGACGAAATTGATGATAATGATCACTTCCTTAGAGAGAAAACTTATTCTTTCGATGTGAATAACACAAAGAAACTGAAAGCAATTAAAATCGAATCAGACAAGTGGTATGTTGCCAATATTCTGGCAGTTTCCGGAACCGGTCTTCCTTCTGAAATGTCGGGTATAGAAGAAATAGTCATTACTCCTGAAGAAGATGATGCTATTCCTGTAGCATACTACAATATCCAAGGTATCGAAGTAAAGAATCCGTCTTCAGGCTTTTACATCGTACGCTACTCTAACGGAACAACTAAGAAAATTGTGATTAAATAAAATTAGGTAAGAATAGGTAAAATAGATTGTTTCAGCGCGATTAAGTTGCGCTAATAGTTCAAAGATGCGGGAATGGTGCTTGGTATTCACCATTCCCGCTTTATATTAATAACAAATGAAATGATTGAAAGTATTAACTGAAGTGCACCTTTGTGAGGATGCGGGCAGGTTATAATTCTACATTGCGAATTGCATCAACAACAATCGGGTATTTATAGAGTTATTTTGCAATACAAACCACATATAATTAGGTAAATATACGCTACTTATTATACAATTAACAAATAAACGAAAATCTAAAAATAGGTCATAATTAATTGATTTATAATATGGGAGTTATAGTTGTAATGCTCCATGACTACAATAGAGTATTCTCATATTAATGCCCATAATAGGTATGAAGATGTTCCTACGGGCTCATATAATACATAATAATCATATAATTATAAATGATGAATGACGTACTAATAGTGAGTCACAACGAAGTCGAATGTAAAGGTATATCCGACATGTTGGCAAAAAATGGGTGTCGCCCCATTTTTGCCAAAAGTTGTCCTGATGCCAAAGAAAAGGTTACAGGGCTTTCGCCGGGTGCAGTAATTATTACTGACATGACCTATTTAAATGGGTCGGCACAAGATTTAATCAGTTGGCAGAGACATATGGGATATTGTTTCCCCGTTGTTGTCATCGTGGATAATCTAAACACGCATGATTTATTGAAACTCATTCGCCATTACTGAGCGTTTTGGATTTGTAACACAGCACTTTAATGGTTTCGTTCATTTGGTTTACTGGTTTACATCTCGGTTTACAGAAGATGTGAAACTGTGCTGTAATCGGAAGTATATAAAAGAAAACAAGCAATCAGATTTTTCATCTAACTGCTTGATTTTCAGTGCTTTACCGGTGATCCGCCTGGGGCTCGAACCCAGGACCCCAACATTAAAAGTGTTGTGCTCTACCAGCTGAGCTAGCGAATCAGGGTGCGTTTAAAAAGGTACTTGCTTCTGTCTGTATGCAAGGTTTATCCCCTAAAAGCGATGCAAAGGTAGGCAGTTTTTTTTAAATGCGCAAGAGATGGCGCAATTTTTTTTATCAATGTGGAGAATTTAGTGCTGAAATCATGATCCTACTCTCAACTGGCAAGCCTACTCTCAACTGGCAAGTGCAAAATTAGCGATTGGCCGGAAGAAAACATTCTTAGGCGAGTAGAAATTAAGCTTTTTACGGGGGCGTCGGTTTATTTTATACTGTATTCTACGGATGAAGGCATCCGTCCAGGTTGAAGAGTCGGTACCTTTTGATATGCATCGATGTTGGAATATGGTTATGCTGTTGCAATACATGGCGGACACAAAATCCCGAATGATATTTCCGGATAAAATCCAATACTGTTTACTTAAGAATTTTTGCCATTCAAAGCACTATTGAAAATCAGATTTTTAGATAGTAAAAAGTCGTTTATCAGACTTAAATAAACGGCATTAGGACAAGCCCCTGATATATAACAATGACAGGAGATAAAATGCGCCGAATGGTGTGGCAATGGTGTGGACGGGTCGGGATAATGGCCGTCGATATATGCCAAAGTTCTGTAACTTGCGTCAATTAGCGGCCGATAATGCAATGGAAATTGTACATATTCCTTTTGCACCCCGTTAATATCTGGATTATAAATTAATTATTATGGCATCAGTAAAAGCTAAATTTCGTTTGCTTTCTGCATCAGGTCATGAAGGCGCAGTGTATTATCAGATAATCCATGAACGCAAAATCAGGCATGTGTCAACTCCCTACCGGTTGTCGCGTGAGGAATGGCGCGCCTGTTTTTCCATGGTGTCCCAGTGGCAAAGGGAAGTGTTGTCGGTGCGGATTGTGTCGATTTGCCATCTCATCAGTACGGACGTGGAACGGATTAAGCGGATAGCGGCAGAGATGAATAGGCGTGGCGTTCATTTCACGGCGGATGAAATGGTGGAGGAGTATCATCAGTATGTCAGGCGGTATTCGTTGTTCAATTTCATGCAATCCATTATAATGTCGTTGAGGGTGAGGGAAAGGCTGCGTACTGCCGAGACCTATGCTGCCGCACTTGCGAGTTTCCGCCGGTTCAGGAATGGGGAAGATATTGTAATTGACGCCATAAATGCCGATATTGTTGAGGATTACGAGGCATATCTGAAATTCAGAGGTGTCACCCCAAATACCACATCGTTCTATATGCGCATATTGCGAGCCGTGTACAATAGGGCTGTGGAGAGCGGAGCCGTGGAGCAGTGCCATCCATTCCGGCATGTATACACCGGGGTGGGTAAAACTGCCAAACGGGCCTTGTCGCTGTCGGTGATACGCAAAATAAAGCTGCTCGACCTGTCGGCTTTGCCTCAGGCTGACTATGCACGCGACATGTTCATGATGAGTTTTTATTTCCGTGGGATGAGTTTCATTGATATGGCATTTTTGCGCAAGACCGACCTTCGGTGCGGTTATATCACTTACCGGCGCCGTAAGACTGGACAAACTCTGGTGATAAAATGGACTGCCGACATGCAGGAGATTCTTGACAAGTATGCTATGAATCCTACCGAATATTTATTGCCGATAATCATAAGCAACGGTGTGGCAGACCGTGTAGCATACCTTAGAGCCGGAAATCATATAAATTATCAGTTAAAGAAAATTGCTGTCATGGTGGGCGTCACGGTGCCTCTGACAATGTATTGCGCGCGCCACAGCTGGGCATCGGCAGCACGCGCCAAAGGTGTGCCAGTGAGCATAATAAGCGAGGGGATGGGGCATGATTCAGAGGCCACTACGCGCATCTATCTCGAAGCGCTCGACACATCGTCCGTCGACAAGGCCAATGACAAGATTCTAAGATCCCTGTGAATCAGTGTCTGAATATACCGGCAGACCGGTATGGCTGCCACCATCTCTCCGTGCGTCGATGGGATGCCGGCATGGTGGTAATGGCAGTTTAAAACTTAAGCGATGTTAAATGTTCCATTCAGACTGAAACAGGCATACGTCGTTGTTGTTTTACAGGTATATCTGATATTATAACTAACACATAAAATTTACGCATATGAATTATTCAGAGATAATCAATTCTAACCCTGTGGCGCTTGTTGAATTTTATGCATCCTGGTGCCCTCACTGCAAACGCATGATGCCCGTGGTGGAACAGGTGAAAGAGCTGCTTGCCGGCAAAGTGAATGTCTATCAGTTTGATATAGACGAGAACGAGGAACTTTCCGACCGTGAGGGCGTCAAGACCATTCCTACATTTATCATCTATCGCGACGGGAAGGAGCAATGGCGCCAGTCGGGAGAAATGGACGGTCAGGTGCTTCTGGGCAAAGTGGAGCAATATCTGTAACTGCTGATTTATGGGTCAGGCTAAAAAGCATACGATTTTCACCGATTTTCTGCAGGTTCTCGGGGCGCCGCACACCGGCGGTTACTCCGACAGCCTGTTTGAGGCCATGCCATTCAAGACCCTGTTCGGGCTGTCGAAGCTTCTGCAGCAGTACGGCATAGAGAGTCAGGGCGTGCAATTGGCCGACAAGACGGAAATCCACAGGATAGACGCCCCGTTTCTTGCCTCAACCCAAGGTGGATTCGTCATAGTCACCGGCCAAACTCCTGAATCTGTCACCTATATCACCGACGGTGTCACCGAGACTATCGAGACCGCTGAATTTCTCAAGGCATGGAACGGTGTGGCCTTCATGGCCTATCCCGCACCGGGTTCCATCGAGCCGCATTATGCATTGCACCGGCGCACCGACCTGTTCAATCAGGCAAAACGCTGGATGCTGTGGGGTGGTGCGGTGGCATTGTTCCTCTATCTGTTCATAAGCAATGGATTGTATCGGTACGTATCCACTGTGTTGCTCGCCCTTTTCGACATGGCCGGATTGTACCTCACATATTTGCTGCTCCAGAAATCCCTTAAAATCGAGAATGCCGCCGCCGACCTTTTCTGTGGCGTGCTGCAGAAAGGTGGCTGCGACAGTATTTTGGAACTGAAGGCATCGAAGTTCTTCGGCATATTCAGCTGGAGCGAAGTGGGATTCACCTATTTTTCCGTCAGCCTGTTGGCATTGCTGATGTTTCCGCAGTGGATCTGCTATCTTGCTTTGTGCAATGTCTGCTGCCTGCCGTTCACCTTCTGGAGCATATGGTATCAGCGATTCAGGGCGCACAAATGGTGCACACTTTGTGTGAGCGTGCAGGCCACGCTGTGGCTGTTGTTCTTCTGTTATCTGGGTGGAGGTTGGTTCCGCGGGGTTTTCCCGCTGCGGATAGAATTCTTTGTCCTCGGGATGACGTATGTGACTGTACTGATGGCATTGAACCGCATCATGCCCATGTTCGATCATTCAATTTCAAATGACAACGATGAAACGGATACACAGACCCACGCTTGAAAGCGCACGTGTGCTGTCGGCCCTGGAGCTTAACAACTACCGCTTTTCGGGCAAGCACACCGTGCTTACCCCCGAACTGCTGGAAAAGATGGCGGCTTCGGCGCAGCGAAAAAAAGTGGCATCAGCCGTCGGAAATGATAACGACACCGTCCGGTGAGCGGTTACCGGTTGCTGACAATTTTGCCTGTGGCCGCATCGAAAGCAATACTGCCGTTACGGAACAGTTGTTCGATATGCCCGCTCCGGCGCATGTCGTCGGCAGACATGCAATGCAATGCCGGTGAGTCGATGAGCGCGATATTGTCGGCAAGCGAAAGGGCTATGTCAAGTTCATGTGTGGAGAATAGAATGCACTTACCCTCCTGATGGGCCAACCCCGCCAGGAGGGTACACAGTTCGTAACGGTTAGGCATGTCGAGAAACGATGTGGGCTCGTCGAGCAGGATTACCGGGGTAGCTTGGGCCAATGCGCGCGCAATCATGATGCGCTGGCATTCGCCGTCGCTCATGGTGTCCATCGTGCGCCGGGCATAAGAGGCCATACCTACGGCTTCAAGCGATTTTTCTACAATCTCCCGGTCAGAGGGCTGCATGCGGCCAATCCAGTTGGTGTAGGGCGCACGTCCCATGGCCACCACATCTTCGCATCGCAGATTGGCTATACGCGTGCGTCCGGTGGTGACAAACGCCAGCTGTCGTGCCATATGCTGTGCCTGCAGCGTGCGGACGTTTTTCCCGTTTATCAGAATTTCGCCGGAATAATGGCTGTTCAGTCCGGCGATGGCTTTGAGCAACGTGGATTTTCCCGCACCGTTTCTGCCGATGAGTGCCGTAAGTCTGCGCTCCCTTATGGTGGCGTTCACCTCACGGAGCAGCATATTGTCGCCGTAGCCTATGGAAAAATCGCGGAGTTTAATCATTGTGACGGTCATTTATTGCGAAGCACCACCCACACAACCACCGGGATTCCCAGCAGGGCTGTAATGGCGTTGATCGGCAGAGTGAAAAGTTTTGATATTATGTCGCAGAGCAGCAGCACGGCACCTCCGGCAAGAGCAGTGGCCGGAATGAGCACGCGGTGGTCGCTGTCGCGCATAAGCATGCGTGCCACATGCGGCATGGCGAGGCCGATGAAACCGATCGGGCCGCAGAATGCCGTTACAGTTCCGGCCAGCAGAGTGGTCGACAGGAAGAGCAGCAGGCGCGAACGTCTCAGGTTCAGCCCCATGGTGACAGCATATTCCTCACCGAAAAGCAGCAGGTTCAACGGCTTGATGGTGGCCACCGCCAGTATAAGGCCCACTACCACTGCCGGAGCCAGCACTGCGAGCTGGGTGCCGGTGACATCGCCGAGCGATCCCATTGTCCATATCACGAATGCCTTCAGCGATTCCTCCTCGCTCAGATACTGCAATATCTGCACTACAGCCCCGACACCAGAGGAGAACATCATGCCGAGAATCAAGATTACCATTATGTCCTTTATCCGGTGACCTACGGAGGCAATTACAATCAGCACTGCCGCGGCGCCTACCCATGCCGCACCGGCAATACCGACCGACGAACTCATTCCGGCAAGCACTACCAGCGCCACACCGAGGCTGGCACCGGAGCTTATGCCCAGAACGTAGGGGCCGGCCAGCGGATTGCGGAACAGTGTCTGCATCTGCAGACCGCTCACCGAGAGTGCCGCACCGGTGAGCAAAGCCACCACGGCCTTGATCAGGCGTATGTTGCGCACAATGAATGCTGTGGCATCGGGGCAGTCACCGTCGGTAAGAGCCGCCCACACGTCGGCAACGGGGATGCTGACCGCACCGACGGAGAGATCCACACAGAACAGCACGGCGGTAAGCACCGACAGCATTATGAAAAGACAGGGGGTGATGCGTTTGGCCGACATGGACAGAATCATTTAAGTTGTTTGTAGTAGACCAGCTCCTCATCCACGAGTTCAGGATGGAAAATTTTTACCAGATCGCGCAGCAGAATGTCGGGATTGACAATGCCCGACTCGTAAAAGTCGTTTCCTCCGGCTGCATTGGTCCGTTTCGTGTTGTTGAACACCATACCGTCGGCCACACATTTTGTGGCTGCCATACGCGGACACGCAGCCTTGAGCTCGTCGAGTGTCGTGACGTTTCCGGAATTGAGCCATACATCGGCCTGCGACGTGAGCAGGTAAGCTTCTTCCATGTCTATGGGCTTTGAAGAGTTACCGGTGTTGGTCTTATAGAGATAATCTCCACCGGCATCAGTCAGCAGTCTTACAAAATAGCTGTTCTTGGGCGGCATGAACCACGAGCTTCCATAGGGTGCATTGAGCATGACCTTGGGGGAGGGGAGAGCCTTGTCGGCCACCATCTGTTTCAATGCATTGTAGCGTTCGGGAATACCTGCAAACCGCTCTTCTCCCTTTTGTCTGTTGCCGGTCACTTCAGCCAAAGCCACAAGCCATTCGGCTTTTCCCAGCGGCGATTCCTCAAGGTAATCGCCCACGTACATGTAAGGGATGTGGAGCTCGGCAAGTTTCCGTTCCATGGGGTTGGCTCCGGTTACGCCATACAGCAGCACAATGTCCGGGCGCAGCGACATCAACAGCTCATAATTCACGTTACCTTCATATCCCACATCACCCATACTGTCGCGGTGGGCCTGAACATAGGGATTCGACACGTAGTCCAGACTGGAGCCGCCGACAACCCGGCTCACTTCACCTATGGCATCAAGCATGGCTATGTGTGTCGACGACATGGCCACTATCCTGCGGGCATCCCCTTCAAGCACCTGGCCATCGAATCCGTCGGGAGCCTGCTCCCCGTCGCGGGCAATAAACAGCTTTGTGCACACGCTGTCGGCCCCTTGCCAGGGATTCCGTACCGTAAGTATGACGCTCTTGCTCCCTTCGGCACCTTTTATGTCGAATCCGGATGCATACGTCGGGGTGTATAGCGGCACGTTGAAATTGTCGGATGTGGATTTGCTTTTATGGCATCCGGCGAGAAGCAATGCCAGCAGAAGGGTGAGAGCTGTTGTTATTGTTGATTTCATATTGAGGTACACTTTGTTTCCGGGTAGTAATGTCAGAGATCTGTATCGACAGTCTTTTTACGTCCGGAAAGGAATTTCGGCGTGATACCGATGAAAAATTCAAAATTGATTCCGGGCATCGGACGGGATAGCACGGAGAGATAGTCTTCGTTGAAAAGATTGTTGACGGCAAGTTTGAGTTGCACGTCGATTGGGCGGAATGTCAGATTCTTTTCGAGCGAGACGTTGCTCATGAAGTATTTCGGCAGGTAGCCGGACAGCGTGCGGTCGTTGCTCGACATGGTGAAACGTTCCGAATAGTACGCCCATTTGTATAGGAACGCCCACGAACGCCATGTCAGGCGCCCTGTCACCGAGGCTGAATGCCTTGGCACATAGGGGAGCTGTTTTCCCACCGACTGGTCCGCCGCCGACATCTTTTCTCCCCGGTTGATGGACGGCGTCCATGAATAGGAGCCTGTTATGTCGAACACCCACTCATTCACCGGTTCGAAAGCAAGGTTAAGGCGGCTCTCCACCCCATAGGCATGCACGCTTTTTACATTGCGCGGCGAGAAAAATCCCTTGGTTGTGGGTAACCATATTATCCAGTCGTCGATGTATGAATCGAACCACGTGACGCTGCCGTCAATCGAGAACGGCACAGGTGCAGATCCGCCGGTGGTGAAGCTCACGCCTGCGTCGTATGTCCATCCGCTTTCATTTTTCAGGTCAGGGTTGCCGCCCGGGAGGAAATATAGGTCGTTGAGTGTCGGGAATTTGTGATTGCGCGACACGGAGGCTTTCATCGTCACGTTCCCTTTGCGTGAAACAAGGCAGTCGATAAAGAATGCCGGAATCACAGGCGCCCACTGCGAGCCGAACATATCCTCACGAAAAACGGCCGACAATCCGATGCGGTCGGTGGGCTGCCATTTGGCCGATACGGAGCCGGACAGCTCCACCCGTCCCTTGTCGTAGCCGATTATGGCCCTCTCGCCATCCTGCAGGATTATGTTCTTGTCCTCCGACCGCACAAAGTGCTGGTGAAACGACACATTCGCAGTGAAGTACCATCGGCGTGTGGGGCTGTATTCCCCTTCGGCCTGACCGTAGAATGTGTTGACTCGGCTGCGGGAGCGTGTCATCTGCGCCCAGTTGCCGGGAGCGGTCTCGCGGCTGTAGTCATACGCCATCTTTGTATGCACGTAACCTCCGCGCAGACCGGTTTTCCAGCGCGACCTGTTGTGGTCCCACGAGAGGACGCCGCGGAAGGTCTGTTCCCGCTGCCGGTTTTCAAAGTCGGTCTCGTCGCCGTAGTCGGTGGTAAGCATCGGCAGCTCGCGGTTGGAGTTCACATACCAGGCGTTCAGTCCGAAACGGTCGCCACGGTTGGTGTTGTAGTACACTTCCTGCAGCAGGTGGAAATCCTTGAAGGCGCCCGAGCGGTTGCGTTCCGTAGGATGGTATTGGGCGATTATGTTATGGTTGTCGTCGTAAATGTTGATTTTTTTGTCGTGGTTGGTGTACTTGAAATCGTTGGGTGAGGAGGAATACACGGCCCTGGTCGACACGCTCCAGTGGTCATCGCCGAAGGTGAAGCGGCCAAACTCGTCGAATGTGCTGAACGACCCGATGCCCTGCACATATTGTGCGTTGATGCCTTCGGCCACGTCGGCCGTGGTGCCGAGTTTCACGAGGCCGCCGAGGCCACCTCCGGTCTCGTTGACGCCCGAAGTGCCGTGCAGCAGTGAAGCGCGGTCAATGAAGTAGGAGGGGATGGTGGAGAAATCGGTCATGCCGAGCATAGGGTTGTTTATGCGCATGCCGTTCCACGTTACCTGCGTATGGCTTGGCGATGTCCCGCGGAATGCCACCGTGGAGAGTGTGGCGCGTCCGTAGCTTTTCACGAACACCGAAGAATTGTAGGTCAGGATGTCGGCCATCGACAGGGCGATGTTTTCTTTGAGTGCAAGCGAATCGAATGTGGTTTTCTGCACACCGATCTCTTTCATGGGGCGTTTGGCGCTGACCACCACCTCTCTCAGTCTGTGTGTCCGTCGGGTCATGTCCTGAGCCACTGTCGGGATGCATGATGCACAATGCACGATGATAATAATGCACGATGCACGATGCACGATGCACGATGCACGATGCACAATGCACGATGCACGATGCACGATGCACGATGCACGATGCACAATGCACGATGCCATGCTGTGACGCAGCTTGTTCGTGTTCAGTAAATGCGGAAATCGAGATAAAAACATCGCAGTCTGTATTGGTGCCGTCATCGGCCTTGAAAGGTTGATTTCACGATGGCTGTTAAAATGCGAATGATGCGCTTGCAATCTTCCATCATGCTTTCGAATCCTTCAGTTGAGAGATAATCAGTTTCAAAAAGCAATTCGAGCCAATATTCCGACTCGCTTGCTTCTTTCAGGGCTATATTCATTTTCGTCCCAAAATCAGCTTTACTTTGCCCACGTAAGGCCTCCTTAACATTTGCCCCAATGCTGGTGCCGCTACGGAGCAGCTGTTTGCATAACACGAACTCCCGTTTATTCTCGGTAAGATGCTGATAAAGCTTTATGCATCTGATTGCAAAGGCTTTGCTTTCAACCGCAATCAGGTTATCGTTATCCTCTTTCATTACATCATATTATTAATCGTGCATCGTGCATTGTGCATTATGAATCATTTAACTTTCCAGCAGAATGAGCCGGGGGTTATTCCGGCATAGAATTCATCGATAGGCTTACCTTCGGCTGAGTAACGATAGATGATGCCCTGCTGCTGGTAGTCGATGGCGTCGGCAATATACACATCGCCGTTGTATGGGCTGACAGTCAAGGCGTAGTATCTGGTGTCGTGGCTTTTTATGAATGGCCGCACGGGTAGGCGGTTTGATGTTACGTCCATTTGCCACACATCATTGTTTATCCAGTAGAGCATGTCGCGGGTGCCGTTAAGCTGCAGCGATAATGGAGTGGAGCCGAGCTTGAAACGGAATTTGTGCTCTATGGCGAATGTCTCGGCATCAATTTTAAACAGAGCCGGGGCCTCGTAACCGTAGGGTGAGTCCTCATACCCTCCATCGGTCAGTACCCACAGCTTGCTGTAGCAGTCGAGGGCCATTGATTCGGGCTGTATGCCTACAGTAAGTTCATCCACCACGCGGTCGGTTTCAGTGTCGATTTTTATTATGCGGTTCTGATAACTCCAGCAGTTGCAGAACACATATTTGCCGTACTGCACCATCTGCTCGGTGGAGCCGTTGCCCATCTCCATCCCTGGCACGGTGATGTATCCTGTTACCGAATAGGTGGTGGGATTGACTATGAATATCCTGTTGTCCCACAGTTGGCTTACGTAGGCTTTCTGATTGCTGATGAAATGGATGTAGCGTGGAGAGGTGAGATTCTCGATGCGTCCAAGTTCCTTGAACGTGTCGGGGTCGATGGCAAAAATAACATGCGAGTTGTTCACGACTAACCATCCCTTGCCGTTATATATGGTCATGGAGTGGGCCACATCGCCAAGCTTCATGCCGTTGGCTCGGTAGAACACCTCGTTTTCCACGGTATTGGTTGCTGGATCGTAGTAGGAGAGGGTGGCGTTGCCGTATTGGAAGTTCCCTTCGTTCGTAATGAAAAGGCCGTCGCCGCTTGCGGTGAGATCTTCGTCAATAGAGCCGTAGTCCCATTCCATGCAGCTCTGAAACAGAGCTGCAATGGACAGGACGGCAGATAAAAAGAAAAATTTATATAATCTCATTTGTTGTATTCAATCTGAGTTGCAACTGCATTCAGGCCGTAGATGTAGGCTACTCCGCTATCGAGAGGTCCTGAAAACGGCATACCTCGGTGGAGATTTCGCCCAGGGCACCGCTTGTGGCCTGTACTGCCACCTGCACCTTCACAAAGTCGATGAAGGCCAGGTTGGCCGGTGTGCCGTCGGCGTACATGGCATTTGAAATGCGGAATCCTGTGCGCTGGCTGTCGCCGGGGGCGGCTTTGTCAAGGGCATCTGAACCCACATTATCGGCATATCCCCATTCATATGGCGCGTTGTTCCAGAAGCCCGTTGTGGGGTCTGCAGAGTTCTTTGCGGAAATGCGTGTGCCGTAAAGGGTGTAGCTGGAGGCGGAGATCCACGCGGGATAATAGTAATCCTGTTTATGAAGCAGCGGGAGATACTTCACCGTACCGGTGTTTCCCTCCGAATCCATCCATTCCACATCCATCCGGGGAGCTTCGGGACGGAAATATGTCACGTAATAATTCTGCAACGTGGTGCTTTTTCCGGTCTCGCTTCCTTTTAATTCATACCATTCGTCGTCGGGCAGTCCGTTGCCGTTAACGTCCTGCATCACCCACACTATGCCGGGTTCGTTGCTCCCGCCTTGTGCGTTGAGGAAGGCGTTTCCTGCAACGGCGAAATCATACTCGGCGCCGGATGCTACTATGCTGTGGTCGAACCCTACAATAATATACCCGCCGAATGCACCGAGTGATACCAGCTTTTCGCCGGCCAGACGGGATTCTGCCCATGCGTTGGCTGCTTCAAGGGTACTTTCGTTCCCCATCATCCATCCCGGGCTGTTTTCTCCGATGAACTGTCCGGGTGCAGGCGTCCACTCGAACACGCGGGTGGAGTAGGGGGAGCTGCTGCCGGTGCGGGGACGCAGTCGATTCTGTTCGGAGGCTTCGACGCACACCACTTTCACCTGTGCGGTGACGCACGTGGAGACTGCCCGCGAGACATTGCGTGTCACCGGAATCATGGCGGCATCTTCGCCGGTGGTGATATTTACCTCCACGGAGTATTCTCCGGCTCTGTCGGGCGTGAATTCAAACATTCTGTCGTGGCATCCGGCGTCCGTGCCGTCAACGCTCCATTCGTATTCCGGATTGTCGATGTTTTCAACCACAGGCTGCAGGAACACGGGGCGCCCGGCGAATGTGAAGCGCGTGGTGGATGTCTGGAAATAGGAGGATGGAAGGAACATGGCGCTGCATGGCAGCGATTCAACCACTTCCACATCAAATTCTTTCGTGGCGGCGCCATCTGCATTCTCAGCCACGACACGCACGCGGTAGATGCCGAGAGTGGCCTCATGGAAGGTGTAGGAAAGTCCGTCACAAACATGCACATCGTTCACGTACCAGTTTACGCTGAAGTCTTCGGTGTCGGCATGCTGGATGTCTGGCGTGAACTCGTAATCGGTGTTGGCGGCCACTTTCAGGTCATCGTCGGGAAGCCGCAGAGAGATTACCGGAGGTGTGAGTTCGAGCACATCAACGCGCAGCTCTTCCACGGCGATGCCTGCCGGGTTTTCGGCGGTGATTGTCACATAGAATTCGCCTTGTTCGTTCCATACGGCGGTCCATTCCGTTCCGTAGCACACTACGCGGCCGTCGATGGTCCATGTTATGGTGGCGTCGCCGATGTTGCTGAATTCAGGGGCGATGGTGAGTTCGTGCCCGATTTTTACGGTGTACACTCCGTATTCGCTGTCGAGCGCAATCACGGGTTTCAGTCCCGCTGCGTTCTCTATGACATCATCTTTGTTGCATGAGGATAATCCCGCTGCCAACAACAGGGTGAGCAGCAGACGTGTAAAACGGCTTATGAGGATTGAGTGTGAGGTGTGTGTGGCGATGTTTAAATGATGATGCATGGCCGGTGGTTGATGCGGAAGGCCGTGATTGCGTGTAACACCTCGTTTTCAGCTATGCTGTCGGCTTTGGAGGCCAAGGCTTCTTTACAGGCAACTCGATGTCCCGCGAGTGTTTGTAGTGGGTTGATGTCCTGATTAAATGATGGCAGGTTTTCTGACTTGTTCCTGCCTGTCGCGCCTTCTCACCTTGCGGCAATGGCATGTTGCGACCGGCATTACCGGAACTTACAGCAGCGGGTACTGTTGAGGATTCGCACCTCATTCCCTTTTGATGCCCGTTTGATTCCGGATTTTCGCCGGAATTGTGGGCAACCATTCCGGCTGTAAATTTACGGCTTTTTTCGGTAATACGCTAAAATTTTTGCGTTGGGAAGAAAAATAAACTATGGAGGATAGGTCTGTTAATAAATTCATGCGGCCGGACGATTGATTTCTATACAAAATGTATTATATTTGCCAGTTCTATGAAATACTAATTATTATTACGAAAAACCTTTGAAATGAAAACTGACCTAACATCGCAGATTAAACTTGACAGAGTGTCACGCCGTTATTATAGCCCGGCGAATGAGATTGAACTGGCAGCGGTGACCCGTGAGGAAAAAATCAATACTATGATTCTGGAGACAGCGGCCGAAGGCGCACGTTTCATAGCCGGCGAGATTGCCCGTTATGTGCAGCGTTTTGTGGCCGAGAAAGGCAAATGTGTGCTCGGACTTGGAGTCGGAGCCGAGACATTGCCTGTGTATGCACATCTTATATCAATGGTCAAGGCCGGCGAGTTGAGCTTTGAGCATGTGGTGGTCTACAACATCGGAGAGTTTTTCCCACTCACCGAGGGTGGCCCGTCTACTTTGCGCCGCCTGCATGAGGTGCTTCTCGACCATGTGGATATTCGGCCTGAAAACATCCATTCCATCAACACTCATATCACTAAAGAGTCGATGTTCGAGTATTGCCGCGCATACGATGATGAGATTGATGCCGATGGCGGCCTTGACGTGGTGGTCTGCCAGATGGGCAAGAACGGCTCGCTGGCGTTCAATGAACCCGGAAGCCCAGTCACTACGCTGAGCCGGCTTGTGCTGCTGGGTAATGACGCACGCCACACCATAGCTTCGGAATATAATGTGGACGATGTGCCGACAACGGCTGTCACACTTGGAATAGAAAACATACTGCGCAGCCGCCGCATATTGACTATGGCTTGGGGTGAGGCTTCGGCATCGATTGTTGCCAAGGCTGTGGAGGGTGATTCCTCCCCGGCTGTCCCGGCTTCGTTGCTGCAGGGACACCGCCATGTGAAGCTTGTGATCGATCTGCCTGCCGCCGATTCGCTCACCCGCATCATACATCCGTGGAAAGTGACTTCGTGCGAATGGACCGACAAACTCATACGCCGCGCCATTGTGTGGCTGTGCCATCTCACCGGCAAACCGATTCTTAAGCTTACTGATAAGGATTACAACGACGCCGGACTGAGCGAGCTGTTGGCTATCTACGGCTCGGCATACAATGTCAATATCAAGATTTTCAACGACCTGCAGCACACCATCACCGGCTGGCCCGGCGGAAAACCGAATGCCGACGACACTTACCGTCCGGAGCGTGCACTGCCGTTCCCGAAACGGGTGCTTGTGTTCTCTCCGCATCCCGACGATGATGTCATTTCGATGGGCGGAACTCTGAAACGCCTTGTCGACCAGCACCATGATGTGCATGTGGCCTATGAGACTTCGGGCAACATCGCTGTGGGCGATGAGGATATGACCCGTTATATCATGCTGATGGACAGCATTGCCGACCGTTTCGGCATCGACACCCCGGCTTATGCTGGGAAGAGCGAGGAGATTCATCAGTTCCTGGCAACCAAGGTGGCCGGTTCGGTGGATATTCCCGATGTGCGTTATCTGAAAGCGAAGATTCGTCAGGCTGAGGCGCGCATAGCATGTGCATATATAGGTGTGAAACCTGAAAATGTGCATTTCCTGAATCTTCCGTTCTACGAGACCGGTACCATTAAGAAGGGTGATTTGTCGGAGGCTGATGTGGAGATTGTGAAAAATCTTATCAGCAGCGTCAAGCCTCATCAGATTTTTGTGGCCGGCGACCTCGCTGATCCTCATGGTACGCATAAGGTTTGTACGGATGCCGTTCTCGCTGCTATCGATGAACTGAAAGGGGAGGACTGGATGCGCGACTGCCGTGTGTGGATGTACCGTGGCGCATGGGCTGAATGGGAAATCGACCATATCGAGATGGCTGTACCCATCTCCCCTGAAGAGCTGCGCTTCAAACGTAATTCCATCCTCAAGCACCAGAGCCAGATGGAGAACGCTCCGTTCCTGGGCGACGACGACCGCCTGTTCTGGCAGCGTGCCGAGGAGCGCAACCGTGCCACAGCCAGCCTCTACGAGAGTCTCGGCCTGGCCTCTTACGAAGCTATCGAGGCGTTTGTGGAGTACCATCCGCTATAACGCGAACATCGGTTGTTTGCCCCAACAATCCTCCCTAAACCATGAGGGAGGCACTGGTTTTAGAAATCAAAAAAAATCGCAATCTCTTGCCAAGAGATTGCGGTTTTTCATAGTACGCTAATATATAAGCATATGCAAATCCGGAAATCTGACAGCCATTAAACAACGGTAGAAATTTGCATGAAATTTTCATATCTCTTACCCATCGCCAGAACGTCTCTGAGCAAAGAAAACCTCCTCATAGTTTGATAATTCCCTCTAATTGTAGTAACTTTGGCAAATGAAAATCGCAATCTCTTGGCAAGAGATTTTAATTTTCAGCTTGGCCTATTTGCCTGTATATGTGCATATTGGGCTTACATATGAATCTCGGCGACTTTATTTCTGCGGATATGTCCGCGAAATAGAGGACTCGCTGTATTGCCTGAAAATTACGAACTTACATTTTTGCTCAATTACGCAGTGACTTCGTCTGACGAATCGCCGGTGTTCCGTCTGGATGTGGATGTTACGGGTAAGCCTCCCTACTATTCCGCAGCCCTTTCGGCTTTGCGCCGCAAGGTAGGAGCAGACGTTCTGCCCGTGGAGGAGGTCAATACCGAGCTGATTGACGGCTATGTACGTTCGCTCTTTTCAGCCGGGGTGTCAAAAAACTCGGTCAGCTCGTATCTGCGGGCCATCCGCTCGCTGTATAACAAGCAGATGAAACTCTCGGCACTTCCGCGCACAGATGCGTTCAGCTGCGCCACCGATCTGATTGACCGCGCTGCGTCGGCACGGGTCAGGGCCACACGCCCCTCGTTGCCGCGTCAGCGTTCCGATGCCCGCTTCTGGCGCGTTGTGCGCAACACCCGCTTCGCCGACCGCAATGCCATTCGCACCCTTGTGGCTTCTGTCGCAGCCGATGCCGATGTGTTCATGCCCGATGCGGTGCTCTATCGTCGCAACCGCGCCGGCAAACTGAAAAAGACCCCCGACCGCCTGCTCCGTCCTCTGCTGTTCGTGCGCCTATCGGCCTCCGAGGCCGACCGTTTGCAGCGCCTAATGGGCTATGGGGCCACTATATTTTTCACCCGGAACGGCAACCGCAAATCGTATTCGGCCATTTCCAACCGCGAGATGGCCAATTTCTCGCTCGCGGTAGGCACCGGCCTCGGCGAGCTTGAGGAATACACCGATCACCGTGCCTTTGCCAAAGGGCAGCGCATCCGCGTGGTAGGCCACCCGCTTTTCGATGGCCTGGTAGGGGAGATCGATGCCGACAGCCCCGCCGACGAGCTTAACGTGAAAGTGGTGCTCCGAGGGGGAGGGCTGGTGTTCGTTACCGATAAGATTCACCGCAGTCAGATGGAGGTGATAGAATGAACCGCATGGACTTTGAAGTGATGCCTTGTGTGCCCGACGGCATATGGCTCACCGTAACCGACGCCGAGATTGACACGGCCGCGCCCGATGTGCTCGCCGCCCTGTGGCAGATGTATTCGTTTCTCCTCGACCACGGCCTCACCTGCGATGCCGACTGCGATGCCCCCTCGCCGGCGCTCTGTCGCCGCCGTCTGGAGCGCATCGCCGCTCTTCTCGCAATTGGCCAAAAAGAGCCGGCATCCCTTCTCTCTCCCTCCTCTCCCTGTTTGGCAGAAGCCCTCGGCTTCCAGCCCGGGTCTGTCTCCCTTTCCGAACAAGGAGGCTTTGAGGTAAGTGAACCTGTCCGCAGCTTTTGTCTGTCGTGTGCGCGTCTTGACGCGCTCTCATCCCCCGAACTGGCCACCCTCGCCGACCGACATTTCCGCCTTTACGCCGCTGCCGCCTCCTCCGCAGCCTCCTCTCCGGCCGACCTGCTCGCGCTGCTCCATCTGCGCAACCGTCTGCTCGACCGCCTGCCCCGTCTGGCTGCCCGTTATGAAGAGTTTGACCTCGCGAACCAGACCGAGGAGCGCCTCTGGCAGCTCTGCGCATCGCCCGCAAGCCCTATCTCCCCGGAGGCGGCCGACATACTGCTCTATCTATATTTCCCGCTCACACGCTTGTGGTGGGCACTCCTCCCTCCCGCTGCCTGATGGCGGGAGCATCAACTCCTCCGAAAAAACTTTTAGCAAATGAAACAGAAATACAACATAGCGGTGGCCGGGACGGGCTACGTGGGGATGAGCATCGCCACGCTGCTGGCCCAGCA